>Ga0187833_10006554_pt1 | contig 10734 bp, 8 predicted proteins | sample ETNtaG_37_FD_167968 | JGI IMG/M metagenome (GOLD analysis project Ga0187833, IMG submission 167968) | Marine microbial and viral communities from oxygen minimum zone, Eastern Pacific Ocean - ETNP2014_SV_400_PacBio MetaG (Illumina Assembly) | ecosystem: Environmental > Aquatic > Marine > Hypoxic... | reverse complement strand
AGGATCAGTCTCAACGTATTCTTCCCAGTCTAGTTGCAGGTGGTTAAAAGCGGCCACAAGGAATTCTTGCACCGAGTGTGACTCGCCCGTCGCAATTACATAGTCATCCGGATTCTCTTGCTGAAGTATCCGCCACATGGCTTCAACGTAATCTTCAGCATGGCCCCAATCGCGTTTGGCATCGAGATTTCCCAGGACAAGCTTTTTTTGGAGCCCAACTTTTATCCGGCCTGCTGCTCTTGTGATTTTTCTGGTAACAAAATTTTCACCTCGACGCTCGCTCTCGTGGTTGAATAATATTCCATTGCTACAGTGTAGCCCGTAAGCTTCCCGGTAGTTTACGGTATACCAATATGCCGCTACTTTAGAAACAGCATATGGGCTACAAGGGTGAAATGGTGTCTCTTCATTTTGAGGTGGCAAGGAGTCCCCAAACATCTCCGACGATGCCGCTTGGTAATATGGTACTCGCTCACCTGATGCGTCGGTGTAATCCCGCAATGCTTCGAGAAAACGCAATGATCCTAGCGCATCAACATCCGCAGTGTACTCAGCCTGATCGAAAGAGATTCTTACATGAGATTGTGCAGCCAAATTATAAATTTCTGTAGGTTTTACCTGAAAAACCAAACGGCGCAAAGACGCGCCATCCGCCATGTCTCCATACTCCAGGTTGAGGCGGCTACCGGCATCACTCTGAAACGATTGGAGATGTTCTAATCGGGGTTTCGTCACTAGACTGGACCTTCTGACCAAGCCACAAACGTCATAGCCTTTGCGCAGGAGCAATTCCGCTAAATAGGCTCCATCTTGCCCAGTAATGCCGGTGATTAATGCACTTGGTCTTTTTTTCGCCACGAATAATTAACTATATTGCTGACGCATCAATTTTACGTATTCTAGAACTTCTACTTATAACTCGTTTTTCAACTAAACGGGCCTGTTATCAAGGCCGATCTCAAACAATTTTTTCAACATCAAGCCAACTATTATTATTGGCCTAAATCATACTCAACCATCGCTTCAATAATTTCCTTGAATCGAACTCTAGGCTTAAAGCCAAATATTTTTCGAGCCTTTGATGCATCACCCGCTAGAACACTGGTCTTTCCTGGTCGTGCAAATCTACTGTCAAATTTTACATAACTCTTGTAATCAAGACCGGCCTTAGCAAAAGCGACATCAACGACCTCTTCGAGTGAATGGGTTTCTCCGGTTGCAATGATAAAGTCATCTGACTCATCTAACTGCATTATTTGCCAAGCGGCCTGCATGTATTCTCCGGCAAACCCAAAATCGATCTGAATGTCCAGATTTCCTAGAGTCAACTCTTGTTGCTGACCTTTTGCGATACTCGCGGCACCTTTGGTTATCTTCCTAGTGACATACTCCTCAGAGCGCCGAGGTGACTCATGGTTATAAAAAATCCCTGTAGAAACAAACATACCGAATACATCTCGATAGTATTGACAAAAAACAAACGCCATCACCTTAGCCGCTGCATAAGGACTCTGGGGTCGAAATGGAGTAGTTTCGACTTGAGACGATGTGTCACAACGGCCAAACATATTGGAGCTGACTGGCTGAAAAACTCTAATTGATAAGTCAAGTTGCTTGACAATCTCAAGTAGCCTCCCCACCGCAGCTCCGGTAATGTCACAGGAGTATCCGACGGAATCGAAACTCCAGCTCACATGGTCCTGATCTGCTTCGTTATAGATTTCATCCGGCTTCACTTCACTAATTACTCGATAAATTGAAGTCGGATCGGCCATATCCCCTTTATGCAAAGTGATTTGATCTGCAATATGCACAATGTTACTTCTGTTTCCCGTCGCAGATCTTCGGACTAGCCCATGCACCTCATAGCCCTTAGAAAGCAATAACTCCGCTAGATAACTGCCGTCCTGCCCGGTAATACCCAAGATAAGCGCCGTTTTAACCATTATTTTTCACCCCACCACACGAAATTCGGGTAGCGGCACTATGAATCTTCCGCCGTTGCTTCTCCATTGATACTCGCGTTCATAAAATTCATCGAAAAACGCATACGGTAATACCAAGAAATAGTCTGGACTGCTCGCCCGCGCCTCCTCCTCTGATCGACACGGAATCATTGAGCCAACCGTGAATTTCCCCCATTTCCATGGACTCTTTTCCGCTGCAGCATCGATCAAGGTATGATCAAGCCCGTAGTACTGGAGGATAACGTTACCTTTAGTAGACGCCCCATACACCCAAATTCTTTTTCCCGCGGCTTTCTCTTTTCTAATAAACGCCACACATTCTTTTTTATTTCTCTCGATACGTGCAAAAAATTCCCGATAGATTGGTTTTCTGCTCAAGCCTTCCTCTGAACGACGAACCTCATTTACGCGATCGAGGGCAATTTTATCAGCGTAAAGATTGCAACCTTTCTTCTTCGCGAAAATACGATAACTCCCCCCATTAACCTCGTTTGTTTCGATATCAAAAATCTCCAGGCCATTTCGTTCAAATAAATATTCTAGCGATCGAAACGAGTAATATTCCAGATGCTCGTGACAGATATTTCCCACGTCATTACAGTTGATCATATTCGATAGGCACATTAACTGAGCAACAAATATGCCGTCATCAGCCAATACCTCTTCTGAGTCAGCAATAAACTGATTGGGATCGTCCATATCATAGAACATTCCAAGCGCGGTCACGACTCTCGCCTTTTCTTTAGTCGCCGCGAAATACGCTCGTGCGTCCCAGAAGTCATTAATAAAGATATCCAAACCAACTGCTCCTTCTTCAGCAAGATTTTGAGCTGGCTCGACACCAATACGCACAAGATCTGGAATTGAGAAGCTTCGCAGAAGGGTTCCATCATTTGAGCCTATATCCAGCACAGTATCTCGCTCGTTCAGGGAGCATCGTTTCTCAATACTCAAAGCGACATCGCGTAGCGCTGTTCGCATGGTCTTTGTAACACCAGATTTGTACCAGTAGAACCGTGAGTAAAGAAGTTCTTGGGGGGCTGTGTGCTTCAACTGGACTAATGTACAGTTCTCACAAAACATCAACTCCAATGGGGCAACAATACAGCTAGACAACTCATCGGGATCAATAAAATTGTTTACATATTGAGTTCCCAATGAGAATAAGTGGGTCAGCATCGAAGAGTCGCATATTCGGCAGGATTTAATCTCACGTGTCACGCTGGTCTTTTTCATACGTTTCTATTATCCATTTTTCTGCTCTCTGGCGCACTTTTCACCCAGGTTCATAAGAGAGCTGAGGATGTGTGACCCCTTCCAATTTACTATCCCCAAATTCGATCTGACAATAGATTATATTCGCCGTAACTATAACTTTCGCCCAGAAACCCTTTGAGAGAATTTATCTTGAAACTCTCCTGGATAAGCCATCAAGTCGGAGAAAAATGCGTCTTGTCGTCGGCTCCAGCATACGGCCCTTGCTTTATCTCTATCATCTCAATTTCTGTCAGCGCGACAAATCCGTGTCCTCCACTAGTCAGGGCAATCAAATCGCCCTGATTGATGATCACACTCTCAAGAAACTGCTGTCGGTCGTCGTAGAGGTCGCACTTCAGACTCCCTCGCCTGATGATCAAGACTTCTCTTGTATAGTGAACCACCCTCCTTACATCGTTGTGATAGTGAGGTGGAATAGTCTTTCCTTTATCATGGCGCATATACGCGATCTGCTGCGACGATTCCGGATTCGTAACAAAATTCACTCCGCTAAACTCGAAGTTACTCCTAACAACAATTGCAAATAAGGTTCCACCTCTTTGAATTCTTTCCACGCCAGCCAACATTTTCTCCTCTAGCCAATAATAAAATATCAATCAATCTTGTCTATAACTTAAAACGAGTTTTCATTTTCGCCCCTTTGGGAAACAGGCCTCATTAGTGGGTCGGGCTTTTCAGCCCAGGCCACGATATTCAGGCCAAAAGGATAATGAATAACCTGCGCGAAAAATTCGTCCAATCGACAATACATGGAAAGAATCCGATTGATGATCCGGCTTGTCATAACGACTTCAGATTTAGGTCTGACACTAAGGAGCGTATCTAATTTCCTTTTCCCGTAGACAAGTGGAAAAAGTAGCACGAAAACATAAGATATACGATTCACAATACATCCGGCTTCTTGCAACTTCAACAACAACTCTGCCTTTTCATATCGACGAACTCCATGAAAAACGATATCATGATTACCTGTCAAACACCGCATCGCGGAATCAAAAAAAAGTAGCCGCCCCTGAGGCTTCAGCACTCGCATTATTTCCCGCATTCCCTGTAGATCGTCCACCACTCCATTATGATAGAAAACACCCATTGACGTTACCGCGTCAAAACTATTGTCTGAAAACGGCAAGGTTTCAACGCTTGCTTTAAGAACTTTGCAGCCTCTCTTCTTGCAATATGTTATCGCGTCGTCAGATATATCAATCCCGTATACAGAGCCAAAAGACTCAATCGCACCCATGTTAAAGCCAGTTCCACAACCAACATCTAGGATTGTTAGGTCTCTTTGGCCGCTAAAATGTCGGTAAAAAAAACGTGATATCAAATGGCGTTGCCCTCGATACCACCAATGTGTCTCCTCTACCTGATACGACTTTTTATATTCAGTGGAGTCCATTGTGCTAGTTCAGTGAGTAATCAGACCCGATGTTTTCATCTAAAACATTAAATAAGCATTAACAATTGATCTTCGCTCTTACCGCCAACACTTTGAACCCATACTGAACGCCTAACGAAAAAAAAGTCCGCAGGCTGCCAGTGGATTTTGAGTATCCTGCTGGCCGATTTCTATACTCATAACCGACCTCAATAATAGAAAAACGCTTCCTAGCGGCTAGAGCAACAAACTCTATGAAGTATTCGCCAAATCCTGTTGGATTGATTGGCACTTTCTGGAGCACCTCCCGCTTAACTGCGATTACCCCGGAAGTGTAGTCTCTTATTTGTGAACCTAATAAGACCTGTGCAAACCGGTTTATCAAATAACTACACCAGACAACCCAAAATACTCGCCTATCGTGCCCACCTTCCACAAATCGAGATGCAATCGCGAGATCTGCCTCGTTCAGTTTGCTCACAAGAGTGCTGATTACTTCGGGCGGGACTCCCAAATCGCAATCCAACCAAGCCACAACTCTACCACCAGACTCATGGATGCCTCGTGACAGCGCTGACGCTAGGCCTCTCTCAGTCTCTCGACGAATTAACTTGACTTTGGGGTGATCAAGGTTTTCCACCAACTCCCAAGTTCGATCGGGGCTGTTATCGTCAACGACAATCAGTTCCAAGAGTCTGTCGCCCAAAGAAGAGTCTATTCTCTCAATTGCCTCGACGATATTCTCTTTTTCATTATATGATGGGAGAATTACACTGATGTCTTTCCTCATACCTTTCCCGATTTCATGGTTGCTTTTTCTTTAATTAATGCGCACAACACCTAACGAATAATCTTAGAGTCAAAACTAGATGGTCAACGAATCTCATGCAAGAATTGAATTGATCGCTTCTGCAGTCCGAACAATTTGATCGTCCGTTAGCCCCAAACCGCTCGGGATATAAAAACCCCGCTTTGCTAACCATGCGGCCACTGGAGTATTACTTTTTGCAAATAACCCCATATCGATAAATACCGGCTGTCGATCCATCGGCCAAAAAAATGGTCTTGCACCGATCCCTAACTGTTTAAGCTTCTCCAATATCTCAAGCGCATCAAATAGCACATGGTCTTTTAACACCAATCCATAAACCCAATAAAGATTTGTTGCGTAACTGGTCTTTGCTAAAGGGCCTTGTATGTTGCAATTATCTCCCAATAGTTGGTCGTAGCATCTGCCAATCCGTCGCTTCTTTGTTAGAAACTGATCTAGCCGTTCTAGCTGGGCTACACCAACCGCGGCCTGGAGGTTAGTCATACGATAGTTCCAGCCGATTTCGGAATGTACGAATCTTTTCTCAGAACCAAAACAAAGATTGCGCAAACTCTGGCAGCGTCTTGCAAGGGCCGGGTCATCGCATAAAATCATCCCGCCCTCTCCTGTCGTAACGTGTTTGTTCGGGTAAAAACTGAAGACGCTAATATCGCCGAAACTACCACACTGCTTATCTAAGTATTTCTGCCCGATGGCTTCTGCGGCATCCTCGATTACACGCAATTCGTGCTTTTTCGCCAATGACAGCACCGGGCCCATATCGGTTGGCAATCCATATATATGAACAACCATAATGGCTCGTGTCTTTTCAGTAATCTTTCCTTCCAGTTGATCAACGTTGAGATTCCAGGTATGCGGGTCAGCATCGACAACTACCGGGACTAAACCAGCCCGAATGATCGCTGCAGCACAAGAGACAATAGTGAAGGATGGCATGATAACCTCGGCCCCTGGGCTCATCTCTAATGCGGCAACTGCAACTTCAAGTGCTGCCGTCCCACTGGACACCGCGATACCGAATTTTCTATCGACTCTTTCTGCCAACATCGATTCAAATCTGGCAACAAACGGTCCTTCTGAGGAGATCCAACCACTATCAATACATTCATTCAAATATCGCTTCTCATTCCCCTGCAGATCTGGCTCATTCACGGGAATAAATTCATGTTTCGCTGGCATCCTGACTCCCAATAACGATAAAGCCTCTAGCGACTACCATCCGGCTTACTATGATTGCTTGATTAACATTCCGTTCACTGCTGTTCTGGAATCTTGACTCTCCAGCCCTCTGGGCAGATAGGAATATCCAATATTCCTTTGCCGCCTCCAACAGAAATATCGTGCGCCCAAGAGTGTCCGTCGCACTCAGTTCGCCCCTCTAACCTGAAATTACTTAGGCCCACGGCCAGCGCCACGGTCAATACGCCCGCAGCCAGAAATCGAATGTTCTTCGTATTAGGATTCCTCGACAAGTTAAGCAAGAAAAACAGCAGTAACCACCCCGGTAAAACCCCGTACCGCCCTCCCGTAGCGTGATTAAAACTTGAGAATGCCGTTCCAGCTGAAAAACATAGCCAAGAGACCCCAATAAGCCAATTATTGCACCAAAACTGAATGCGCAGTCGATAGACATAAATACCAGCACTCACAGCCAACGCAGTAGACACAAGAAGAAACACCGACAAACCAAAAGGGAGCCCGGTCAGGTGCTGTATCACTTCCCGACCAATTATCGGGGTCGCGACATGATCCCAGAAGACTGCGTAGAGAACTTCGGTTAGATTAAAAGTACCAAACCGCTTCTCATTCAACTCGCCGCTGTAAAAAAAATAAATCAGCACCAAAGAATGGATGATAATTGCCATCCCCAATATTCCGATATTCGCTACTGTCGCTCGAGTTCGCTCGCGGAACGCTACCAAACCATAAGCGGGCAAAAGCATACATACATAGGGCCCCGACAGAGCTCCTACTGCGAGCAGACTTCGGTAGAAGTTGCTTCTCCATCGAGGCGCTAAAGTTAAATCTTCCGTCAAAATCAAAAATGCGATCAAACCATACCAGGTCATGGAATTGATTGTATTCACCCAGACTTCGTCTATTAGCGAAGGCGCGAACAATATAATCACACAAGCCCCGGCTCTCTTCCAATAATCGTCGAAGACCTTGCTATTGCCAAAAATTAGAATCCAGCATGACATGAGCTGCAAAAGAAAGGCGATGCCAGTTGTAACGTAAGGCGCATACCCAAGCGGCACTAGAGAGGCTAGCCCGGCACTGAAGTGACGCGTAACATCAAGATATCCAGCCCGTGGGTCCAGAAAAAACAAAGTCGCCCAAAATCCGTTCTCTGTGGCATAACGAAAATATCGAGACCCTTCTTCAGCCCAAAACCTTGGATCAGCCAATAACTGGGGGGCCCGCGAATACATACACCAAGCGGCTACTAGAAAGAAAATACTTCTCAGACCAGGATAACTCATTTTTTTCATCTCAGTGGCAGAGATCTCGACTCGATCTTGGGTAATTTCATCTAAAATACGGGGCACTACCAAGTCAATATTTCGCTCAAAATTCGACTTGGCCAATGGCTGAGCCGAGGTCTGTTTGCCCTTTCACCTTTTTGCCCTTAAGTTTTATCTTTAAGCGCAGGTTGTTCACTGAATAGGCGCTGCACATAGCATCCTCATAGAGGATCAAGCCTTTCTAAGAAAATCAACGAGCGAGCGATCAAAAGCCGCCATCCCTCACTGGTCGATTTGCCCATTGCACCACAAATACCATCAATTTCACTCTTTAGGATCAAATCGCTGATCAAAGGGGAATTGAGCATGGTCTCTACGGCTGGCGCAAGCCCAGCCACTCGCGTTTGGCGTCAAACGTCGGGCACGATGCCATTGAGATTCATCGACAGGTCTATGTGCACGCGATCGCGAGTCTCGAAACACTATTATCGCTTATATTAGAGCTTGTTGCGAAGAAAACTCTAACACTTTCAGACGCGCTCCCAAGAGCCTCTATTCAGCCCATACGTATTCTCGGAATTGATATGGAGCACCTTACACCTGGGCCCTAGCCAACATCTGCATCTTCAACCCTGAGGCTAACTGGCAGATTGGCGTCAAAAGTGGAAAGAGCCGGGGCGCCAATTCACCATTTGACAAACATGTACTTCCCGGCCCTGTCGCAACTGCCCTAATTCGCGGTAAGACACGATTCTTGGAACGGCCCTAAATTCCCAATCAACTCCTTACCGGCGCGGCACGCTAGAATCAAATAAATAGCCGTCTTCTTTCGAAGATAACACTCCATATGTGCCACTTTCAAGAACTCCGCCATTCCCAATAACAAAGATATTATTTGCCGCTTTCACGCTAGAAATACGATGCGCAATTACGATAATTGTTATTTTTCCGATAAGCTCTTCAACGGCTTGGTTTATGAAACGCTCTGATTCTCGATCAAGAGAATTTGTCGCTTCATCAAGGATCAAGATGTCTGGCTGGCGAACAAGCGCCCGAGCAAGAGCAAGTCTCTGTTTCTGCCCCCCCGACAGGAGATCACCTCGATCTCCAACGATATAGTCAAAGTTGCCTGGCAACTTCGCAATAAAATCACTTGCATGGGCTTTTTCGCACGCTGCGATTATCTCCTCATCTGTCGCTTCTGAATTTGCCCACTGGATGTTGTCCCTGATTGATATATTTAAAAGTTGCGAACTCTGAGGGACAAAACCGATCCGCCCCCGATAGGTCTCCAAGTTAAGTTGCTCCAAAGGAACATTATCGACCAGGATTTCGCCTGCAGTAGGAACGATGATGCCCATTAACAAGTCTGAAATCGTTGATTTTCCTGCCCCGGATGCACCAACGAACCCGGTTAGCTCTCCCGCATCTATTTGCAAATTGAGATTAGTAAACACCTCTTGATTATTGTCATAACCGAAAGACAGATTCCTAAGGGTTATGCACTTCTGAAGTCCGACAAATTTTTCGATCCCACTCCTCTCCTTAAGCGATTCCGCTTTCCTGGTTAACCTATCGATCTGATCAAACGCTGGAACGAAACTTTCTATGTTTGTTTTGATTTGCAAGATTGTTGCCAACAATGGAAGAGCGCGAAAAAAAGAAAAAAGCACCGTAGCGAGCTCTCCTACAGCCACTCCTTTGTCGTAAGCGGTATAGATCACGATCAGGGCGCCGATTGTTCCGAGCGGAACAAACATCAGGTTCACACCTGAAACGAGAGTTCCTACTCGAATCGCAGCGTGCGAGTGATCAACAAAATTCTTCTTGAAAAGCGCAACTGACCGCTCTTGTTTCTGGAACCCAATAATGAGTTTTGCGCTAGTTAGGCTCTCGTGTAATGTCTGCGCCACTATATTGGCAGTCCTGGTATTTCGCTCGCCGTAACGCGTCGCCCAACGCCGGAGCCCCCATAACGGGGCGGTAAGCAACAGCGTAATTAGAAGAAACTGGCCTACCAGATAGGGTGCGAGAATGATAGGGATCGCCAAAAAGATTACCACTTGGAACAGAGAAACAAATCCGGTCACGACCAGTCCAAAGGAGTCCCCCAGTTTATCTACTTCCTTTTGAAATGAATTCAACAACTCTCCTAATTGACCAGAATAAAAGAACCGATACTGCGCCTGAAAAAACGTCCGCATAGTATCGGTCATTAATCCCGTAAGTACAGCGTATTTTATTTTCAACACAGCGAATTTTGAGAAAACAGAGAACACTCCAGCAAAGAGGAGCAAACCGCCAAAAACTATGAATAAGCCTTGAAGGCCTAAAGAAGATCCGAAAATATTTTCTAGAAACGAGCGTAACTCTGCCGGGTCATCTTCAGAGATGAGGGGATTGCCCAGAAACTCTTCAGTGATCGGCCCCACTAGCAAGACAGTGGCACCGTTCACTACGCTCTGCAGGATCGAAATTAACAACAAGCCAAGAAAGTGTCGAGGATATTGCTTTACCAAAGCCAGTATTTGCCATACGATTTTCTTCTTTTTTTCTTTCATCTTACCCGTAGGCCCTTTACTGGAAGTCTACCTGCTCAAAGGTTGAGCCAAGGTCTTTTTGCCCTTTTGCCGCCTTGCCTTCGAGCTTGATCTTAAGGCGCAGATTGTTTTCGGAATCTGCACTACGTATCGCATCCTCGTAACTGATCAGGTCTTTTTCAAAAAGATCGAACAATGATCGGTCAAAGCTAATCATCCCTTCATCGACCGACTTTTCTACAGCATCGCGGATGCTATCGATCTCTCCTTTCAGGAT
>Ga0187833_10006552_pt1 | contig 10734 bp, 9 predicted proteins | sample ETNtaG_37_FD_167968 | JGI IMG/M metagenome (GOLD analysis project Ga0187833, IMG submission 167968) | Marine microbial and viral communities from oxygen minimum zone, Eastern Pacific Ocean - ETNP2014_SV_400_PacBio MetaG (Illumina Assembly) | ecosystem: Environmental > Aquatic > Marine > Hypoxic... | reverse complement strand
CCGACGCTGTAAATGTTCTTGGCAATTTTATTCGGTTCCATATAGTCCTCGAAATTTTACGGATGGGTTTGTTTAACCGGGCCGATTTCCACTGGCCCGGGTGGTCATAACCGCCGGTTGGCATTCCCCGTCGGTGGTTACCGGTCTATTCTTCTTTTTCAAAATCTTTTTTGCCTGCACTGCACACCGGGCATTCCTAATCTTCAGGCACGTCTTCCCATTTTGTGCCGGCTGTCACGTCATTGGCGGGATCGCCTTGTGGTTGATAAGAATTCCCTTTTGGGGAGCGGAATGAGACCAAATTTCAAGTTGTGTACGGTAACCGAGTGAATCACAATATATGGTGTCGCAAAGTATACAGTAACAATTATCATCCAGATGCTGACGATTGAAATTCAGATAACGGATGTGAGCAGAGGTGTCAACAGGATATTTAGTTGCAATTTATAATTCTTTTGATAAGCTATTCGCCGATCCCGATACACAAATTATCAAGCTCATAAAAACATGGTCGATATTCTTATAATTTAAAGAAATAGTATATACCTCTTTACTATTATAAATCGAAGCGTGGCGAGAGAGCTATGGCTAAACAGCAAAAAAGAGAATCTAAATTTGCTGATAATTCACATAAAAGTGAAGATTTAAAGAAAAAAGCGCATCTTTTTTTGAAAGCTGCCAGAAATTCAACCCGAAGGTTCACGACTCGGTTGATCTTGGTCAAAATATACATTTTCAGAGCAAAAAAGTGGCCGGTTCATCCTTGGTGTATAAAGAGCAGGTTTTGCATATGGCTCTATTTGCCAAAAAAACAGACGGCAAAGGTAATCGATACACCTCCTGAGGTTTTGTCAAAGGTACAATTGAAAAGCCTAGGAACGGCTCCCGTATAATTCAGGGATAAATATAAAAGAATGAGGAAACCATGCGTTATTTTTTAAACACCCTTTTATCTTCTATCTGTTTTCTATCATTTTATGGATGTGTTTCAACCACACCCAATATCAGTATTCTTGATGAAAAATATTCAGGAAAAAACACAGAACCTTTTTCTTCAGTGACGATTACCCTGAAAACCCTATTTAAAGAAAATAACTTGTTAGCCAGAGAATTGGGTAAGCTGCCTGATTTACAGGATGGCATCACCGTTGAAGAAAAGCAGGGGACAGACTTGCTATTAACGCTGTATATGGAAAATCAAGCTGCGTTTGGTCAAATGTTTCAACAGATGTATCGGGTAGGCCTGCCTGAAAAGAGAAAATATTGCACCCCGCTTCAGGCGCTGTTTTGGTTGTCCAAGAAAAAAAAGATCCCCAGCATAAAAAATCAAATCAATGTGTATTCAACACAAAACCTTTTAAATGATACATGGAAATTAGGTTCTCTCCCGGAATATATTACAGATCAGCAGATGCGCCTGCTGATTGAAAATATCCAAATCGCCTCAGAAAAAGCCCAATACATAGACATGTGGAACAAAAAAAAATATGAAACGTTTGCACAAACCTTATACTGGGATCATAAAAGAGACAGCAAAAAATCCAGAGAAAATAGAATATTCACAAAAAATGCCAAAAAAATCATAAAAGAAATACTAAATGCAAAAAAAGAAGACCCCAACTGGAGTGACTATAGAAAAACCGTGATTCGATTAAATTCCCCGGAATTAGTTGATTATTATTCAAAAAATCATCTTAAATGGGTAGACTGGCGATCCCTTCCGACAAAAACGGTCAGCAATCTGTATGTGTTTAAAAATGGTGTTGGTGATTGTACGGCCATATCAAATTTCATTGCTGAGTGCCTTCGCGCAGGGGGATACAATGCCTATGAATTCAAGGTGGCCCCGCTGCGGAGTGTAGACAACCATCACTCCATTGTTGTTTTCAAGGATAAAGGGAAAACATATGTCATAGATAATGGTACATCATTCCCACGCGGTATCATCCGTTATGAAAAATATATGGACAATTAGAATTTAACAAACAAAATGCACCCGGTCGAGCCGGTGATCTGGGTGGTTCGGCTTTTTAGAAAAGGCGCTGACAACGAAAAATTTTAAAGATAAAAATAGAAATAAAATTTTTACTTGTTCATTTAGCAACGAAGTTACAGAACAAGAAATAAAAAAACATGCTGGAAATCTCCCTTTAAACAAGAGAGTCATAGGCCCTAAGAGTCCAAGCGAGTACATGGATAGATTCACAAGAAATACTATGCTTGATGAAACAATGAAAAGCCATCTCATAGATATTGAAACATATGGGGTTATGAATGATGATTATGATACCTTTTTTGAAAAGAGGATCATAGCAATAAGCGACGCATTAAAAAGCAAAATAATACTGCAAGATTGCGAGCTTTTTCATTTCCCGGGAGAAAATGAGAAAGAGCATCAGCCTTCGGCACTGTGCATGGTTACAAATGGTAGATGGCCAATGATAAATAGAAGATGGAAAATAAGTCCCCTAATCCTCAGTTTTCTCCCAGTAACAACCTGCCGGGCATTTGTCCGCGAGATGGCTGCATGGCTCAGGATGTATGATCACGTTACAGCCTGAAAGTCTGCCGGATAGCTCCTTCTCTATATTGTCCATAGTCTCGTGTGTTTCTTTTATCCTCTCATTACTGCATACGGTGAGGTGCAGGTCAATATGCCTCTCACTGCCGGCCTTCCTGGTTCTCAATTCATGGAAGTCTTTTACATCTTTACTGTAAGACTCAAGTACGTCATGTATAACCTTCACCTCATCTTCAGGCAGCACCGTATCGAGGAGTCCATGGATAGACTTTCTGGTGATGGAGATACCCTCATAAAGTATCAGCCCCGATACGACCAAGGCCGCAAGGGAATCAAAGACATGGTATCCGGTTATAACGATCAGGAGAATCCCGGCAAATACCCCAAGAGAGCTGTAGACATCAGCGCTGAGATGTTTTGCATCAGCTTCCAGAGCGATGGAGTCCGTCTCTTTTGAGATGCGTTTCAGGTATGTGGAGATAACAATATTGACAACGGCAGATATCCCCATGACTGCTAACGCCAGGCTTGGGAACGAGACCATCTCTTCTGTAAAGCCTCTTTTTACAGCCTCATATGCGATAAGCAGTGCAGCAGCTACGATGAGGATGGATTCAGCCAGAGCGCTCAGATTTTCGTACTTGCCATGCCCAAAGGGGTGCTCACTGTCAGCAGGCATTGTCGCTTTTTTAATGCTTGCATAGGCTACAAAGGAGGCAAAGAGGTCAGTTGCACTGTGAAGCGCTTCTGACAGGATACTGATGCTTTCCGTCAGAATACCTGCTGCCAACTTGATTACCACAAGTATTGTGTTGGAGACTACCGATAATAGTGCGGCCTTTTCTTTCTTCATTGCAGAATTTTCTTTAAGGCCTTAATGAAGGTGTTATTCTCATTTACCCTGAGACTGTTCTTAAGAACACCCTCCATATTTCTGATAAGCACTCCTTCTGAAAGCAGTCTTTCGTGGACTAGGAAGGCATTCTTCAGGCTGAATGGAATAAAGTTGGCCTCAGATGGATAGGGCGTTACGCCGCCAATCTTTTCCAGCTTCCTGAAGAGCCTTTCCCGTTCTCTACGTATAATTGTCAAGGTCTTTTCCACCTCACGGTGACTACTGATGGTCTCAACTGCCGCTGCCTGGGAGAGGGAGTTGACATTAAAAGGCAGCCGTATGTGCCAGCGATGGAGGCGACACGGGACGCAGCTCCGATATGCTTGGCGCACCAAAGCACAGGCTCGCCAATAGAATCGCGGTGCTGATCCAACTTGCAGTGCAATTTTTCATGGTCGGCAATACCTCATTGAGGCCATTGTGTCACCATGTCGCCGCAAGCCGCCATAACGATCAACGAAGCGGAGAGAGGCCCAGTCCAAGCCCCAAACCCTCGCCAGGACCGCAGCGCACAGTAGAGTGGCGGTTCTCATGTGACTTGTCTGCTGGTTCATGCCAACCAGGGCGAGCATCAATCGCTCAGCTTACCAATGCGCTCCTCGACGCCCCGTCGGACTCGCTGCCGAGCGATGCCAAACTCGTGCTCAACAATCGCTCCCATCCTCCTTGCCCTCTTCTACGATACTTTCACACAGTGCCGTGAGGCCGGGGACCGGGATAGGGGAGCAAGGTGTCTTTCTCCTGGTTGTACATTAGGCGATAGGACGCGCTCCGGTTCCCCTGCTGGGACATGTGTTGCCATCCGCTGACGAAATAGGGGCACGCGTCATTGAAGCAAACGTACATGTGCTCATTGTTCCACGTCTGCCCGAAAGGATTGTCCGGTACGGTCCATTTGTCGAGCCGGCCGTCGCAATGAGGGCAGCGCAACGTCTCCTTGATCCGCCGTTTTCTCTGTTGCACTTCTTCTGGGCTGAATACCATCTCCGATCCCAGCACAGGTTGAGGCCGTGGCGTGCGGTTGGCGTGCCCGCCTATTCACTCGGCATAGACGGCGTATATCCGGTCGCTTGTGGAAAGGTGGTCGGCATATTTGTCGTCGCGGGGTCGGGGCCGTCCTCTTGACACGAACGTTTGCGGCTTCTCAAACCCGCCGGCCCGCGAGAAGAACTCCTCCACCAGGATCACCCGTTCTTCTTCGCTACTGTCACACCAAACACGAACTGCTTTGTCAGGAAACATCCGGTTGGAAAAGACCACCAGGAACAGTCCCCCTGGTCTAAGGACTCTGGCAACATCTTTGAATACGTCTACCGGGCGGGTCAGGTAATCGACAGAGACTGTGTTGAGAACCACATCGAAGATGTCATCCCCAAACGGCAGCCGTGGATCCCGGTTTATGTCGTGCACCACGGCGTCATCCACAGACGGATTGGCCGAAAGCTCTCTGAGATTCAAGCCCAGGCCCACTACTCGGGACGGTCGGATATCGGCCGGGATATGGGAATCCCAGGAGGCCATCAGGTCCAGAATCACCGGTAACTCTTCAACGACCAGTTGTCCAATCACGCTTGTGACCGTCCGCAGGGCCAAGGAGTCCAGATGACTGACCATCCGTCCTGGGCGTAATACTCTCCATCATCGCCTTCATCTAATCGCTTGAAGGCGTCGCGTGCGTCCATGGGACTGCAAGGGTATTGTTGACACTGTTTCAAGGGTTCACCGGAAACCATCATCTCAGCTTCATTACTAGAATCAGCCGGCATGATAACTTGTGTCCTCGCTTTCTCTCCAGACCCCGCGCACAGGATAAGAATTCGCTTTTTGAAAACAGATCAACAGAAAAACAGAGTTGTGTGGCAACTGGAATGAGTCACAACATATTGTATTGCAACGATGCGGTAGCAAGTCCCAAGCGGCTTCAGATAACCGAAATTCATACCGGATGAAGATCTTATTGTCAAGACGGCACTTTGCTGCGGAATATCTGCTCCAGGGCTTCGGTATCTACGGCCGGAGAAACTGAAAACATACCATTTTTCTGAAAACAACCGTCAGACACGAGGATATGCAAGTGAGGGTGGAACCCGAGTCTCCAAATATTTGAATGGCGACTACCGCACTGGGCACTGCCTTTGGATCCCTTACACCGGTTGTGTAAAAAGCTTTCAGCGCCTCCCATCCACAACGACTGAGATCCGAAATTGGCTTGCGGTCGTAAAGAAAATACCGCCGCAGAATTTTCGGTATGCTCAACACCACATGCCGATGCGGTACGGCCTTCACCACCTCCTGACAAAGCCACTCACCGAACTCCACCTCACGCTTCTGATGGTAGGATGGACAAAAATGACGCCTTTCGCATGAGTGGGCCAATAAATATTCATAATCACGGTGATCACAACGCACACGGGCAAACCCGTTGTGCAGAATCCCGCAGTCAAGGTACCGCAACATCATCTGCCCGACACAGGAGCGAAAGAATCCGTATCTGTGCTCGAACCGGTCTTTATAGACCCGCTCGAATGCTTTAAAATGATCCTCAACACACTGATAGTACGCGAGTTTTGCGGATTGCGTTGTCAATAAACCGATTCCGGCATCGGTACGGTACCTTTCTGAAAACGGGAGTCTTCAACATATCCTCAGGTAATAACCGTGCCGGAAGCAAAGATTCCATCAAAGCCACCTGACGTTGATTATAAGCAAAAGCAGGTCACAATTTAGATCTTAGATCATTTAGCGGAAGCCATGATCCCGATCAGCCTGTGTTACAGAGTTGGTTTCTCCGATACTGGCAAAATGCGTCCATTGAAATTTTTCATCATAAGAAATTTATCCTATATATTTAATATATTCAGACATGTTCAATTCGCGGATAATTTTCTTTTAAACATGGATTTTTGATAAAAACTTCATGCTAATATTACGCAATTATTACGCAGAAAGGCTTGAATATGCCCCAATATGCCGATATAGTGGCCAAAAATAAAAAAAAGAGATTGGAGGCTAAGTGCCTGCAATCCTTAGTATTTGTGGAGCCGACGGGCGGAATTGAACCGTCGACCTGCTGATTATGCATCAAGTGACACATGCGCAAATGTATGAATATCAAGGGTTCGTAAAAGGGATGTGTCATGAAGTGTCAAGAATATCACCACAATGATTTATCTGTTGATATGGTTGGCTAAGAATGAATCCCCCCAAAAGGAGTCTCTTGGCCAGCTGAAGGGGTGGGGGTGCAAGCGTATATATGAAAATAAAAATCCTTTTTTGGATAGTACCTTATCTATTCTCTTAACATGAAAGGCAGACAGCGTCCGACCGCTTATTAGATGCTCTTTTACAAATATAAATCCCTGTCGGGTAGATGCGATATCCACCGGCCTGAAAAGCCTTTGATCCATCCCATTTACGGTTGGTAGGGTAGCCAACAAACTGGAAGATGGCATTTCTTAATTTGCTTCGTTCCTATATAACGGACGATCGATAAAACGCTTGTTTCAAATCGCAAACCATGCCGTACCTATTTACAATGCTTTTGAGCTGTTTTTAAGGTCTTTTTAATTATGTTAATAATATCAGTTAGAAAAAGCGCCAAAAAGATCAGATAGAAAGAATCGATATTAAATCGAACTCTACTAGTTTCCCAAGTTAATGCAGAAGCACAATTAACCAGCATAACTGTCATAGACATATATAAGATGGTTAATGTAATTGGTGTATTTTTGTGTTTCTTGTGTAGTGATTTTATTATTAGTAAAATGGAATAAAAAATTAAAAGAGGAAGGCTAATAATATAATAGATAGGCTTCATATAAAGTATTTTGTTATATATCATATCATATGATTCAGTGAATATATTCTTTTTAATTTTATCACTTTCAGGTTGGGACAAAAGAATTCTACGATAATTTGGACTGCAGGAATTGAAAGGATAAACTTCAAATGCTGGCTTGAAGTAGTTTTTGTAAAATTTATTGAGTATAATTTTAGCACATAATAAAGGATATTCCTTTAATAAGTATAATGAATCTTTTAAGTGCTGCTTACCTATTTCCAAATATGCAAGATTGTGAGTATTCACATTTCTACCACTTTTGAATTTTTGATCTAGAACCGGTATGCCTGTTTTGGTAGTTTTTATATTATAGTATGGTTCATAGGAAGGAAGATCAGCAAAATTAGAACCACGTAACGCTAATTTGGATATTTTTCCTTTTTCAACAAGAGAAGCACGTATTTCACGAAGAGGTTCACTAAAACCTATCAATATATTTAGATTTTGACCAAGAAAAGCTGATCCAGTACTAAATACCCCGAAGAGAAATAAGTATTTTCCATAAACTATGAATATCAATAAGAGAGGAATAAGCGATGTTTTTAGAGTTTTTTTTCCAAGTATTATTTCTAAAAACTATTAATATAATAATAATTCCTAGAAACCAAAAGAGATGAAATAGGGCTCTTGTCAATATAATAAGTGATATTAAGATAAAAAAATGACTCCATAAATACCTTTTTCTTCAATTGAATATCTATGCAGAAAAAATACTGATAAACAAAGAAGGACTGATACAGGGTATGTATACATAAGCCAATTTTCATACAATATAGTCGAAGGTTTACTTATAAAGATAATTGTTAATATTAAATTTAATACAACATGAACATTTAGTGAGGCCATTGTCAGAAATAGAGATAGGGCAAATATTAATCCTAATGAAAAATATAGCAGGAAAAAGACATGATAATTAATATGATGAATCGGAAATAATTTAAGAATAACCCCTATAAATAAATTAAATAGTGGCGGTTGACTATGAAAATAAAAAAGACTTCTAAATAAATCATTTTGCAATAAAACGGGATCAGCAAATTGCCAGTAAACTTCTAGGGTTCCTGCATTGAAGCGAATATCGTATATAAAGAAACAAAGCACACGGTATAGAAGGAATACTATTATTATCAATATCAGAAAGTTACGATGGGTTTTAACTATTTCAAATAGCTTTGATTTTGTCATTGCAAAATGAATATTAAATTGGTGTTCATCAGGCCTAATATAATTTTTTAGGTCAGGTTATTATTCTGATGGCTGCTCTTTATTAGCCTTCTTTTCGTATTTTTTCATCAAGTCTTGGATGGCTTCTAAAAACAATTTAGTGAGATTCTTGTCATATTCAACGGCAAGGAATTTGAGTTTTTTGATAATAGCGGGATCGATTCTGAATGTTACCTGTTTTTTATCCATATAGCTTTCTTAAAATACAATAACATACATATCAAGAAATACTTGACATTTTGTAGTATAATATATATATAGTAATACAGTAATATAAAAAACTATCCCAATCCCATGACACCAAAACCAATTACAAAACAAAATGCTTGGAATCCTGCAAGGGTAACCTTCAGGCGGTCTGTCATGGGCCGGGGAAATTCCAAGCATTTTTATTTTAAAGGAGGGGCTTATGGCTACAGTCAGAAAACGAGGCAATGGATATCAAATCGATTATTTTGACCCCACAGGAAAGCGTGTCCGTAAATCATTCAAGAAAAAGAAGGATGCAGAAGCGGAACTTGGGAAACGGGTATCACTCATTGCAGAAGGTAGATACTTGGATGTCAAAAAGGATTTCAAAACAACACTGGACGCATTGATAGAGGTATATTCGGAAAATTTTCAATCACAATCTAATTTCCGAATGAAGCTGAAATATTTTAGAAACTTCAAGGAATATTTTGGCAAAGACTGCTTGCTGTCAAATATCCGATATGTCGACGTTGAAACCTACCGGAACCACTTACGGAAAAAACTGACTCAGCATGGTACGATTCGTACCGATGCAAGCATTAATCGTGAAATGTCGGCATTAAGACACCTATTCAAAAAAGGTGTGAAATGGGATATGTTGGAAAAGTCACCCTTTGATAATGGTGACACTTTGATTTTAAAGGAAAACAATAAACGGCATCGGTATCTTGAAGCTGATGAAATGGAGCGGTTGTTCGCCGAATGTCCCTTATATCTTCGTCGCATTGTGGAATGCGCTTTGCATACTGGTATGCGCAAGAGCGAAATTTTGCGTCTAAAATGGGAACAGGTTCGCAATGGCTTCATTTACCTGAGAGACTATACAAAGGACAAGGAATCACGTCAGCTACCGATAAATGATGATTTACAGGATATTTTTACAGCTATAAGGAGAGAGCAGCATCTTACAAGCGAACACGTATTTTTGTATGAGGGAAGGCCGGTAAGGGACATCAAGACAGCCTTTAATGCAGCATGTAAGCGAGCTGGCGTTAAAGACTTCCATTTCCATGACCTACGCCATACGTTTGCATCTTATGTGGTTATGAAAGGTGGAAGCCTAAAAGATGTCCAAGAACTCTTAGGCCATTCAACAATGAGAATGACTTTGCGGTATAGCCATCTTTCCCAAAGGCATAAAAGGAATGCAGTTAATCTGTTGAATGGGATAACCAAAAGGGTCGACTGTCACAAAACTGTCACATTCCCCCCTCACGAAGAACACGCCAGCTTGTAACCTACTGAATTCGTTGGAGCCGGCGTGCGGAATTGAACCGCAGACCTGCTGATTACGAATCAGCTGCTCTACCATCTGAGCTACGCCGGCATGTTGTATGGATAAGCTATTGTGAATATAGATCAAAATCAAGAAAAAACTTCACTTCAAACTTTCATCAATTCGATACCTCAAAGGCGCAGCCGGATTCATTGTACGGGCATTCACGGAGCTGAGGCAGCCTATTTGACAGTGCAGATTTATCTGCGACTTCATCTCCCCACAGTTGTAATCCTACCTTCATCGAAGGATGGAGAAAGGTTTTTTCAGGATTTGCATTTTTTTTCAAATCGGTCCGACCTCCCACTCATCTATTTCCCCTCCTATCACATTTTGCCTTTTAAATTTCTTTCTTATCACAATGAAACTGCTGCAAGGAGAATACGAACCCTTTATCAACTGACCGCAGGAGGGGCATCTCCCCTAGTGGTGACAACAGTCGATGCGCTGCTGCAAAAAATTGTTCCGAAACATGAAATAACCGATTATGCCGAACTCATCATTGAAGGTGAGGAGATCGATCGGGATGGTTTGATTCAAAAACTCATTTTCGGTGGATATACCCGTTCCCTGATTGTCGAGGAACCGGGTGATTTTAGTCTAAGAGGTGGTATCCTGGACCTATATACACCGCTTTATTCATATCCATTGCGCATCGAATTATCGGGGGAGACGGTTGAATCATTGCGATTCTTTTCCCCGGCTACCCAAAGGAGACGAAAAAG
>Ga0187833_10006551_pt1 | contig 10734 bp, 9 predicted proteins | sample ETNtaG_37_FD_167968 | JGI IMG/M metagenome (GOLD analysis project Ga0187833, IMG submission 167968) | Marine microbial and viral communities from oxygen minimum zone, Eastern Pacific Ocean - ETNP2014_SV_400_PacBio MetaG (Illumina Assembly) | ecosystem: Environmental > Aquatic > Marine > Hypoxic... | reverse complement strand
GCGTCCAAGTCCCAAGAGCAGCGCGTCGAGTTTTTCGGCGGCGTGCTGGCGCGTGACCTCAACATCCCGCTCATTGCCCGTTTCACCCTCGGCAAACATTGGCGTTCGGCCAAGCCGGAACAACGCAAGGCCTATATCGCCATCTTTTCCGACTACGTCATCCAAACCTATTCCTCCCGCCTCGGCGGCGCCAAAGTCGAAAAGTTCGATATCATCACCACGCAACCGGTCGGCAAGAGAGACATCCTGGTGCGTACCCGCGTCCACAACGGTGGTTCCGATCCGGTCCGGGCGGACTGGCGGCTGCGCGGCAATAAAGACCGTTTCCAAATTATCGACCTTTCCGTCGAGGGCATCAGCATGGCCTTGATGTTGCGTCAGGAATTCGCCTCCGTTCTGCGCAAAAAGGGCGGTGTCGATGTCCTGATCCAAACTTTGAAGCAAAGAACGACTTAACTCATCGGGCATTCGCCGGCCCGGGAAAAAGACGCCGCAAGCACAAGCAAGTCCTTGCGGCGTCTGTTTTTTTGCGCCGCCCGCCGCTTCTTTTATTGGCGGCCGGCCGGCGCGCTTCCCCGTCCTTGGCTATGACGGACGTCACAGCGCTTTCCCGGCGTTTGCGCTAGACTCAAGAATAGGAGTCGTGCGGCCGCCTTCGCCGGGCGCCGTGTCTCCCCAGAAGGGGGGGGATGTCCTTTCTCGCGGGACAAGAAGTTTGTCCGCGAAAGGAGTTTGTCATGAGAACCTGTGTTGCCGCGATCCTGACCGTCCTTTGTATCGGCGGGTACGCCCTGGGCGCCAAGGCACAATCGACCCCCCCGAACGATTGCTACGACCGCGCCAAGATCATTCAGGGTCTGGAGGGAAAGTTTGCGGAAAACCCCACCTCCATGGGCCTCGCTCGAAACGGCACTTTGATTGAGGTTTTGACATCGGCCAAGGGTTCCTGGACCATCATTTCGACCCAGCCGAGCGGTCATTCCTGTCTCGTCGCGGCGGGCGAGCATTGGGTCAACGTGCCGGTCAAGGCCCCCGGATTCGGTATGTAGCCGGTCGCGTCGAGGAAGCAATTTTGCCGCCTTTTCCTTCCGAGGTGCTTTCCGCCGCGTCTTTTGACCTCTCGGCGCCGTTTTATTTGGTTAGCTTGCTTTAATACCCGTTAGAGAGATGACGCGGTTACGGAAGTCCTGATATTCCGCTCCGTTGCCCGACACAAGATCCGAAATCCTGTAAAAGCGGTTTGTTGACGGGCTTTCTTTCTTGGCCATTGTGATGTCGATTTTATCGACGTTGACTACGTTCCAACAATATCGCCCCAGCGCTAGCTATCGCGTGGCAAAGATCGGGAAGCAGCTTTTCGTTCGCGGCGGATAATGTGCCTTTCTTCTCCATGGATTGAAACCGCGAGACGCCCGTCTCCGTCGTATAAAATCCCCTCTGGCTAAATCCGTATGGCAAGCGCTAATAGCCAAGGAGACGCGCGTTTGCGGTCAACACGAGCGGAACTGGAAACATCAACCCGCCCCGCGGCCCATGGCTAGCAAGCGTAGTTAAGCTGGCCTTGGGTACAAATTTCGCGAGGCTCTTGTCTAGCTCGGTGATGTCGAGCGTCTTGACCGTGGCGATTAGCGCGTCCTGGAGGTACTGGGTTAGGGTTTTGGCAAGCGCGACGGAAAAGTCGATCTGCAATTCCGTGTCCGGAATTTTGAACATCAGGCCGCGACTTTGACAATCGCCTTTTCATCGGCTTTTAACCGTTCCGCCGCAAGCTCCACATACTCCCGGTGTAACTCAATACCGACATACCTCCGGCCTAATTGCCGCGCCACGACTCCCGCCGTTCCCGACCCGAAAAATGGATCAAGGACGTAATCGCCCGGCTGCGTCGATGACTGGATGCAGGGCTCAATCAATGCCGGGGGAAAGGTCGCGAAGTGTGCTCCCGGAAACGCTTGCGTGTTGACGCTCCATACCGACCGCCGGTTTCGCCTGCCATGACCGTTTTCCTCCATGATCGACTCGCGGTCGTAGTAGTAGCGTTCGGCTTTTGTGAACATGAACAGGTATTCATGGGCGCGCGTCGGACGGTCCTTCACACTCTCGGGCTGGGCGTTCGGCTTATTCCAGATGATGTCCGCTCGCAGATACCAGCCGTCTTCTTGTAACGCCAAGGCCAGCCGCCATGGGATGCCAAGCAAGTCCTTCGGCTTCAGCCCCTCGGGAGTGTCAGGGCGCACGGACATTGCCCTTGCGCGATTCTTCTTGTCCGGCGCACGCCAGCCCCGGTTGCCGCTTGTATACCCGTCGCCGATGTTGATCCAGAAAACGCCGTCATTTTTGAGGACCCGTCGGGCTTCCGTGAAGATTGATTGAAGCCGGTTGACGTACCGCGGCAAAGTTGGCTCCAAGCCAATTTGGCTGGGAAAAGCATAATCTCGCAAGCCCCAATATGGCGGGGACGTAATCATACATTGGACGCTCTCATCTGGCAGACGTTGCAAGACTATGAGGGCGTCACCCTCAAAAATCACCGAATCGGAAAATCGAATTAGCTCTGACTTACCAACTTTTTGTGTTTTCATGCGCGATTTCCCGCCTCTTGCAAGCCGTATCATGTTCATTTTTCGGCGTCTTTTGATTTCTTCCGGTTTGGCTTGGCCGGAGCCAATGGTTTCAGCTGCTCGTTCAGAAAAGACAAGGTCCGCCGCCATGCCAGTTTGGCGTCTTCGGCGTCATAGCGGGCCTGGGTCGGGTTGGCGAAGGCATGGTCGGCTTCGTACCAATATGACCTGTAGGCCTTGCCGGCGGCCTTCATTGCCATCTCGAAAGCGGCCACCATTTCGGCGGTAATCCATTTGTCGCGGGTAGCGAAATGGCCAAGCACCGGCCCATTGAGCCGGCCAAGCTCGGCGGCGCTTTTGTTGACCCGGCCGTAATAGACGACGGTGGCGTCGACGGGCTCGGCGAGGGAAGCGTTCAACGACCAACCGCCGCCCAGGCACCAGCCGACAGTGCCGATCTTGCCGGTACTTTTTTTATGGCGTTTCAGCCATTTGACCCAGGACAAGACGGTGTCGCCGGCTGCCGCCGGATCCACCGCCCGCATGTAGGCGCCGGCGCTTTCCTCTGTTGTCGCTACCTTGCCCTGGTAAAGGTCCAAGGCCAACGCCAGGAAGCCTTGATGGGCGAATTCGGCGGCGACCGACTTGATCTGATCGTTGAGGCCCCACCATTCGTGGACCAGCAGCACCGCCGGCGCCGGGGTCTTGGCGGGCACGGCCAGGTTTGCCCTGACCGAGCGGCCTCCTTCGGTGGTGATGGCGGCGGTTTCAAGGCTGTCCGCCGCGGCGCGGGCCAGCAACGGCTCGGCGAGAATGGCGGCAAGCGGCATGCCGGCGGCGATGCCCTTGACGATGTCGCGGCGGGACAGTGTTTTCAATATGATCCGGTCCTCCCCGAGCGGTTTTGGTTTTCCCTGGAAATAGTACGGTGGGGAAAGGAGAATGGAAAGATCGGAGGAAACGAAAGGAAAAGACGCCTTTCAGAACCCGTCCGGGCTCTCGGGTCGCGGTTTCAACGCCACCCTGGCGGTAACAGGAAAATCCATGCGAATTCGCTCCGCCCTTGCCGTCCTGGCTTTGACCATCGCCACAGCTCGCGCCGAACCTATCGCAATCGTTTCCGAAACAATTCCCCTCAACCCGGAAAATCCGCGTCAGACGACCATCGGCGCTTTTGTTTACCGCGGCGGGTTGCTTTTAAGCTCGGTGGACGGCCGCTTCGGCGGCTTTTCGGCGCTGGCCGTCAGCGAGGATGGAGAGCGCCTCGCCGCCCTCACCGACAGGGGCCACCGGTTGAGCCTCCGCCTGGTTTACGGAGCCAGCGGCGACCTAGCTGGGATTGGCGGCGGCGATCTGGCCCCCCTCAACGATCTCGACGGCAACCCGTTGAGCGGAAAACGCAACGGCGACGCCGAAGCCATGGCCGGGGACCCCGGCGGCGGTTTTGTCGCCGCTTTCGAACGCCGGCACCGGCTGTGGCGTTACCGTCCCGGCGAGGCGGCGGCAACGGAGCTTGTACCGCCCCGGCAACTGCTCCAGGCCCCCGGCAACGGCGGCATCGAGGCGCTGGCCCGGCTCGCCGACGGGCGTTTGCTGGCTCTCACCGAGGATTTGTCCGCCGATGGCGGCGTCGTCGGCTGGACCGGCGGCAACGGCGAGCCCTGGTCGAAGCTCACCTACGAGACCGGCGGAGGATTCAGCCCGACGGCGGCGGCGGCCCTGCCTGGCGGCGATGTGATCGTGCTTGAGAGGCGTTTTTCCTTGATCGAAGGCTTCGCCATCCGCGTTATGCTCGTCGACAAAACGGCGTTGCAACCGGAGGCCTTGGTACGGGGGGCGGAAATCGTTCTCATCAAGCCGCCGCTCGGTGTCGACAACTTCGAAGGCTTGGCGGTCCGCCGGGCCGACAGCGGCGAAACCTTGCTCTATATGATTTCCGACGACAATTTCAGCGCCTTGCAGCGGACGCTGTTGATGATGTTCGAACTCGCCCAATGACGGCGAATGTGGTTTTTGTCTCTTCGCCGCCATTCGTCCGCGGGGCGGCGGGCCAGGAAAAGGGGACAAAAAAGTTATTTGACCGCGTAAGTTCCGCCCTCGCCGACGACCACGAACGGCGCCCAGAACATGGGGTGGGCAAAGTGGGGTTTGCCGGCATCTTCCATCAACGCCAGCATCGAGCGGCGCAGGGCTTCGGCGCGGCCGATCCTGTTGTCGTTGGCGGCCTCCTTGAGCATCCGTGTCGTCAGCTTGACGGCGGCGTCCGAGCGGACCGGCCAGTGCGACACTAAAAGAGAGCGGGAACCCGCGTAGAAGAAAGCCTTGGCAAGGCCCGAGAGACCCTCGGCGCCCGGCGTGCCGTCGGCGGCGGCGGTGTTGCAGGCGGAAAGGACGACCAGATCGGCATTGAGCTTGAGCTGCGCCACCTCGCTGGCGGTGAGAAGACCATCATCCTCTTTCGTTCCTGTCCTTGGCGGCGTCAAGACCAGGGCGGGCTCCGCCAAGCCCTTCAGGTCGCCGGCCACCAGGCCGTGGGTAGCAAACGCCATTACCCGGTAATCACTCAGGTCCCGGGTCTTTGCGTTACGTTCCGTTGCCCGCTCGCCAAGGAACAGGTTGTCATTTGCCGCGCCAAGGATAGCGGCCATTGCCTTCAGTTCGCCGGCGGTGTCCGGCAGAGGGGCAAGCCTTGTGCGCACGGCATCGACGTCGGCGATCCCCCGCGGCTTGAACAGGCTCGCCAGCTCGATGCCTCGGCGTTCATCGGGATGCCCCTTCAGCAACGGATCGCCGAAGCCGCCAAAAAGCTTGTTCCCCCGTGCCGCCTTGGCAAAGTGCCTCAGTGCCCTCAGGGAGGACACGGATGGCAGGGTAGTCAGCGCGTACTTCCTGGCCAGCCACGGGACTTGACGGTAGCCGGAGAAGTCGGTGAAGCCACCTTGCGGCTTCTCGGTGACTAGAACGCCCAGGGGAAGGCTTTGCAACGCCCCATCGGCAACCACGAAAACGTGGCGCGCACCCTTGAGCAACGGCTCGGCGGGGGCGAAGAGCTTGCCGTAAAGCTCGAATGCCCGGGTCGTGTCGAAGGGCGGAATATCGGCAAGCGTGGATACGCCCGACAGGTCCAGGCCGCCGCGCAACTCCGCCACCGCCTCGATGAGGTCATCGGCGCCGATGTCCAGACGACGCATCCCGGCGCGCTCGCGCCTCACCACCCAAAGGAACGTTTCATTGGGCGCGGTCACATAGGCCAACATTGCCTCGTCGGGGCCGAGGAGTTCCCGGACTTCGGAAAGCGGCAGCGGGCGGGAAGCGGCGAGTTCGATATATTCCGGAAATTCGCGGGCCAGCCCGGCGTCCAGGTCCTTGCTCCGGCGGTCGAGGCCGGCCAACCTGGCGCGCAACCGTTTTTCCGCCGCCTCGTCGCGCTTGCCGGACGGTCGGCCAACGGCGCCGATGAGCTTTTTATCCAGCCGCCGCCATTCCTCCGCCGCGTCCTGGCGGGCGCGGACGAGGCGGGAAAGCGCATCGTCGCCGGCGGCGAAACGGGCGCCCATGCCGGCGACGGCGGCGGCGGTTCCGGTGGCCTTGGCGAGTTGCGCTGCCTTGAAGGTCTCGGCGGTCAAAGCCGCGAGTCGAGACGGTTCGCGCCCGGCAACGGACCAAGCGTATTGGACATGTTTCACGAAAACGTAACGCACGTTTTTCTGTTCGCTCAAGCCACCGCTTGAGCGCCCACCGGCGGAGCGGGCGGCGCGAGAACCGTGAGTACCACTGGCCCGGCGGATATGATCGAGGGCGTCGCCGTAGCGACCCTGGGCCTTGTACAGCCCGGCCAAGTTGTTGAGGCTGGCGGCGACATTCGGATGCTCCGGCCCGAGGGCCTTTTCAACGATCGCCAGGGAGCGCTTAAAGAGGGGCTCGGCGTCGCCGTAGCGGCCCTGATCTTTGTAAAGGCTGGCGAGGTTGTTGAGGGATTGGGCGACATCGGGATGCTCCGGGCCGAGGGTCTTCTCGCGGATCGCCAGGGTACGCTTGTAGAGCGGCTCGGCATCGCCGTAGCGGCCCTGATTTTCATACACGACGGCCAGGTTGTTGATGGTCGTGGCGACATTCGGATGCTCCGGGCCGAGGGTTTTTTCGACGATTGCCAGGGAGCGCTTGAAGAGGGGCTCGGCGTTGCCGTAGCGGCCCTGGGCGCGATGCAGTTCGGCCAGGTTGTTGAGGCTGGCGGCGACATTCGGATGCTCCGGGACGAGGGCCTTCTCGCGGATCGCCAGGGCGCGCTTGAAGAGCGGTTCGGCGTCGGCGTAGCGGCCCTGGCGATAGTACAACCCGGCCAGGTTGTTGATGAATGCGGCGGTGGTCGGATGCTCCGGCCCGAACTCCTGTTCCGCCAGTTCCAGGGCTTTCCGCGCAAAGCGTTCGGCCTCGACGTAACGGCCCTGCTTTTCAAGCGCTTGATATTGCTTGTACGCCCGCATCAACTCGTCCGACTGCGCCGCCGCCATCCCCGGCCACGAAAACAGCAGGATGAGAATAAACGCCGCTAACAAATGATTGTTCGCCACGTTCATTCCCCCTCCGTCTTCTCCGCCACTCCCAAACGGTATGAACTCTCCATGTCACATCCCAACAGCAGCATTCCTCGATATATCCGCCGCGTCAAATGCATCAGGAAAATCCGTTGGGAAACCACGCTAAGAGGTTACAAGCCTCGTAGAGTTACCCTCCCCGGTCTTCCCTGGCCTTTGCGACGCCCCGCCGGGCCAGGGCGTCGGCGCGTTCGTTATCGGGGTGGCCGGCGTGGCCCTTGAGCCAGCGCCATTCCACCTCGTGTCTGGCCAGCGCCCGGTCCAGGCGCCGCCACAGATCGGCGTTCTTGACCGGCTTTTTTCGCGCCGTCTTCCAGCCGTTCCTTTTCCAGTTTTCAATCCACCGGGTGATGCCGTCGCGGACATAGAGGCTGTCCGTGTGGAGGCTCGCCTTGACGCCTCGTTTCAAGGCCTCGAGGCCTTGAATGGCGGCCATCAGTTCCATGCGGTTGTTGGTCGTTTCGGGCTCGCCGCCGGAAAGCTCTTTTTCATGCCCTTTCCAGCGCAGCAGCACGCCCCAGCCGCCGGGACCCGGATTGCCCGAACAGGCTCCGTCGGTGAACAACTCGACGATGCCGCCGTCGCCGCCGGTCAAGGGGTCAATCCAATCCGTACGCGCCGGGACCGCGGACGCCCCGGTGGAAGCGCAACTTTTCAAGGTATTCTAGCGGATTCTTAGGCGTCACCAAGGCGTCGGCGGGTTTGTTCAGCCAATCGTAAAGCCGGGTCAGCAAAAACCGCAGGGCGGCGCCGCGGGCGAATAACGGCAGGGCATCCAATTCGGCGGCCGATAAATCGCGGACCTTGCGGTAGGCGCTCAGCATGTGCCGGGCCTTGGTGATGTTGAAGCTGCGCTCGTCCTCGAAACACCAGGCATTGAGACAGATGGCCAGGTCATAGGCGAAGAAATCCGTGCAGGCGAAATAGAAATCGATGAGACCGGAAAGCCTGCCGCCCCGAAAGAAGACGTTGTCGGGGAACAGATCGGCGTGGATGATCCCCATGGGCGGACTGTCTTGGCCATGCTCTCGCGGCCAGTCGGATTCCACCTTTCTGAGTTCCGCCGCCAGTTCCCGGGCCAGCCCCGGCTGGACCTCGTCGGCGCGCCCGGCCGAGGCCTCGAACAGCGGCCGCCAGGCGCCGACCGAAAAGTCGTTGGCGCGAACCCGCCGGAAATCGGCGCCCGCCAAGTGCAGGCCGGCCATCGCCTCGCCCAGCATGGCGCAGTGTCGCGGAGTGACGCGCCGCGCCCACATGCCTTCGAGAAAGGAGACGATGGCGGCGGGACGGCCGCTCAAGCCGCGCAAACATTCGCCGTCGCGGCCGCGGAGCGGGGTCGGACACGGCACCGCCGCCGCCGCCAAATGTTCCATGAGTTCAAGAAAAAACGGCAAGTCTTTCCGCTTCACCCGCTTTTCATAAAGGGTCAGAATGTAGGAACCGGTTTCCGTCGTCAGCAGGAAGTTGGAATTTTCGATTCCCTCGGCGATGCCCTTGCAGGCGACGACCTCGCCGATATCGAATTCGGCGACAAAGGCGATCAGGTCCTCGTCGCTCACTTCGGTGTAAACGGCCATGACATACCCGCGGCGGTTCCGTTGCTTGGCTCTGGTATTCCCCTGGTTCTTACGGAACCAGGCTTTTCCTGGCAAGGGCCGAGCCGGCAAGGGACATCTTGCCAGACCGGCGCGTTGGCGCGATATTTTCGGCATGGATCGCTGTTTTCGTCGCCAAGCCCGTGCAATCGGCTTTTTCGCCGCCGCTCTCGCCGGCTTGGCGCTGGCCGGATGGGGAACCTGGGCGCGGGCCTCGGTCGGCCTCGGGGAACTGGCGTCGCGGCCGCCGGAAGCCCTCCCCGGCGGCGAGAGACCCTGGGAGCGACTCGCCAATCCCTTGGTGCTGCGGGTTCAAAAGGCGCTTGCCGAATCCGGCCGCTACCGGGGACCGGTGAACGGCCGCATGAATGCTGTTCTGGAAGCCGCCATCCGCGCCTATCAGAAAAGCACGGGCTTGAAAGTGGACGGGCGAGTCAGCGAAGCCCTGGCCGGGCAAATGGAAACCGGCGCCAAAGTGGCCGGGCTGTTGAAACGCCTGCAACGGACCCGCCACGACAACATCGAAACGGCGCGGCGCGCGCTTCTCGATCAGCCGGCGACGCGGCGCCTGATAACCGGCGACGATGGCGGCACAGCCGAGACCGCCGACCCAACCCGCGATGCCGCTCAATGTTTCCGCGATCCGACGGTCCGCTGTCTTCTCGCCGAAGCTTCGGAAAGCGCCAAGGCCATATACAAGCCCGAAATGCGCGATTGGGCCTTGGGCGAGATCCTGGCGGCCCAGGCAAAAGCCGGTTTCGCCAAGGAGGCCATGCAAACGGTTGCCCGCATCGGCGACCCCAGGCTGATCATGGTGGCGCTTCGCAACATCGCCAAGGCCCAGGCGGCTTCGGGGCGCGGCGAGGAGGCCTTGGCCGCCGCTGAAATCGTTCCCGATGCCGGCAAGCGGGTCGAAGCCTTCGCCGCCATCGCCGCCATCCACATCCAGGGTGGCGACAAAATCGCCGCCAAAGCCACGGTTCGCCGTCTTCTTGCCGATCTCGCCGAGGTCGAAAACAGGCTTACCCGTGTTACCTACCACGCTCGGGCGGCGGTGATCCTGAGCCTGGCTGGCGATGCCCGGACCGCCGAGGAGAACCTCAAGGCGGCCGGGACCTTGGCCCGGTCTCTCTCCGCCGCCGCGCAAAAAGGGGCGGCGCTGCGTCATGTCGCTTCCGCCTTGGCGGAAATGAACCTTACCGAACGGGCGCTCGGCATCTTGGGCGAGGTCGACGCCGACAGCGAGCGGACACCGGTTCTGATCGCCACCGCGATCTCCCAGGCCAAAGGCGGAGACGCGGCGCAAGCTTTGCTAACGGCGGAAAGCATTGACGCGGTTCGCTACCGGGCCGTGGTCTTGAGCCGTATCGCCCAGGCCCAGGCCCAGGCCAAGGCCGGGGACCGGACGGCGGCGCGGGAAACCGTCAACAAGGCCAAGGCCGCCGCCGAGAGCATCGAACTCCGTTACGCCCGGGATTACGCGGCAAGCCGCATCGCTTTCGCTGGCCAGCAAATCGATAACGGATCCGGCGGCAAGGATTTCGATGAAGCGGTGAAGGTGGCGCTGACAATCGGCGATGATCGGTTGCGCGCCCAAACGCTGTGGACGATCTCGGCGCAACAAGGGCGCGCCGGCGACAATACCGGCGCCCGGCGGACGGAAAAACTCGCCGAAACCGCCACTAACGACATCAAGAGCTCATTGAGCCAAGTTTGGATGTTTTGCGAGATCGCCATGAATCACTCCGCCGCCGATGAACGGGATGCCGCCTGGAGGGCTTTTGGACGCGGAATGGCGGTGGCCGAGAAGGTCAACAATGTTTGGGGACGGGCGCGCGTATTGGGCAAGCTCGCCGCCACCATGGTCGGTTTGACCCGCATTGCCCAGATGACCCTGTAATTTGACGACAGCGCACCCGGATTCTGGTATAAGAATCATTATGTTATAGACAGACTTGGGGTGTTGATATGGCTCACCCGATG
>Ga0187833_10006548_pt1 | contig 10735 bp, 9 predicted proteins | sample ETNtaG_37_FD_167968 | JGI IMG/M metagenome (GOLD analysis project Ga0187833, IMG submission 167968) | Marine microbial and viral communities from oxygen minimum zone, Eastern Pacific Ocean - ETNP2014_SV_400_PacBio MetaG (Illumina Assembly) | ecosystem: Environmental > Aquatic > Marine > Hypoxic... | reverse complement strand
TATATTGATATTTTGTTGACACTGAAAGAAAGCAGGTAACCATGTTTCCATTGACCTTCTTTGGTGGAAATGTTTGGGGAACACCGAGGAGGAGTACCTCCTTGCCAGATCTGGAAAGGACATCCCATACTAAATCATGCTTGATCATAGTTGAATTTGCAAACGCGTACCCACCATATGAATAGTCCTTCCTGTTTCTGAATCCGTAAATGCCCAGCTCCCCGGGATCCTTTCCGGTCATCATTGATGTCCAGGCCGGTACCGTAATAGGTGGGTCTGTACTTCTCAGCCTTTTCCATTTGCCGTTATCCATTAAACGTTTCAAGCACGGAAGATCATCTCGCCACTTATCAAAAATAAGACTGGGTTCTGCACAATCAAGACCTATAATAGCGAGTTTACTCATTTCTTACCGATTATAATGTTCAATCTGCAATTTAATCAAGAATACGAATCTGTATTTTATCTTTAGCATAAAAGCTTTATCATTTTGCCACAATCTCATCACTTGGTCTGAAAAGAAAGAATCTTAGACTTTGCAGCTTCAAAAACTAACGAAAAAATCCTTTCACGACGCTGGACACTGATCAAGACAGGTATACTGATCAGAAGAAAGCATAATATCTTCAGAAACGATGTCAGCACTAAATTGGAAAAATTCACAACTGCGTCTATCCATAATACGTTTATCAGGAAATAAACAAAGAAAGCCATTATCTCAAAATAAAACTTTAAAATACTTATCCATTTCATAATGTGACATGCAGCAAACGTAAAGACGACCAAAAAAAACAGAAAGTATGATATTGATGTACCTACAGCAACACCGGTTATTCCCCAACCCAATGTAATAAATAGATAATTAAGACCGATACAGACAGCAACCATAACTCCATAAAGCGGAACAAGCATCCTCTGCTTATCAATCGTAAACAGTAGAGTGGAAGACATTTCATTTACTACCATGAAGAAATAACCAAAGACCAGAATTTTCACAACATCTAAACCTTCTTTGAACTGTGGCAAGGCATAAAGAACTATTGGCTGAACCAGAAATATGATTAGTCCCAGCAAAACAGGTCCCAAACGGCTAACTAAATAGGTGGGCTTTAATATCATACTCTTTATGTCCAAAACATTTTTCGTAGCACCATACTTTTCCTGAATATGCGGAAATATCACAATGTTAAAAAACCTTGGCAATGAGCTGATTTGCTGGACAGCCATAATTCCTATTGTATAAACACCCAATTGCTTAATACCGAGCATTTTACCAATCATCATTTTATCAAGATTGAGAAATGTACGAAAAAGTATGCCTGCAAGAAGCATTGCCAAACCGATCTTAATCAGGTGCCATATTTTAGCCCAATCCAAATTAAATGAAAACCTGGTATTTGACCATCTTTTTGCAAAATAGAATGATAGGCCTGTCGCAACCAGTGTCCCCGTAGCAAATCCATTCAAATTGAAAAAATATGCACCAGGCAGTGCAAATACTGCAATAAACAAAGTATTAAGAACGATAACCTTGCTCAATATTGATATTTGCTTCCTTGCCCTCAAAATAACAAGCACTAAACTATACAAGTGTGTTGCCACAATCAGTACAGCTATAACTTTCATGCCGGTTTTTAAAAAAGGGTCAGTGACCAGAAAGAATGAAATAAGCCAGACTATAACGGCACCAGTCAAACTAGCTATAACAAGAAATGAAAATGTGACATCCTCTAACTCCTTGGCTTTTTTATTTTCACCTGCCCCTATTAATTGTGGAACCTCTCTTACCAGTCCCTTTTTTATACCCAAACCCACATACAGAGCAAAGGTCATTACTACGGTCAAAAGTGCCCAGTATCCGGCACCGCTGACACCCAGAAATCTTTTGGAAAAGATACTCACAAGAAACCCAATAACAATGGCAATATAACTGGCGCCAGAGTAAAAAATAGTATCTATTATAATACCCTGTTTCTGTGTCATAAATAGCCTAGGCCTTCCAATGCTGATTGTACTTCATCATCCCAATCAGGCATTGAAAAATTCTTATCACGCGCTAAGATATCCTGCAGTCTCTTTTTCAGTCCCTGTGCTTCTTCTCTGTCTGGCGAAAAGATATCATTTCTTTCATGCGGATCTTTCTCAAGGTCATAGAAATATTCCTGATTGCTTTGTGTCCTCAATACATATTTCCACGGCCATTTAATTAATACCCTCCATTCAGGTTCCGGTATTTTTTTTGCAGTTGGCAGCAAAGTTTCAGCATAAATCTCAGGTTCAACACCAACTGATCCATCACGCAATGTATTTAATAGATTCTGCCCTTCAAAACCCTCGCTTATCATATGTGGAATATTCAGATAACTCAGTAGTGTAGGCAAAATATCCACATGTCTAAAAGTCTGTTTAGAACGTATTCCCTTGGGAATACCAGGTCCACAAAAAACCAATGGAACCCGCAAAGTTACATCATACGCTAGCATTGAATGCCCATGATAATCTTTTCCTTGAAATTGATAATCATTTAACGATTCACCATGATCAGAGGTTACTACAAACAAGGTATTCTCAAAAAGATTTTTTTTCTTTAGTTTATCAATAAGCCGGCCTATGTGAGAATCCATAAATTCAATATTTTGCTTATAACTTCTTTGCCTAAAGTAAAGATAGTGCAATGGCTGTGGAAGCCTGAATTGGTCGTGTGCATCAAAATAGTGCAACCATGAGAAGAAAGGGGCTTGTTTGTCTGTAGAACCTAGCCATTTTACCGCTGAGTCCGTCAATCTGTTCGCATTTCGTGAAAACTTTTTTACCTTGACTCCTCCCCAGTCCTTATAATAACCAAACATTCTTAATACCAAGGCTTCTACTCTTGAACTTACCATATTGTCATCATAATATTCAAAACCCTCATTAAAACCAAATCGACTATTAAGCATATAACCACCAACAAAAGCAGATGTCCGATAATTATTTTTCTGAAGAATTTGTGCTATTACTGGTAGTTTAGTTTCTGTAGGACTTGCATTAAATCTAACGCCATGGTCAAAAGGAAATCTTGAGGTAAAAAGACTCATAAGCGAAGGCCCGGTAACAGAAGAATGTGAGTATGCTCTTTCCATAATGACCCCTTGAGATGCCAGGGAACTAATATTAGGCGTCTTCACGTCCTTGTGCCCATAACATTCTAAGAAATCGGGTCTCACACAATCAAGCGTTATTAGTACCACATTTACAGACACAATAAATAACTCCTTTCTGAACACATGTACTGGCTTCTTACCTGTACAAAAGTGGTTTTATACTATTTTTAAAAATACCTTTTGCCTTCACAAAATCTTCAGGATAATCAATTTCAATCCTTGGGTGAGGGTTTGTATAAAAGATGGTAAGCGGGAATCTTTCCTTTTTCAATTCCATCAAAACATCAGTCAAATACGCATTCAGTCTACCCTGCTTTAACACCTTTTCAATTGCATCAAAGGCCTTACGATTGGCTTTTTTCCTAACTTTCATAATTCCAACAAATTCACCATTTGCTTTCTCCAGCTCTATATTCTTACCCATATTTACAATCTTGTGATTCTTAATAATCACCTTTGAGTCCTCTTCATCACAATTCTTTTTCTCTACACAAACAGCTATATCACCCTTCTCTCTAATACAATCCTTTAGAATATCAGGATGGTATAAAGAATCACCTGTAATGAAAACAAAATCATTGTTCTCTACATGGTTTCTACACAACCACACCGATGGAAGTATTCCTGACACCTGATAAAAAGGATTATATACAAAAGTGGCCTTACCATTCAGAGCTTTCTCAACCTTACCATAACAATGTCCTGTAACTACCACTATCTCCCTGATACCTTGACTACGTAATATATCAACAGAAATTTCCAACAACATCTTACCATGTACTTTCAGCAGACACTTGTTGTTCTTTTCTGTTGCTTTACCCAGCCTGCTTCCAACTCCCGCCGCTGTTATTATGGCTTTCATTCCGTTTTTTTCTTTACAAATGAAATAATCTGATCAATGTTTATTATCTTTAACCCATGTTCTCTCGCCATTTGAAATAAGTACTCTCTAGATGCCATGTTACCATCCGTATCAAGTATCTCAAGGTCTACTGCAACAGCAGGACTAATTCCAGACAGCTTAACCAGTTCAACACCTGCTTCAGTATGTCCCTGCCTTTCAAGTATGCCTCCAGAGACCGCTTCAATGGGGATGACATGCCCCGGTTTTCGCAACTCGTTTGAAACTGCACCGTTTCTTGCTAATATATTCATTGTCATCGACCTGTCCCCGGCTGAACTGCCAGAACCACCTGCCGCCGCATCAACAGAAACCATCATCCGTGTTTTATTAGCCTCTGTGTTTTCTCCAGAGGTTCTCTGCGGTGGGATCCCCAACTCTTCACATCTGCCACGTTCACAAAAGGCAGCAATAAAAGCACCCCTTGCGTGTGTCACCATAAAATTTATCATTTGTGGTGTTACGTTTGCTGCCGCACAAATAAAGTCTCCCTCATTTTCTCTCTTAATACTATCCACCACTATAACAATTTTGTTACTTTCAATATCTTCTATTGCCTCTTTAACACTATGAAATTGATCATCTGTACTCTTTGCCAATGATATTTACCTCCTTTTCATTTAAGATTCTAAAATATTTACTTTTGTTTTTAACAATCAATTCTTTTCTAATTATTTCATTGCTCCCATATTGGATTTTCAAGAACCCATTCTTCTTTTGAATTCCTTTTCCACATAGGTCCACGAAAAGATTCTGCTACATGCCAAAATTCATCGATTTCAATCTCTATATAATCACAAAACTTTTTAATGAACTGCATACCGCATCTACCATCATACCTCCTGACCAATTCTATGGCATCTTCCCTGGTTAATATGCCATCACGTATGTCAAAACTTGCATGGTCAGTGCATTGACCAAAGCCAAACTTTATATATTTCAACATCTGGTTAACCTGCACAAGATTGGAGTCCATCTGGTGACATGCAGAATGTGTTCCATATTCGTGTGGATCAAAATATTCTGGTCTAATTGCAAGGCCATGTCCAATTGAAAAGTCTGCGTTTCTAGACATCGACCAGTCTTTATCATAATACTGCAACCATGCACCTCTGATCCCTTTTTCTGCGAGCTTTTCTCTGTTGTAATAATACATGAACATATCATCTTTGCTCACACCTGCCTCCATATATTCTTCCCAACCAGAACTTAATGTCTGAATCTTGTTCGCATTTAACGCATTACCATCAAGTTCTAGATCAGTGTTCCTTGCACCTTCTGTCAAAGCAGCATTCTCCCCCTGAATGATCAAAGGAATGTTCATCATATCTGCAACAATGTAGGCCGAAGACCAGAGTGAATATTCTGAGATCTTTATAGGGTTCAGATATTTGTAAAAATCCCTCTTTATCAGTTTCTTCATAACATTAGGATTGGGCCTGAGTTTAATTGCATCAAAGCCTAGGTTGATTAAGTTTTCTATATTGCACTTGCCTATCTCTGTAATTCCTTCAGGCTCACTGTTTACTAGCAGCGTTTTAAGTCCTAATTTCTCTCGTGCTGTCAGAGCCTGCAAAGTACTGTCCTTTCCCCCACTTACTCCAATTACACAGTCATAAGCAGTTTTTGTTGTTCTTTTCGCCCATTCTGCCAATTCCTGAAGATCCTTCCATCTCGCATCCCAGTCTATTTTTTCCTTCTCATCTTCCCAGAGACATGCACCGCATATATCATTCTCGTCAAAATACATACCAGGTCTTGTATCCGGTTGTACACATTTTTTACAATATTTAATTTCCTACTCCCTCCCTTCCATGTAAACTGTTAAGAACAAAATCAGAATCAAGTTGACCAAGATCCATATTGATAATATAATTAGGATCGGGCTCTTCTAAAAACACTTTCAGAGAACTAATTGCTTCATCATAAGTTGAAAAAGTCTGTAAAGTTCTTCCTAAAAATTCCTTTACAGCCTCAGGGATACCAATGGATACGAAATCTGCACAGAGGCAAATAACTGGCAATCCTGAATCTGCGGCTTCGAATAATGACGTCATGGGCCGATCTATAATTATGCCATCTGCCTGTGGAAAGTAATCGTACAACTTTCCTGTCTTAAGTATAATATTCAAATACCTTTCTTTGAAATAAGGAATAATTGAACGATAGGCCAACTGTCTTTCTGTTACAGGTTGCTTATAAATAAATCTATACCCTTCCTGCGTACCAAAATAGTCCATTAGCCTCTTTTGGTATTCATAATACCAACCTATGGGATATGTAGGTGCAGTAAGATGCCGCCTATAGCTTATAACCTTTGTAGGCACATAAATAATGGTACTTTTTCGCTGATGTAATCGTGCAGAATTCTTCTTGTAAAGGTTTCGGATACTTAAGAGCTTGTGCGGTGACTGGAAGATATTAGCTGGATTTATATAACTCAACTCATTTGCATCAAAAGCCATTTTTTCTGAAATAGGATCTGATGTGAAGTAATTATCAAAAGGATCAACATCTGTCATAAATATAAGTGGGTCAAAATAAGCATGTATACCATGTTGAAAACAGCTTAGACTTATATTATCGAATCTGTGCGCAGAAATAATGGCTCCCTTTGCATAATTATCATTGCTGTTGGTAGCTACTATGTTATTGATATTAAAATATTGATATAATTTAGTAAAGTTCTCTCCTATGCTAATTACATCTGAGCACGTATAGACTACAAAATGCTTTAAAAACGGCAGTATCACCGACTTAACAGGAAGTTTACACTTTCGTTCAATCCACGTAAATAGCGCATCCTCGTCCTTAAGCAATTCCGAAGCTTTTTTGCACTCAATACGAATTCTTTTGTACACCTCATTATCTGCTTGTGGCCTGACATCAAGAACCTTTTTTTCAAAAAAGCTACTATACTCAAATATGAAGCCGTCACTTAATGCATAAACAGGTGTACCTCTCCTGATCAGGTCTTTAATTATTGGATCCAAATTGTTTGAACCTGGATGCAAAGCCAGTGTACTCCGTACCTTGCCTGAGGCTGATAAAGCACCATTTAGTTTTCCATATTTTGCTATATTAAAGAATATTTTCAAAGCTCGAAACACAATGCTTAGTCTTTTCTTTAAAAGCACCTTCACCCAATGATAGTAGCCAATACGGAAACGCCCCTTTTCTTTCTTAGTTTCATTTTCAACAAGGAGTATCTTTACAGCATGATTCTTCTTGGCAACCGTCTCAAAAATATTATAAAGAAAGTTACTTTTTTCTTCAGACAAGAAGAAGCGTGGACTCCGTGTATGTTCTTTTCTTTTACTATTACGTACATATCTTATCTCTACACAATCCCCTACCTTCTGCAAAAATGAATTTACAATACATGATTCTATAAACAGCTCATCAATAAAGTTTTTAAGCGTGTTTACACTGATCCTTGCAAGGGCTATACGATTATTCTTACAAACACTTATATGTCTACAGAAAAAATCATCAAAAATCCCAATCCATTCTACAAACTCTTTAAAAGAACTCTCCCGGTCTTTGAATATCTCCTCTTCCGAATAAAACTCTTCGAGAGTCTGGTAGAAAATATTCTTTTTATCCAGAACAAAAGAAACATCTGGATAAAGTGATATTATCCTGCCATCTGTATAATCTAGAGCTGGATTAAAGTCATGAATAAGGTAGTATACCATAGGTACTAGTTTATAATGCACAAATCCCGCACTTGACGTACTTTGGGTACAATAAAAAACTTTGCAGCCTTTGTTTCCTCGTCAAACAGGTAAAAGCCCGCGCTCATCCCTATATTCTTTCTAATACCCTTAAGCCTATCAAAATAGCGTGTTTCACTTTGGCCGATATAGTAATAGCTACCATCGTAAGCAAGTCCTCTTATAAAGCCAAAAAACTCTCCACTTATATTTTTGTCTGTCTTGTAAAAATAACCATTCATACTATCAAGGAAACATATTTCCGAGTCGAAGAAACGGACTGTATGCGGCATCCACAGATCCCTGATGAGAATTTGTCTTTTTTCATGATTCTCGATTTCTATCTGTAGTATCCCACCATCATATATACCTTCGGTATATGTACCAGAGTGAGAAAATAATGAAGCATAAAGATAATCATCACGAACGCATATATCATTTATCCAGTGCCCCGGCTTGCCAGTTTTATTAAATTTATCCGAAAGATTAATGTCAAAGCACTTCTTCTTGGTACTAGTATCATAAGCTGAAATCATATCCCTCCCGGTTTTGGCTATAAAGACAAGTCTGCGCTGCGGACAAAAAGCAATGCCGTGAGATTTATCACCAGCCTCAATACCAAATGTTTCTAGCATCCTGAAATCCTTAGATATTCTGCATGCCCCTCTTTTTTCATCTGCTACATAATACTCCTTTCCAGTATCTACAATCTGGTGAAAGGTCCCATCCAACACCTTTTTACACTTCTGAGTCTTTATATTATATGTAAATAACCCTCCCCCTATTTCTTCATCCTTGTCAAGATTAGAATATATCTTATGGTCTGGTGAGCTGATAAGTAACAATGCTTCATGCATATGGACATCTGAAACCACTTTCAAATTATTCATTGCCGGTGAAACGCAGAAATCCGCACCTGGTTTCAGACCGTATTCCAAAAGCTGTGGATAAATTGATTCATATGACCCACTTGTTATTACGACATATATTTCGCCGCCTCTAAATTTGTCTAGAGAATTAGGGTCTTTTACTTCAATGCCCATAAATGAAGAGCCAATCCATGTGGGGCTATTATCTACAAAATACGCTAATTCCATAACACCCTTCTTTATTGTCTTTTCTGCCCAGTCATCCGAAACCCCAAAAAATATAACTTTCTTTCCGAGTACTACCCTATTAAATTCCTGCCATGTTTTCCATGCCTCTACTGGCAAACTATCTTTATTCATTAAACATCTCCCGTTTAAATATTGTTGTCATCCTCCCGCTTTCTACAAGACTCAGGAAGCATTTCCTTACTACCATCGCATCATCCAAGGCATGGTGCTTCCTTTTATAATCATGAAGCCCAGCAAACTCATTGCGGTCTATATCTGGATCTATCCCTGCAACATGAAATAACGTATTAAGATCAAAGTGTGCTCCATGATTAAGATATGGTGGTAGATATTTAAGATTAAAATATTTTGTTTCCGGATATAGGCTATGCCACAACTGGAAAAGCAGGGTTATATCTAAAAGTTTTCCGGCTGAAACAAGAGATATTCTCTCATTTTCCGAGTATCTTTCTAAGAACTTAGAGATTCGAAGACATGCCTCCTTGCCACTGACACTTTTACTTTCATCTATCAGACTCAAAACATTATCCCTGATCCAGTCATTTATCTGATTGCTGTCATAATCGTTCAGGGTTACATATAAAGAACTTCCCTCAAGCGTAACCATCCCTACTGAAATTAGTGTGGTATCAGTATGTACGCCTGTAAATTCTGTATCTAGAAATACTATTTTTGACACCTTATTATCTCACCGGTATCCCTGCTACCTCCATAGCAGCCTTACAGTCATCAGGTGTGAAATCTGTAAAGTGAAAAATGCTCGCGGCTGCAACTGCTGAAGCACCTTTTTTTATAGCAGAAACAAAATCTGAAGGTTTGGATACACCCCCACAAAAGATTACGGGTATGTTGACAACACTTGAAACCATTTCAATAAGTAAATTATCACACCCCGACATCTTCCCGTCAAGATATACTGAATTGATAAATAATTCTCCTGCACCAAGAGACTCTGCCTTCTTACACCACTCCAAGAACTCAATATTTATCTTACACCCGGAATGCGAGAAAATACTGTAACACGAACCATTCTTATTGACATCTACAGAAACCACTATGCACTGGCTTCCAAATGTCGATGAAGCTCTCTTGATAATATTCGAATCTATTAATGCAGAGGTGTTTAGAACAACTTTGTCAGCACCTTTCTGAAGTGCTTTTCCAATATCATCGCATGTCCTGAGTCCCCCACCCACAGTAAGTGGCATAAAACATTCTGACGCCATATCCTCAATTGTGATGAAATCAATATGTCTATTCTCTTTAGATGCATCAATATCTAATAATATTAGCTCATCCACATTCCGACTGTTATATATACGTGCAACCGTAATAGGATTCCCCAGATTCCGCCTTATATCAAACTGTACAGTCTTTACAACCGAATAACCATCTAGCAATACAACCGGGATAACCCTGTGTCTCAGCATCTAGAAAACACCTTGAATAAAATTTTTTAACAACTGCAAACCTGGCTTCTGGCTCTTCTCAGGATGAAATTGCACACCAACAATATTATTCTTTTTGACCACTGCCACAAAATCTACTCCATAGTTGCAGATCGCATATTCAACATCTTTATCCTCAAGTATAATCTCATAACTATGTGCAAAATAAAAACATGATCGATCTTCTATGTTGGAAAAAAGGTTCATATTATTACCTGCAACATCGTTCCACCCTATATGGGGCAGACGATAGCCCTTTGTTTCGCTTCTAAGCTTGCATGCTCTTGCCTTTATTAAACCAAGTCCCTGTGAAACCCCACTTTCTTCGCCTGTTTCTGCAAGCAATTGCATTCCTAAACATATCCCCAGAAAGGGTTTCTTATTGTTTAAGACTTCATGCTGTATCGTA
>Ga0187833_10006547_pt1 | contig 10735 bp, 8 predicted proteins | sample ETNtaG_37_FD_167968 | JGI IMG/M metagenome (GOLD analysis project Ga0187833, IMG submission 167968) | Marine microbial and viral communities from oxygen minimum zone, Eastern Pacific Ocean - ETNP2014_SV_400_PacBio MetaG (Illumina Assembly) | ecosystem: Environmental > Aquatic > Marine > Hypoxic... | reverse complement strand
TCATACAGGAAATTACACAGAATTTTTAAGAGCCGATATGTAAAAAGGTGTGAGCCTGTCCTTGGTATAAACAAAAAAGCCCCGTTTTATTTCGGGGCTTTTTTGTTTGTGGGAGGATGGGTAGATTTTGATATGAATAAATAGAATTTATTTTATTTCGGGAGTAGACAATGAAACATAACTATTATTTAATTTTGACAATACCATTTTCTTTTTTTTTAAGTTGTTATCAAGTACCTATTTCTGATAAACAAATAGGAGATCAAAACACAATTTCATCGTATAATGAATCATTCACTGTTCATAAAAAAAAAGAGAAGCCAAGGGTAAATATTGAAGGCGCTGAAATATCATTATTGATTCAAGACCCCGATATTGTCACTCCTACAGGGATAGCAGTAGATAGCGATGATAGAATTTGGATAATTGAAAATCATACTCATGTAAGGCAAGATGACTATCCAGGTCCAGATGTAGACCGCGTGTTAATCTTTGAAGGGTACTTAAGTAGTAATCCAGAAAATAAAAGAGTAATAGAGTATGCAACAGGCTTTACAAATGGAATGTCCTTAACTCTTAAGGATAATGGACAAGTACTTATTGCTACACGAGCATCCATAATTCAATTCACCGATTTAAATAATGATTTTATTGCTGATAAGCGAGACACTTTAATAGGGTTGGAATCAGAAGAAAAATTTTCGCATAATGGGATGTCTGGACTAGTAATCGGCCCAGATAACAAAATCTATTTTCAGTGCGGAGAAAATTTTGGATCTGAATATCTAATGACTGGTACTGATGGAAGAAAAATTTTAGGAGAAGAGAGAGAAGGAGGAAGTATTTATAGATGTAATATGGATGGCTCAAATCTCGAAAGAATAGGAACAGCAATATGGAATTGTTTTGGGATGACTTTTGATCCTTATGGAAACTTATTTTCTGTTGAAAATGACCCTGACTCACATCCACCGTGTAGATTACTTCATATCGTAAAGGGTGGAAATTACGGGTTTGAATTTAATCATGGACGTGATGGTCTTAGTCCTTTAACATCTTGGTTTGGGCAAATACCGGGAACCTTACCGATGGTTTCAGGTACTGGAGAAGCACCATGCGGGATAATGCACTATGACGCATCTCTCTTTGGGGAAAAAATTCAGTCATCATTACTTGTTGCATCATGGGGTGATAGTGTAATTCAAAGCTATAATTTAGCATCGAATGGTGGTTCATTTATTTCGCAACCTTATGCATTTGTTGAGGGCAAAAAAAACTTTGCTCCTGTTGAACTTGCCGTTGATTCAAAAGGTGGAATTATTATCTCTGATTGGGCAAGTTTGCGCTACCCCGTACATGGAAAAGGGAAAATTTGGCGTATTTCTCCTCCTCCGAATGCTTAGAAAAAATTCAAAAAAACGATCAGTTTCAATTGCTGAACTCTCCCTACGCTGCTATAAGAAAAAATACAGCTAATGAAATCATTTCTAGTGAAAGCAATATCATAGACTATTTAAGTAATAAACAGATCAAGGATATAGCCAAGCCAAATATTCTTTGGGCGGCAGCGAATAATGAACATCCCCAATTAATAGAACTCTTGATTAAGGCGTTGGATGACAAGAATGAATTGATCAGGGGATTATCCGTTCAAATATTGATTGAGAAAAATTTAATTGATAATGAAAAGTTTTATTTTGATCTTTTTCAAAATGATCCGTCGATGCATGTAAAAAGACAAGCCATCTATGGTTTAGAATCAGAGGATGCTTATAATCTTGTATTGGGCATGTTTCGTGAAAATACACCGTTTATTCATACAGCGATAATTGAAATATTTGGAAAAGCAGATAACATTGATATGCTTATCAATACATCGAAAAGTAATACGTCATATGAAAGATTAGGTGCGCTTTTATGTTTACGGCGTGCCAATGCAGATATGCCTAGAGAAATAATGAAACAATATCTTTTTGATCCAAACTATACTAACCGACAGGTAGCACTTAAATGGATATCAGAAGATAGGCTAACTCAATTCAGAGACATTGTAGAGGAATCATTTGTAACACTAAATGATATTGATCAGAAAATATTTGATGCCTATATGGTAGCCTTCCAATATCTTGATGGGAAATGGGAACCAGTGACACCACGTGTTAATAAGGCTGCAAAGGTAACAGGCTGGGGAGACAAAGCCACGCCCCACTTTGCAGAAGGCGATGAAACGTGGGTAAAATACCCCTATAAGCGGCAACCTTTTTTATTGAAGGCCCTAAGGAATGATAATTTCAGTTCAAACTTAAAAGCAAGAGCACTATCATCCATGGATCCTTATCATACGGATTTAACGATTCCTTTCCTCATGGAATTATTTAATGAGGGTGCCGAGGATTTACAGATTGAAGTAACGAGAACCTTAAGCACAAGAATTACTGATGTCGAAGCCTGTAAAACAGTAGGAAACATTGCTAAAGATAAAAATCAAAATATTGAAACCAGACTTGAAGCACTGACCGGTCTAGGTAATAGTGCTGTTGTAAACGAAAGCAGTACAAATACATTACGTGAAATTCTTTCTGATGATCAAGAAGTAGACATTATTAGAAATGAAGCATTTAAAAATTATCAATCAGTATCTCCAGATATAAATATTGATCAAATTAATTTATCTTTAGAAAAAAGACCCACCTCATTAGATGAGTGGCGTAAATACGGACATGAGCAAGGAGATGAAAAATCTGGTGCCAGAATCTTTTATAGTGGTAGATATCAATGTGGCAGTTGCCATAGGATTGATGGCCGAGGAGGAATATATGGGCAGGATCTTTCTCGAATCGGATTGAACGCAAGTAAGGACAGGATCATTGAAAGCATATTACATCCAGGTGATATTATATCTCCAGAATACGTTGGATATAAGGTAACTACTGAAGAAGATGATATTTATGTGGGAAGAGAGGATAAAGATCATGATACTAAGTACCATTTATCAATGATTTTAGCAAATGGAGAAAGAAAAAGGATACTTTATGAAGAAATAGTAGAGCAAAAAATATTGGATCATTCCTTAATGCCTTCCGGATTATATGAAACAATGACAGGTGTAGAGTTTAGGGATTTAATACAATTTCTTTCTGAAAGAACCAGTACTAAAATCAACGCTAAACAGAAATGAAATATTTCTTGTACTGCCAACTCTGTTTAGAACTGAAAAAAGAAGGATAAGGACGATGACGGCTTTCCAAAAACCTTATCCATTCGTTTGTACAGTTGCAGTGGTTTTTTTATCGATAACGGTGTCGCAAGCCCAGGTTCAACCTGAGCCTCCCAATCCGCGTAGCCGCAGCGAGATTGAATCAGTACTAATCAAGGCACCCAAGATTTCCAGCGAGGATCTTCGTAACCTTCATATTGTCCTGCTTGCTAGCGAGAAGGATCATGGTATCAATGAGCACGACTATCCTCTCTGGCAGAAGAATTGGCAACTGCTCCTGGGTGGTCGGAAAGACGGCAGTGACGCGGCTCAGATCAATTTGTTTGGGTCCGCAAACAAGGTTGTTCCCAAGGATATGAAGGCGGGTGCACCTAACGTCAAGGTCACAACTGCCTGGGAATGGCCCTCCAAAAAGCAGTTCCATAATGCTGATCTGATTGTCGCATTTTCGGTTATCAACTGGAGCGAGGATAAGAATTCAGAACTGCATGAATTCTTGTCTCGCGGGGGCGGGTTTGTAACGATCCACATGAGCTGCGTTGTTCCCGAGGAGATAGGCCTTGATGACGAAGTTGCCAAATTGATTGGCCTAGACTGGAACTGGGATTACACGAGATGGCGCCATGGACCAATGAATCTCGATATCGCAAAACCCGACCATCCCATTTGCCTTGGTCTCCCCAAACAACTTTATTTTATGGACGAGGCCTATTGGCCCTTGCATGGAGACCGTTCGAAAGTTACCATTATCGCCACTTCGAAGGAGACCATAGGCACATTCAACATCCGCGATAAAGATGGAAATCATGTTTTCGATAAGTTGAAAGCCATCCAACAGAAATGGCCTGAAGAACCCACAAAGGATGAGCCAATGTTCTGGACATACGAATACGGAAAGGGAAGAGTCTATGGTTGCATCCTTGGACACTATACGTGGACTTTCGATGATCCCTATTTCCGCATACTTCTCCTACGGGGGATGGCATGGGCTACCGGGGAATCCCCCTATCGCTTCGATTCGCTCGTCTTACGGGGGGCAGGATTATGAGAGTATTCTTATGAAATTTGGAGTCAGCACATGGTTATGGACATCCCCTTTTGATGGGGAATCAATGTTTTTGTTTAAAAAAATAAAAGAAATGGGTTTTGATACCATTGAAATTCCCGTTGAGGATCCGCAGCTGATTGAAATCAAAACATTGAAAGAATTTAAAAATAAAAATGACCTTAATGTAACTATCTGCGGTGCTTTTGGTCCGGGAAGAGATCTTACCCATAACGACCCTCTAGTTGTTCAAACTTGTATGAATTACATTAAAGATTGTCTAGATATTGCTGCTGAATTGGGTTGTACCTTTTTTGCGGGCCCAATGTATTCCGAAGTTGGAAAAGCCAGAATGATTCCAATTGAACAAAGAGAATTAGAATGGGACAGGGCCGTTTCTAATCTTCGGAATGTATGTGTTATGGCAGATGACAAAGGTCTTGATATCGCTATTGAACCCCTTAATCGGTTTGAATCAGATTTGATAAATAACGCTAGGGATGTAAAGAAATTAATCAAGGACATTAACCATCCCCGTGCTAAAATTTGTTTAGATGGATTTCACATGGCAATTGAAGAACAAAATATACTTCAGGCCATTATTACCGCAGGTAAAGATTTAATACATGTTCAAGTGTCTGAAAATTACCGGGGCACACCCGGTACTGGCACTACCAACTGGAATGATATTAAAATGGGTCTTGAGCAAATCAATTATCAGGGGAATATTGTGATAGAAAGTTTTACCCCGGACAATAAAAATTTAGCCGAAGCGGTATGTATCTGGAAGCCGCTGGCTGAATCCCAAGACAAATTTGCACAGGATGGTTTAAACTTTCTTAAAAAATTATTTGACTGAAATAAAGTAGTTGAACTAAAATCGAATAAAAATGAAGTACTTATTATTATTAATTGTTTTTGCGCCCTTGTTGTTATCAGCTCAGTGCGATAAGGGGACAATTATTGCATCAAATGATATTGGCATTGTTGAAACTGAAAGCGGTAAAGTAAGGGGATATATTGAAGACGGTATATATACCTACAAAGGGATTCCTTATGCCTATGCAGAAAGATTTATGAAACCCGGCCCTGCCAAACCATGGGAAGATGTAAGGTTTATGGGTTATTACGGAGCAACTGCCCCACTTGACCTTGAAGCCATTAAAGCACGTGGAAACGGAGCAGGAATGTTTGCCATGAAAAACGATTGGGGCTATCCTCACGAAGATTGTCAGTCGTTGAATATTTGGACACCAAATATTAATGATAATAAAAAACGTCCGGTAATTTTTTGGATTCATGGCGGGGGGTATGAGTATGGCTCATCGCATGAACTACCATTCTATGATGGAAAAAATCTTAGCAAAAAGGGCGACGTGGTTTATGTATCTGTTAACCACAGGTTGAATATTCTTGGTTTTCTTGATTTGTCGCAGTATGGTGAAAAATATAAATACTCAGCTAATGTTGGTTTACTTGATTTGGTAGCTTCGCTAAAGTGGGTAAAAAATAGCATTGCCAACTTTGGTGGCGATCCTGATAATATAACAGTATTTGGACAGTCAGGCGGAGGCGGTAAAATTACAGCATTACTTAATTCACCGGTTGCCGACGGTTTATTCCAACAGGCTATTGTAATGAGCGGCAGTTTTGCCCAACAATATCAAACCCCCAAAATGGCCCAAAAAGTTTCTTCAAAGGTGTTGAAAGAATTAGATATTAAAGAATCAAAAGTTGATGAGATTCAGAAAGTTCCGTATGATGTATTGTTACGTGCCGGGAAACGTGCACTGGCAGCCATTGCTGAAGAGGCAAAAGCCAAGGGCGAAGCATTTCCAAGATTGGGATGGGGGCCTGTTGCTGATGATTATTTCTTGCCATATCCTATGTTTGGGAAAGAAGTCCTTAAGCAGGTTGATGATGTAAATATTATAATTGGAACTACCAAAACAGAATTTGCTGTTATGGCTGCAATGATGACCGGAGAAGATATGGAAGCAACAAAATCAGCCCTTAAAATGCGTTACAAAGATAAGGCTGATACCTACATGGAAGCGGTAAGAAAGGCTTATCCTGACACTAAAAAAGCTTCTGATTATATGGCAATTGATTTAATGTTCAGGCCCGGTGCTATCAGAGATGCCAATAAACTTGTTAAAGGCGGCCACAAAAATACTTATATGTATGTATTTACTTGGGAATCGCCGATAAACGACGGTGGTTTTAAGTCAATGCACTGTATGGAGTTGCCATTTGTATTCAATAATATCGAACTTGGTAGAGAAATGACCGGAGGAGGAGAAGAGGCATATAAATTGGCCGATATTGTAAGTGGGGCATGGATAAATTTTGCACGTTTTGGAAACCCAAGTGCAAAAGGATTGCCAACATGGCCCAAATATACAAAAGAAGGAGCAACAATGATTCTGGATGTAGATAGCGAGGTGAAGTATCATTTCGATAAAGAGCTGATGGAAATAGCAATGCCGGATTTAATGTCTTCCTATTAATGTTTTACACATTATTAAGTTGAAATGAAAAGTATATTTAGTTTAATGTTATTCCTGTGTGTTTGCCTGTTGGTAAATGCACAGGAAATAAGCTATCAGCTAAAAACTGAGGTTCCATATTACGAGGAAGAGCTGATTGCAGGGGATAGTTATAAAAAGGAAAGGTGTGTATTGGATATTTATTATCCTGAGAACAGTTCTGACTTTTCTACTATTGTATGGTTTCATGGAGGTGGTTTAGTTGGTGGCGAAAAAGAAATCCCTGAAAGGCTAAAGGAACAAGGCATTTGTGTGATAGGCGTAAATTATCGTCTTGCCCCAAAAGTAAAAACAACAGAATGTATAACAGATGCTGCCGCTGCTGTGGCATGGGCTTTAAAAAATATTGCTGCATATGGTGGTAACCCTGATTTAGTTTTTATATCGGGGCATTCGGCAGGAGGTTACTTAGCCAGTATGGTAGGTTTGGATAAAAACTATCTTGAAATCTTTGATGTAGATGCCAACCGTATTGCTGGACTGATTCCGTTTAGTGGACATACAATTACCCATTTTACCGCACGGAAAGAAATTGGTATCGAAGGAACACAACCTTTGATTAACAATATGGCTCCCCTTTTTCATATCAGAAAAGATGCACCACCACTACTGCTAATTACAGGCGACAGGGAAATGGAAATGTTAGGGCGCTATGAAGAAAATGCTTATATGATGCGTATGATGAAAGTTATAGGACATAAGGATACACGCATTTATGAAATTGATGGTTACGGACATATGATGGTAGAGCCTGCATTGCCATTATTAATATATGAAATCAGGAGGATAGAAAAACTTCGAAAAGAAAACTAACGTGAATTGTTAGGTAAGTCCAATAGTGAGCTAATGACTTTTTTAGCTTGATAAACAATAATTACTAATTAAAAATGAAAAAACTATTATTTATTTCAATAGCTGTTCTGGTTTTTGGGGCATTATTTACAAATGCTCAAAACAGAAAAGGAATTATTAAGGCCTCTTCAACAGATGCCATAGTAGAAACTAGCTCTGGTACCGTTGCCGGTTATCAGGAGGATAATATTTATGTATTTAAGGGACTGCCATATGCACAGGCTGAACGGTTTATGCCGGCAGAACCTGCCAAATGGGAGGGTGTTCGCTCCACTAGAAGTCATGGTCCTGTATGTCCTCAGAATTTCTGGTGGCAAAGAAGTAATGACGCAAGTACCTTTATGAATCAATTTCCACCGACTTGGCAAGATGAGGACTGCATGCGTATGAATATCTGGACCCAGGGTTTAGGCGACGGAAAAAAACGGCCAGTTATGTTTTATATCCATGGCGGTGGTTACGTTAACGGCTCTGGCCATGAAATGCCAAGATATGACGGAATGAATATGGCGATAAAGGGTGATGTTGTCGCCATTACGGTTAACCACAGGCTAAATATCCTTGGTTTCCTCGATTTGTCGGAATATGGCGAAGAATATAAGTTATCAGCTAATAATGGCATACTGGATTTAGTTGCCGGGTTGCAGTGGGTCCGTGACAATATTGAAAAATTTGGGGGAGATCCCAATAACGTAACCATCTATGGCCAATCAGGTGGCGGTGGAAAAGTAACTGCCCTATTGGCATCTCCATATGCCAAAGGACTATTCCATAAAGCCATTGTTCAAAGTGGATCTTTACTTACGGTTGGAGAAAGTAAACAGTCAAAACTCGTTGCTAAAAAATTGTTTGAGGTGCTAAACCTTGAAGATGGAGATATTGAGGGACTGAGAAAGCTTAGCTGGAAAGAACTTGACAAAGCAGGTTCACAGGCTCTTAAGGAAATGGGTGAAGGAGGCATGAGAAGCGGATGGGGACCTAAAATGGATGGAGATTTTCTGCCTACCCAACCTTTCTCTCCTACAGCTCCTGAAATCTCTAAAGATATACCACTTATGGTCGGTTCAACCGCGCACGAATTTGCAATGAGTGGCTATATACCGAATGCCAAAAATATGAGCATTGATGAGATAAAAAAGTTATTGAAGAGAACTTATGGTGACAATACCGATAAATATATCGAAATATTTGCAAAGACTCATCCCGATTATAAACCAATTGATTTATTGGACGTTGATGTCAGGTTCAGGCCAGGTGTAATTAAGCAGGCAGACCTGAAAGCAGAACAAAATGGGGCTCCGGTGTACAGGTATCTTTTCACATGGGAATCACCTCTAATGGATAGTTCAATGCGATCAAGCCACAACCTTGATATTCCATTTTTGATGAATAATGCCTACAATAGCCGTCATCTCTTAGGTGGTGGAGAAGAGACTTATATTTTGGCAGACCGAATGAGCAGTGCATGGTTGTCGTTTGCAAAAACAGGAAATCCGAATAACCCGGATTTACCGATTGAATGGGAACCGTATACTATGGAGAAAGGGGCTACTATCATTTTCAATAATGACCTGGAGATAAAATATAATCACGATAGGGAATTAATTGAATTTGTTAACAAAATCGGCAAAGGAGGTTTCTAGACATAATTCTTAGTAATATGAGAAACCTGATACTATCGGTTTTTATTACAGGGTGTATACTTGCGTGTATATCCTGTAATAAAACTAATACAATAATACCGGAGGACCATGGGCTCTCCTCGGATACACTGGCTTTGCTGGATAAAAGGATGGAGGTTGTGTTAAATAAAAATTTAAAAACTTTAATGCACTTGATATGAAGGTGAATGTGATCAATATGAAGATATTATGCGTCTTAAGCCCAGGTCACCCGGGGTTTTTTGTTTATAGACATTTAGGACTGGCGGCACTTACATTTAATCTGCCATAGGGCGTAGTTTATGTTTACGCTAATCTTGAAAAAAAAATACAAAGGTAAATGAAATGAAATTATTTAACTGCAAGATAATCTTGCCTTTAGCTTTTCTATTAATTGTAGGTTGTAGCAAATCAACAGATGCTAAACTTCCAATTACATCAAGCAGTGAGGCAGCAAAAGAATTATATAAAAAAGCATGGTATTACTGGGATCAAGGTGATGGTTTAAAAGGATGGGAATTAATGGAAGAGGCTCTTTCTCTAGACCCTGACTTTATTCTGGCTAATTTGTATGTCCCAACAACCGATCCTAATAAATGGAAAGAATATAAAGATAGGGCTAAAGAAAACAGTAAAAATGGTAATGATTATGAAAAGCTAGCAGTTAAAATGTGGGTTGCGGGACGTGAAAGCCGCTCAATGGATTATATTAATTTATGTAAAGAGCTTGTATCAAAATATCCAAGCAGCTCACAATCCTATGTTATACTTGGTGATGCCTATACTGGAGTAAAAGATTTTGACAATGCTATTGCTAATTATGAAAAAGCATTGGATATCAATTCCAGTCAGTATTTAGCCTGGACAGGTTTGGTTAAACATCAAGTCACCGTGGGTGGCAATACAATGCTACCTAAGAACAAACAATCAAAAAAGCTTGCGCTCAAATATGCAGATGGTTTAGTAAAAACAAGACCTGAGGCACCATTTTCATACCAAATAAAAGGTAATATTGAGCGTCAATATAGTGATATGGAAGCAGCTCGCGTACAGTACAAAAAAATGATTGAAGTCGCAGAAAAAACAAAGTCAACATCGCTAGGTGCAGGCTATAACTTAGTTGCTCATACTTATCTTTTTAGTGGCGATTACCAAAAATCTAGAGAAAACTATGAAATGGCGGCTATTCGTTCACCATCGAAGTCTTCCTGAACATTTTGTGCCCAAAGAAAACTAGTAAACATGAAACATAGGATTATCAATAGTTTTTTAATTTCATTATCCTCTATTTGAGCCAGAGGCGTTTCATACAGGAAATTACACAGAAATTTTAAGAGCCGATATGTAAAAAGGTGTGAGCCTGTCCTTGGTATAAACAAAAAAGCCCCGTTTTATTTCGGGGCTTTTTTGT
>Ga0187833_10006546_pt1 | contig 10736 bp, 10 predicted proteins | sample ETNtaG_37_FD_167968 | JGI IMG/M metagenome (GOLD analysis project Ga0187833, IMG submission 167968) | Marine microbial and viral communities from oxygen minimum zone, Eastern Pacific Ocean - ETNP2014_SV_400_PacBio MetaG (Illumina Assembly) | ecosystem: Environmental > Aquatic > Marine > Hypoxic... | reverse complement strand
TATTAACGACGTAGGGCGAGCGCAATGAGAAAGTGGAGCAAGGCGGAATTTTCTCATTGCCGAGCCGAGGAGTTAATACAAGACGAAGTGCTTATATTAACGACGTAGGGCGAGCGCAATGAGAAAGTGGAGCAAGGCGGAATTTTCTCATTGCCGAGCCGAGGAGTTAACAAAGATTCAATATAAACAACGAACCATAAATGAAAGATTTATTTTGGAAAATTAAATCAACTCCTTTTTACACAATAAAAGCAATAAAATTGTTTTTTAATTATTCTGGTAGACTTATCCTTAATAATCCAAAAGCTCTCAGGTTTTATCCCCTTTATTTAAAGATTAAAACAAGAACCTACCTCAAATTTCCTTCTTTATATCAAATGTATGATCACATTAAATCTGCTCCAAAAGGAGCAATAGTAGAGTTGGGAGCGTGGAAGGGGGGATGTGGGGTATTTATGGCAAAATGTTACCCCGAAAGAACTATATGGTTATTTGATTCTTTTGAAGGTTGTGGGGAAAAGCATTGGACAAAATATGACAAGTATTTAAAAAATGCTTCTCAAAATAAAAACTGGAAAGCTAATACAATGTGGAAAGCTGACGAAGAAGATGTATATGAAACATGCGAGATGCTTGGAGTGAAGAACGTAAAAGTCGTCAAGGGTTTTGTGCAAGACACGCTCCCAGACAATGAAATAGGGGATATTGCGGTGCTACGATTAGACATGGATTTATATGAATCAACCAAATGCGCACTTGAAATTTTATATGATAACATTGTTGAAGGTGGGATTATTGTTTTTGACGACTATGGTGTAAAAGGGTTTCGTGGTGAGACATGGGCATTACACGAATTTCTTGTTGAGCAAAAACTTTATCATTCTGTATACTGGTATCCATATAAAGGCAAGGCGTATATAGTTAAGAAACACGATCCAGATATTAAGAATTTTAATGATAGTAAAAAAAGAAACTAGAAGGACTAAGCGTGGTGTATTTTTTAACAAAAATTGTAAATTAAAGGATTTAAAAATGAACGAATTAAAGAATTCAATTAATCAAACAATTGAAAATCTATCTGAGAAGCACAGAATGCATCGCAAGATCCGCTTTTTACTTGATGTTAGAGGGCTTCTAGTAACCAACAAAACAAAAGGAGCTTATGCTGAATTTGGTATCTTTCGCGGAGAAATGATGTATGCGGCCTCAAAAATTTTGGGGAACAGTATAGAACATTATTATGGATTTGATACCTTTGGGGGACTCCCTAAACCAAAAGGTAATGATGAAAAAAAATTTGTATTTGAAAAACGAGGGTTTATGAAATCTCCTTACGATGAAGTTAAGGCTTTTTTGGGAGATGTGTCTAGTACCTTAATAAAGGGTGACTTTAGGAAAGAAGAAACGAAAAAAGAAATAATATCAGTTCTTAAGCCAATATCTATTTTGTCAGTGGATTGTAATTGGCCAAGCTCAGTAGAAGCTGCATTAAATATATCTGTAAAATATCTACAAAATGGCTCAATCGTCTATTTTGACGACTATTTTACTGGTATTAGTGATGGCGACTACATGTTGCCCATACTAGAAAAATTGAAAGTGGAACATGGTATTAAATGTGTGTATTTTCAAACATACCCTCCTTTCGCGAGAGCCTTTATTGTTTTTAGAAATTAAAATGGCATGATATGTCTTATCAAGAAACTTTATAAAAACCTCGTGAGTTTTAATCGACTGATAAATAGTCTTACGTTGTTGTTTGTATCTTTGCGTCTTACGTTCTACATTTAATTATGAAACCTAAACTTATTTTTTCACCAATTGCATATATAGCAACCCTCAAACACTTTGAGCGTCTTGTTCCATATCTTAAGGATAAATATAACATTGGCTTCTTGTTTATAGGTTCTGATACTGTACGTGGTAGAGAAGCGATAGAATATTGTAAGAAGAAAAACTATGAATTCCACGTGATTAATAAAGGGCTTACTAAAGATCAGCGAATTCGCATACCGTTTGTTACGCCTTTTTACGAACGATATATACACAGTGTGGCGTGTAGGGATTTCCTTGAGAGGGTTATGCCGGCTAAAATTATAGCGGCAAAATCCACTCCAATGCACGACACTATTTTAAAGGAGGCTAACAGGAAGGGTATTGAGACGATTGCTCTGCAGTGGGCGAGTCCAGTTATAAGATTTTCGTCTCTTACAAAGAGCCACGAAAGAAAGCATACTTGGATACGGAGAATTTATCTTTATTTGTTAAAAATATTTTCTAGTATATTAGATATATTTTACAAAGAGTCACGGTTTGGGCTTACGTCAGCTATACCTAAAAAGGTTGGTGTTTTTGATGAAGATGAGAAGCAAAATGGTATGGGTAAAAGATATGACCCCAATACGGTTCATGTAGTTGGACCGCCCGATATTCAATTAGTGCATGAGTTAAAACAAAAAATTGGTTCTAGCTTGTCTTTTAAGAAACAGTTGCTTGGTAAATATGATTTGAATGAAAATAAACTTAAAATTATTGTTTTTTTATTTCGTTTTTATCGTGTCCCTGATTACAAAAGAGACAGGAGTCAAAGAATAATGACGATCTCAGAATATATCATACTTCACAGTAAGTTAATTAAAGCCGTTCGATCTGTGTTTCCAGTAGAAGAAGCGGATATTATGTTAAAAATGCATCCCTCAGAATCATCAGAAAAAAAAGACATGAAAAGTATATACGAAACATACAGGGATGATTTTGGGGTAAAGATCTATGATGGCAGTGGTGAAGCACGAACTGAAGAACTTGTGAGTTTATCTGATTTATGTATTTCCATTCCACCCACAAGCGCGAACTATGTGATTTTAGGAACAGACATACCAGCGATATTTATTAATTTATCCGAATTTAAAACCGTTAATAATGTTGCGCCTCACTTCGGTATAAAGCACGTGGTGGGCAACACTGATGAATTCGCAGATCTATTGAAACAATTTAAGAATGGCACGCTTCCGAAGCAATATGACAACTCAAACGCCAACTTCAAATCCGTTGATAGCGTTATAAAACTTATAGGATAATAAAAACGCAAAGCGTAAAACGAAAAATGCAAAACAGCGACGCAAAACCAAAGATTATTTTTTCTCCGATGGCATACATTGCTCAACTTAAACATGTTGAGCGGTTTATTCCATATCTTAAAGACAAATATGATATTGGATTTTTGTTTATCGGCAAGCATAGCTCTCGCCGCCAAGAAGTAATTGAGTATTGCAATAAAAAAGGATATGAATTTTATATTATTGAAGAGGGGTTTACAAAAGACCAAAAGATTCGCGTTCCTGTTATAACTCCGCTCTGGGAACGTTATTTGCACAGCAAGGCGTGCAGGAAATTTTTAGATTCTGTGAATCCACAAAAAATTATTACCACACGAGCGATACCATCAGCTGATACGATTTTGAAAGAAGCAAATCGGAAAGGCATTGATACTATAGTTTTACAGTGGTCTGGTTCTGCACTGCGACGAGCAGCTTTATTTAATAAAAAACCAGACAAAACATTAACAAGGAAATTGCATGACTATTTGCTGAAAGCAGTATCGAACGTAGTAGACGTACCTTACAAAGAACCACGATTTGGTCTTGCGCCCGCAAATCCTGCAAAAATGGGAGTATTTGATGATGATGAAGCAAAAAATGGATTAGGAAGACATCATGATCCTGAGACCGTACATATAGTAGGTTCCCCAGATTTTCAGTTTATTGATGAATTAAAACAAAAAATTGACTCCAATCTATCTCTAAGAAAACAATTACTTGATAAATATGATTTGAGTGAAAATAAACTTAAAATTTTAATTATATTATTCCGTTATTACCGCACTCCACCTGATAAATATAAAATGACAATTTCTGAGCATGTAGCGCATTATTATGAAGTTTTAAAGAAAGTGCGTGAAGTGTTTTCAGAAAGTGAGGCAGATATTATGTTGAAAATACATCCGGGAGAATATTCAGAAGGTCAAGCAAATATTTATGAATCATATAAAAATCTAGGAATAAAGCTTTACGTTGGGCAATCAAAAACAGATGAACTTCTCTGTCTCTCCGATTTATGTATTACTGAACCACAAACAAGTGTGAATTATATGATACTGGCAAGCAATACCCCTGCCATCTTTTTGAATATGCACCACCGAACAGATATTGATAGATTGGCGCCTTTTTTTGGCATAAAACACATTGTTAAGAAAGAGGATGATTTTGTGAATTTATTGCGGCAATTTAAAGGTGGTGAGCTTCCAAAACAATATGATAATTCAGATATAGAGCTCAAGTCGGTTGATAATGCGGTAGAACTTATTGATCGATAATCGTGTTGTAAGTATTGTGATTATGTCTCAAAAAATCAAAGCTCTTATTCCGGTTCGTTCTGGGTCAGTACGAGTTTTAAATAAAAATGTACGCCCGTTTGCTGAAAGTTCATTGCTCGAGCTTAAGGTAAAGCAGTTGCTTGAAATACCGTCTCTAGATGGAGTTGTGGTCAACTCAAATTCAGATGAAATGCTTGATATCGCTCGTGGTTTAGGAGCTGAAACTATTAAAAGAGAGGAAAAATACGCGACAAGTGAAGTACCGATGAATGATGTATATAAAAACTTGGCAGAGAACATGGATTGCGATTTCATCTTGTATGCTAACTGCACCAATCCATTGATAAGTACAAAGACAATTGAAGATATGATAAAAACTGATTTTGGAGAACATGACTCCATTAATTCAGCTCATTTAATAAAAGAGAATTTATGGAAGGATGGAAAGGCAATTAATTACGACCCATCGCACCATCCTCGAAGCCAAGATTTACCTGATATTTTTGCACTTAACTTTGCCGCATCGCTTATTTCACGGCAAAATATGATTGCATATAAAAATGTTGTTGGTGAGAAACCTCTTTTGTATGGTATTTCAGAAGAAGAGGGTCTTGATATTGACAATCTAATTGATTTCAGAATTTCAGAATTTCTTTTTACATCCCGTTAATTTACTATCAATTTTATGAATCCCGTTCCAAATCGCGGGCGTGAAACAACAAATATGATATATATAACTAAATTAAACATTACATATAATATTATAGGTCAACAGGCTTTCGGCGCCTGCGTCCTATTTGGAACGGGATGAAAAAAATATTTATTACAGGTGGGTCAGGTTTTCTTGGGTGGCATATCAAAGAAGCCGCCAAGAAAAATAAAATAAAGGTTGTCGTTTATGATACGCATGTTCCATCCAAGAAAGAAGATGGGGTTACATATATTAGGGGTGATATATGTGATATAAAAAAAATGAAACGCGCTCTTAAAGGATGCGATACCTTTTTTCACATAGCAGCGATTGCAGATATAGGAGAGACACGGTCTAAGCCAGTCGAAACTATGGATGTAAATGTGGTTGGAACAGCTAAGTGTCTTCTAGTGGCTAAATCATCGGGGGTCAAACATTTTGTTTTCGCAAGCTCAGCCTATGCTGCAGGTAATCTGGGATCATTTTACCGCGTTTCAAAATTAGCTAGTGAAAATCTGTGTAAAACATTCAGCGAAGAGTATGGTCTGCCTTTTACTATTGTTCGATATGGTAGTTTATATGGTCTTCGTGCGACAAAGTCGAATTCTATTTACCAGCTATGCGAAGCAGTTATCAAAGGAAAGTCTTTTGAACATTATGGCACTGAAGAAGATATTCGTGAGCATATCCACGTTGAAGATGCTGCTCGCGAAACCATAAATATTGCAAAGACGAAGAAATACAAAAATAAAACAGTATTTATTACAGGACACCAGCGTATCTATATGAAAGATCTTTTTGGTATTGTTGGTGAAATTGTCGGAAAAAAAATTAAAATCAATTATCTTAAGGCAGTTAATCATAGGCATTACAAAAGTACACCATGGAGCTTCCAGCCCGATATACCAATTCGTATTAATATGAAAGATTATGTTGATATAAGTGAGGGTATTCACTCGTGTCTCCAAGACGCGTATAATTCTACTCATAGTGAGAAAACATAAAATTAACAACGTATGAAACCGGTGCTTATATGGGATTGGGATGGGACACTTGTTGATTCCTTAGACTATAAATACGAAGATATTTGGAGTGAGATATTTCCTGAAGACAAGAAAAAACAAAAAATAGTTATTTCCTATATTCAGACACCAAAAGGAAAGTTAGTAAATAGATATGGGCTTATTCGCTATGTACTTTCAGTAACTGATAATCCTGAAATTGCTCATTGGGATGATGAGACATTCAAAAACAATACACATGTCAAGGTGTTAGTTAGCAGGTATGAACACGCGGTAAAAGCATTTTTATATAAAAATGGGCTACGTGCTGGTGCGCGGCAAACACTTAGCAGTCTTTTTCAAAATGGTTATCATATGTACATTATTTCTGGCGGCGGCACTGATGACAGTTTGAAAGAAATAATGAAGGAGTTTGACATAGATAAATACTTCAGGGCAATTTTTGGATTTGGGAGCAAGGGGACATCTTTAACGCGTTTTGGAAAAAATGAAAATTTTAGTCGGGTAGTTGGTCTTGAGAAAAACGCTGATGCTTCATGTTATGTGGTGATTGGTGACAGTATTTCAGATTATACTTTTACCAAAAAGATCGGAAGTAATTTTATAGGTATTAAAAACAAATGGAATGTATGGAGTAACGACTCACAGAGATTTCTGGTTGTTTCAAGCATTGCAGAAATACCAACTATATTAAAAAAACAATTTTTATTAACGACGTAGAGCGAGCGCAATGAGAAAGTGAAGCGAAGCCGAGTCTGACTTGGCGAAGCGAAATTTTCTCATTGCCGAGCCGAGGAGTTAATATAGGGTCAATAATACCTCGTGGGCTCTGCCCCGAGGACCCTTTACATAATTAATATCATGGCCTTTTCTTTAAACGATAAACATATATTGCTCAATTATCATTATGTGGAAAATTCAAATGATAAGAATTTAGGAACGCACCCATGTTCGGTAAAGGAGTTTGAAAAACACATTGTATTTTTGTCGGAGAATTATAAACCTGCATCTATATCAGATGTTTTTAGCGCGGCACAAAAAAATTCAAGTGAGAAATATTATTCCATTACATTTGACGATGGATTAAAAAGCCAATATAAAAACGCAGCGCCGATTTTGGAAAAACATGGCGCACGCGGGACATTTTTCCCCATTATGCAGACACTAGACGGTAAACTGCCTATCACTCATAAAGTCCATATTTTACTCTCAAAAATCTCTACGGAGGAGTGTATTAACCGATTAGAACGTTTTTTGTCGCAATTACAAGGCATCAACTCATTTAATATTCCAAGAGATACACGCTTGTCTCAAACCCGGCGTCTTTATGAAGATATTCCCACAGCAAATCTTAAAGAACGATTTATAGAATTACCCGCCGAAACACTTAGTTCGTTTATTGATTCAGTTTTTGAAAATCTACGTATTAATGAAACAAAAAAGTGTTCTGAGTTATTTATGAATAAAGATGAGATTAAAGACATTGATGATAGAAAGAAATTTGAAATTGGTAATCACACATATAGTCATATAACAACAAATAGATTAAACGAAAAAGAACTAGAGAATGATATACAAAGATCTCAGGAATGTTTAAATAGTATTCTTGGAAGGAGACCATCTGTTTTTTCATACCCACATGGTGTTCAAGGGAATTTTATAAGAGCGTGTGAGATATTACAAAAACAAGGAATCACACATGCGGTGACAGTGGACAGAAAAGCTGTCAAAGAAAATACCCCCTTTTCAATTCCTCGTTATGATCGTGTTGATGTTGCTGATTTTTTAGAAACCAATGTAACTGCCTAGCCAAAGAGGAGTTATAATAATTAACCAATAATGACTGATTTAAAAAAAGAAAAAATTCTTGCTGTTATCCCTGCACGCGGTGGTTCAAAAGGAATTCCCCGCAAGAATATAAAATTATTAGGAGGAAAGCCGCTTATCGCATGGTCTATTGAGGTCGCGAAGCATTGTCCTTTAATTGATCGCGTCATCGTGTCAACAGATGATAAAGAAATAGCAAACGTCGCGCGGGAATATGGCGCGGAGGTGCCGTTTGTGCGCCCAGAGGAGCTAGCAGAAGATTTGACACCAACACTTCCGGTTATTGTACACACCGTGAAATGGCTTGAAGAAAACGAAAAATATTACTGTGACTCGGTAATTTTACTTGCCCCCACGTTTCCTTTTAGAACACAAGAGCACATTAAAGAATCTATTGAGCTATTGCAGAACGGCGGTGCAGATTCTGTGATTAGCGTTGTTGAGGTAACAGGACAGTATAGCCCATATTGGCAATTTACAGTTGACAAAAAAGGGAAACTTGAACTGTTTACTGGCGACGGTGATATTAAAAAAGTTATTCCATCTAGACAAGAGCTTCCGACTACGTATATACGCAACAGCGCTCTATATGTATTTAAAAAAGATTTTTTATTTAAAAATCCTCCGAGTATTTACGGGGACGATGTGGCGCCGTATATAATGGACAAAAAATATACTTTGGATATAGACACGGAAGAAGATTGGCAAATGGCCGAATCTTTTCTTAAAAATATTATTGGTTCTCATGAGCGCAATAAGTAAAAACAAAATATTATTATTAACGACGTAGAGCGAGCGTAATGAGAAAGTGAAGCGAAGCGGAATTTTCTCATTGCCGAGCCGAGGAGTTAATATAGGGTCAATAAATACCTCGTGGCTCTGCCCCGAGGATCCTTTATTTCTGCGGAGCATATAATATAGTGTGATAAAACAATTGACGTTCTTTTTTGATTTGTGTGAATCCCGTACGAAATCGCGGACGCTTGGTAGTTTTATAAATATTTATGGTAAAAATTAACATTATTAGTAATTATAAATTAGGATAAAAGCGTTTCCGTCCGCGTCCTATTTCGTAGCGGGATGAATAATAAAAAATTAAAACAAAATACTCTACCCAAGATGCGTATTGTGGTTTTTGATTTTCATTCAAAAATGATGATTGAGGTAATTCGAGCGCTTCAATCTCGTTCCATTGAAACTGTCTATTGGGTAGCCGGAAAGCAAGATTTTATGAATAATGCGTTTGAAAATAAAGAGATGTTCCCTAACACAATCTTCCATAACGCAGATGATGCTACGTCGGCAATACCAGCACGGGAAATAGATGTTTTGTCTTTTAAACCCCTAGGCAGAGATTTCATTAAGCAATTTCTTGAATGTGAGCTGCGGTCTTTGATGATGATGGAGAGTATTGATCGCACAGGTGTATCACTTATGAAGAAGGTACACATGTATCATGAATATTTAAAATATTGGTATGGAGTTCTGTCAACCCTCAAACCGGACGCAATTATATACAATGACGCGCCGCATAAGTCATATAAATATGTCGTATATTGTGTTGCTAAACACTTAGGTATTAGACAGGTCATGCTCCGAAATACGCAAATAGGAGGGCGGATGTTTCTCACTGATGACACTGAAGATTACAGAACATTGCGAACACTGGCTAAAGCTAACGAGGGTAAAAATTTTACAGTAGATGATTTGAGCCTAGATATCAGAGATTATTATCAAAAACAGAGATCTATTGACCAGTCGCCATTTTATGCCCGCAGTGAAAATATTAGAAAGAGAACTCGTATGATGTCTAGTTTTTTACCAAGCACGGAGACGGTAATTAAAAATATAAAGAATCTCACACTCCTCAAAACAGCATATTTATATATACGGATGCTATTCACAAAACGAACCCTGCCAAGCATTGAGCCATTTAGACGTTCTGTGTGGAAAATAAAATTACAGGAAAAGAAATGGAAAAGGACAAAGGATGAATTCAAAAACGAATATACAAAGTACCAGACGAAACCCAATTATTCTAAAAAATATATTTATATTGCGCTTCAGCGCCAGCCAGAACGATCAACATTGACTGACGGGGATGTGTTTGTTGATCAGACTTTAATGATTGACATATTATCGCATATTATTCCTTCCGATTGGATTATTTATGTGAAAGAAAGTCAAATACAATGGACTGGGCCACGATCACACGCGGGAAGGTTCAAGGGGTATACTGAAGAAATTGCTCGAAAGGATAATGTATATGTTGTTCCGATAGAAACTTCAACTTTTGATTTAATAAAAAATTCACAGACGGTGGCCGGTGTAACTGGCTCGCCTCCATGGGAAGCCATACTCCGTGGTAAACCATCTATTGCGTTTGGCTACACCTGGTATGTGTATTGTGACGGGGTTTTCGTCGTCCATGATATTGAATCCGCTAAGTGTGCACTGGAAAAAATACAAGCAGGATTTACTCCAGATCAGCAAAAAATTATTAATTTTCTTAAGGCATTTGATGAGTCCACAATATGTGGTTATCGAGATAATCGTTTTAAAGATGGAGATGATTTAAACATAAAGCTCGTTAAAAATGATTCAGAAAACGTGAAAAGTATTGCAGATGGGCTATATAGAGCATTGATTAATGAAACTGAAAACGTAAAACGCAAAGAAATAAATCAAATTTAAACCATGTGCGCAATTATCGGTGCTCTAGGTAAAAATCTACCGAGCCAAGAACAATTCATAAAAGCACGTGACACCATGACACATCGTGGCCCAGACGATGCGGGCATTTACTATGCACCACAAGAGGGTA
>Ga0187833_10006545_pt1 | contig 10737 bp, 13 predicted proteins | sample ETNtaG_37_FD_167968 | JGI IMG/M metagenome (GOLD analysis project Ga0187833, IMG submission 167968) | Marine microbial and viral communities from oxygen minimum zone, Eastern Pacific Ocean - ETNP2014_SV_400_PacBio MetaG (Illumina Assembly) | ecosystem: Environmental > Aquatic > Marine > Hypoxic... | reverse complement strand
CGGGCCACGGGCTAATCTAAAGGGTGCTATTCTGGCTGACAATTGCTGCCTGAACGAGGGTAGTATTTGTGTGGAGTCAGTGCTTGGTGATGACGTAATTGTGCTCAACGGCTGTAAACTGGAGCCGGGCAGCAAGATCGAGCCGGGAAAGACGGTGGACAGAAAAACAGACTAGGCAAACTGGTATAGGCGGCAAAGAGTTATGAAGTCACTGTCTTTCGATAGTATGGCTGAGCTTTATGACGGAACGCGAGTTTTTGACAAAGGCTGTTTTGATTCTGCTCTAGACTTTTTAGCAGAGAGATTCCCAGCCGATAAGTTTGGTAATGTCTTTTATCCAAGAATAGGAACGGGCAGAATCGCGATACCACCGGCGGAAAGAGGATACCGTATTACTGGTATTGACATTTCCACAGAGATGCTGGGCAGCATCTGTACCAAGGTTGATTATGAATAAGGCTCTGCTTTGAGAGCCACTCGTGCTCGTGCTATAATTTCTAATGAGGGATTAGCTATGTGGGATAAATTAGAAGAGATAGATAAGCGCTACCGGGAGCTTGAAGAGCAAATCGCCATACCTGAGGTATCCTCTGACCCGAAGCAGCTACAGAAGCTGGCTCAGGAGAGAGCCAGCAGTGAAGACGTGGTAACGAAGTACCGGAAATATCAGGCAACCGACAGGACTCTGACGGAAACGCGGGCGATGCTGAGCGATAAGCAGGATGACGAGATGACCGAGCTGGTTAAGCAGGAGATAGAAAAACTTGGGGGGCAACTGGATAATCAGCTTGAGGAGCTAAAGCTGGCTCTCCTAACTAAAGACCCTAATGATGTCAAAGATATCATTGTGGAAATTAGGGCCGGGGTTGGTGGTAATGAAGCCGGGCTGTTTGCCGCTGACCTCTTTCGCATGTATAGTCGCTATGCTCAGGCAAAGGGTTGGGAAACAGATATTATCAATGCTAATGAGAGCGGCATCGGTGGCTTCAAGGAAATAATATTTGAAGTTAAAGGAAAGGATGCTTTCAGCCGGCTCAAATATGAAATGGGGGTGCACCGGGTGCAGCGAGTGCCGGTCACCGAGTCGTCAGGCAGAATTCATACCTCAACAGCTACAGTGGCGGTGCTGCCTGAGGCTGATGAGGTGGAGGTAGACGTCAATCCTGATGATCTGAGAATCGACATCTTCCACAGTGGCGGTGCCGGGGGGCAGAATGTAAACAAGGTAGCCACCGCCGTACGTATCACTTATCTGCCGACAGGTATGGTGGTCGTCTGCCAGGATGAACGTTCACAATTGAAAAACAAGACGAGGGCGATGGCGGTACTGCGAGCCCGGCTTTTGGATGCAGAACGGCGCAAACAAGAAGAAGCAATGACCAAACAACGCCGCTCCCAGGTGGGTACCGGCGACCGTGCTGAAAAGATACGAACCTACAATGTCCCTCAAGACCGCATTACCGACCATCGTATCGGTCTAACCCTCCATAACTTGAATCGGGTCCTGGAAGGAGACTTCGACCAGCTTATCGATGCTCTGGCCACCAGCGACCAGGCAAAACAGTTACAGGAGCAACTGGTGTGACCATAAAACAGGCTCTTAGTCGTGCCAGGGAAATTCTGGTCGCCAATAATATTGAAGATGCCCCGCTGGAGTCAGAGCTACTGCTAAGGCATGCCCTAGAAATGAGCCGTGTAAAGCTATACCTGGAACTTGACCAGGAGCTTAGTCCTCAGCAAGACAAAGACTTCTGGCACCTGATCAAGCGACGCCTTAGAGGCGAGCCTATCGCCTACATAGCCGGGCAACGCGAGTTCTACGGACTTGATTTCTATGTCGCCCCTAATGTCCTCATCCCCCGGCCGGAAAGTGAGCTGCTGGTAGAAAAACCTTTGGAACTAGCTCAAGGTCAGGCTGTGTCCACTATTGCCGAGGTTGGTACCGGCTGCGGTGCCATTGCCATCAGTCTGGCTCTAAGTCTACCACAGGCCAAAATCTATGCCACTGATATCTCAGCCGCTGCCCTCAAGGTTGCCCTGTTTAACTGCCGAAAACACAGGGTGGTGGATAGAATTTGTCTTTTAAAAGGTGATATGCTCGACCCTTTACCTGAGCCGGTTGACCTCATAGTAGCCAATCTCCCTTACGTTATGGAATCAGAATTATCCCAGGTAAACACGCTGAATTTCGAACCCTCTCTGGCCCTAAACGGAGGCTCAGACGGGCTGGAAAAGATCCATCAGCTATGTGCCCGGATAAGTGATAAGCTCCGTCCCAAGGGCGGACTGCTCTTGGAGATTGGGCAGGGGCAAGGAAGGGCCGTAACTACCCTTTTGCGCAGCCTGTTCCCCTCGGCTGAAATAGAAGTGACACCGGATCTGAGCGGTATAGACCGGGTTGTCAGCCTGACCCTTACGACTACAGCAGCTAGAAGTGAGATTGTTCGTTAACCCCAGTAAAGATTGACATCCCCCACAGGCGGTTGTAGAGTGAAGGACAACGTTGTAATAACTGCCTGGGGGTGACTGATGGAAAATATCAAGTATATCTGTCCGGAGTGCGGCCATGAATCCGAAGTTACCGGCTCATGTCCTAACTGTAAGGTAATGTTACTAGCTAACTGTCCGACATGCGGGAATCCAGTAGTGGGTGAGCATATTCATGCAGAAGCATGAGCTGCCCATATATTTTGTATTGGAGGTAAAGGAATGAGTGATAAGGAAGTGGTTGTCTATACTACCCCCACCTGACCCTGGTGTCATCGGGCGAAGGAGTATCTTTCGCGAAAAGAGATTTCTTTTGTGGAATATGATGTGGCGGCGGACAGGAGTAAAGCTCAGGAGATGACAAAAAAATCAGGGCAAATGGGTGTCCCGGTCACTGTTATTGGTGACGAGGTTGTGGTTGGTTTTAACCAGGGCCAGTTCGATAGGCTACTGTCAGAATAATCTCACTATAGTCGCTTTGTCTTAGGAGACAGTCGTGTATGATTTAATGATAATCGGGGGAGGGCCGGCCGGACTGGCGGCTGGCGTATATGCGGCTCGCAAGCGGCTGGATGCGTTACTGGTAACCGGTGATATTGGCGGGCAGGTAAATCTGACACTGGGAATCGAGAACTATCTGGGCTATCAATTTATCGAGGGGCCGGAACTGATAGAAAAGTTTCAAACTCAGGTGAGTCAGTATCCCTTGGACCAGAAAATTAGTGACAAGGTTACCCGTCTGGAGAAGACTGAAGAAGGGTTCGAGTCGATAACTGAGACAGGTGAGAAGTATCAATCTCAGGTAGCGGTTTTGGCTACCGGCAAGAGGCCCCGGCAGCTTAACGTACCCGGGGAGGTGGAGTTGACCGGGAGAGGGGTAACTTACTGTGCCATCTGTGATGGGCCTGTTTTTGCCGGGCAGAGAGTGGCGGTAGTGGGCGGAGGTAACTCGGCGGTTGAGGCAGTGCTGGACATGGCAAGAATTGCTGAGCATGTAAACCTTGTCTCGCTGACCCCATTAACCTGCGATGCTGTTCTTACTGATAAGTTAGGCAGTGCTGAAAACGTTACTATTTTTACCGAGTATCAGACGGAGGAGATTAAAGGTAAAGACTTTGTGGAAGGCTTACTGATAAAAGATATTAAGGGCGGTGAGAAGAAATCTCTGGATGTTACCGGAGTTTTCATTGAAATTGGCCTGGTGCCCAACTCTGGGCTGGTAAAGGACCTCGTTGAACTCAACAAACAGGGAGAGGTAGTCATCAACTCCTATAACGAAACTTCTATTCCCGGGCTTTATGCTGCCGGGGATGTAACTGATGTACCCGAGAAGCAGATAGTTGTGGCTACTGGCGAAGGGGCCAAGGCAGTGCTTCAGGCTCACCGTTACCTTCAGCGACTGGTAACGTAGACTGCCAGCGCAGCCGCATTGTCGACGAATTAAATGGTAAATTAATACTGAGGTATGTAATGGAATCAGAACAGAATGACTCAAAGCCGCAGATTGCCCCGACACCGGGTGGGCCTTATTTTTCATTTGATATCGCGCCTCATCCGGTAAGTAACCTGCAAAATTCTAAAGGAGAGGGATATCCAAGAGTCCCATACAATGCCTTGTGCCGGTGTGGAGGTTAAAAAAATAAGCCTTTTTGCGACGGCACTCATATGACCAATAATTTCTCAGGTGAAAAGAAGCCAGATCACCAATCTGATAAGCGAGATAATTATGCAGGCTAGAAGATTACAATACATGACGTTCGGGTGATCTGTGCAAACACCTGAGTGTGCACAGATGGGCTACCGTCTGTCTTCAAATTGAGGACTGAGCCCTGGATATATCCAGACGCAGCCGATGTAGAATCCATCATGGAAACCATTGGGAAATGTCCATCGGGAGCCCTCAGCTACTCGATTGATGGAGTTGAGTATCATCAACGAGAGTGAGGCCTAATGGTCACGGTTACCAAAGATGGCCCATACGCGATCACTGGTGGTATTGAATTGATGGGTCAAACCTGGGGTGAGGGAGCATCGAGCGAGCATTATACCCTGTGCCGGTGCGGTGGCTCGAAAAATAAACCTTTTTGCAATGGCAGACATTGGGACATCGAGTTCAAGGCCGATGGATAATAAGTAGTTACTTCGTCATTTTTTCTCGCGAACCCTGATCTTGTGTGAATGGTGCTCCGAGGTAGCTGCCGCCGTGCTTTCCTCCACCTCCATCTTGCAAACTAGGTCAATCGCCATTGTAACACCTCCTTTAATTAGTCCACAAACCTGGTTGGTTTAAATCCTCTGAGACGTAGTGAGTTAGTGACCACAGTTACTGAGCTTGTCGCCATAGCAAGTGCGGCCAGCATCGGGTTAAGGAAGCCGTAATTACCCAAGAAGAACTGCAGTCCTTGCGGCACCCCGCTCTGACCGTAAACAAAATATAGCACTCCCGCAGCCACCGGGATGAGGGTAGTATTGTAGGCAAAAGCCCAGAACAGATTCTGCTTGATGGTTCTTAACGTCCGCTTGCTCAGAGATATGGCCGTGACCACTCCTCGCAAGTCGCCGCTCATCAGGGTAATATTGGCTGCCTCCATAGCCACATCCGTCCCGGTGCCGATGGCAATACCCACATCTGCCTGGGCTAATGCCGGAGCATCATTTATGCCGTCACCCACCATGGCTACCACTTTCCCTTCCTCCTGAAGCTTCTTGACATCCTGAGCTTTATGCTCCGGGAGCACTTCAGCCAAAGCACGGTCAATACCTACCTGCCCGGCGATGGCGTCAGCGGTGCGCTGGTTATCGCCGGTGAGCATCACTACCTCCAGACCAAGACGATGCAGCTCTCGCACTGCTTCTTTTGAATTCGGTTTGAGGGTATCAGCCACAGCGATTATGCCGGCGGCTCGACCATTAATACCCAGGAACATTGGGGTTTTCCCTTCATTGGAGAGCTGGCTAGCTTTTTCCTCCAACCCATCCAAAGGGAGTCCGCGCCCCTGCATCAGCTTCAAATTACCCAAAAGTATCCATTCACCATTTACTTTAGCTTCAATACCATGACCGGGAATGGCGTTAAAATCGGTGGCTTCGGCCAGAGCTAGGTTCTTTTCTCTGGAGGCATTAACGATAGATTCCCCCAAGGGGTGCTCGGAGCCACGCTCGGCTGAGGCTGCCATGATGAGCAGCTCCTCTTCTTTAAAGCCGGGGATGGCAACTACATTAGTTACTACCGGCTGTCCCTGGGTGAGAGTACCGGTTTTGTCCAGGATGATGGCTTTTATCTTGTGGGCAGTCTCTAGGGCTTCACCACTGCGGATAAGGACGCCATTCTCGGCACCTTTGCCTGTACCCACTATGATGGCAGTAGGTGTCGCCAGACCAAGGGCGCAGGGGCAGGCGATGATGAGTACGGCAACAAAGTTAAGCAGGGCAAAGGTCAATGCGGGAGCTGGTCCCCAGACGAACCACAGGATAAAAGTAATGGTGGCAACGGCGATAACGGATGGGACAAAGTATGCCGAGATAATGTCGGCTAGCCTCTGGATGGGAGCCTTACTCCCTTGAGCTTCCTCCACCAGCTTGATAATCTGGGCCAGTGCCGTATCCTTGCCCACCTTGGTCGCTTCAAAGCGGAAGCTGCCGGTCTTGTTAATGGTAGCGCCAATGACCTCGTCGTTAGCTTTCTTCTCGATAGGCATGCTTTCGCCAGTAATCATGGACTCATCGAGACTGGAATAACCTTCCTTGACGATGCCATCCACCGGCACTTTCTCTCCCGGCCGTACGATGATGATGTCACCGACTACCACTTCCTCTACTGGTATGTCTAATTCCTTACTCTGGCGTACTACCCTGGCTGTCTTAGCCTGCATGCCGATAAGCTTCTTAATGGCATCTGAGGTCTGGCCTTTAGCCCTGGCTTCCAGGAAACGCCCCAGCAGGATGAGAGCGATAATTATGACCGCAGTATCAAAATAGACATTAGCCCCCCGCCCGCCGGTGACGAAAAAGCCGGGAAACAGGATAGCTGCCACGCTATAAAAATAGGCAGCCGATGTCCCCATGGCGATAAGGGTGTTCATATTGGCCGCTTTGTGCTTCAGACGTGCCCAGGCGCCACGGTAGAACTGCCAACCTGCCCAGAACTGTACCGGCGTCGCCAGCGCCCAGAGAAAGTAATGATTACCAAGAAATGAAGGCGCCCATCTTCCTGTAAGCTCTGAGATAGCGACGAAGAGCATGAAAAGACCGATACCGGCGGAAAAAATAAGCTTGTTTTTCAGAGCACGAATTTCACGCTGGGTAGCTGTCAGGATAGTATCCGGCTCGGCAATGCCCTCGGCGCTAACCTCAGCTCCGATATGGTATCCTGCCCCCTCCACCGCTTTTCTAAAGTCAGTCATACCCACTATGCTGGCATCACACTCTACGGTCGCCTTTTCGGTGGCGAGGTTTACGTTAGCAGAGATTACCCCTAGCATTTCTGCTAGTGCCTTCTCCACATTAGCCACACAGGAAGCACATGTCATCCCTGTCACCGCAAAGGTAACTTTCTTCTTTCCAGTCTGTTCTTCATCTAAAATATGGTAGCCGGCATCTTCCACCGCCCGTTTGAAGTCGGTTACACTGGCATCGTCCGCTAAATATTCGACGGTCGTCTTCTCAGTAGCCAGGTTAACGTTGGCTGAGACTACTCCTGGCACATTTGCCAGTGCCTTTTCCACATTAGCCACGCAGGAAGCGCAGGTCATACCGGTGACAGGAAGGGTTATTTTATTTGTTTGCTTAGTTTCATTAGCCATCTATCATTAACCTCCTTACTAGCCTCATCAGGCCAGGTCTTATCTGGCGACTGGAAGCTCACCGCTTCCAGTTTCGGCTTATAATGTTTCGAGAGAGAACCCAATATGGGCTACTCCTCGCCTTTGATATACTTGGCAGGGTTTTCGTCGAAGGCTTTCTTGCAACCGGGGGCACAGAAATAATAGGTCTTTCCCATATATTCGGACTTGGCTGGTGCCGTATTCTCATCTACCTCCATACCACAAACTGGATCTATGACCATCTTTATCACCTCCTTTCACAGTTTCGGTCTTTTGTGTTGTTCTAATACACATCATAATCCTGATGGGGCCGTCCTTGGTATGATACTGGGAGTGCTGATATTAATCATCTTTACTGGGCTTTCTCTTCACCGGCGTAAACGAGCGCGGGGTAATCATTACCAGGATTACCGCTTCATTGCCCTTCGTATCGTTTCCATCAGTTCCTTGATATGAGCCTCACCGTGTTGGTCTTGAATAGCATCAGTAACACAACCTTCAATGTGACCTTGCAGTATGAGGAGGGCAACCTCATCGGCCGCTGCCGAAAGGGCCGTTAACTGCTGAACAACATCAATACAGTAACGGTCCTCTTCGAGCATCTGCTGAACGCCCTTAGCCTGGCCCTCAATTTTCTTCATCCTCGCTAAAAGAGACGATTTATCCTGGACATATCGGTACTGTTTGGCTGCTGTCAGCATTTTGTTTAGTTCCTCCTTACCAGTTATTAGCTATCGGTGCAATTAACAATGCGATATACTCAATACTACCATAGAGTATTCTCTTCGTCAAGCCTTTTACTAGCTTAAAGATTAAGTATCGTTGTTCTACTGGAAAATGTATCCTGGCGGCACTATGTGACCTATATCATATGTCTTAATAATAATTATATCCTATGATAGGCTATAGCATGTTGACATTACGGCCTGATAATCAGGAAAATGGAGTGGGACGAATGACGAGGAAATTAGGGTAGGTTGTTTGCTTCTTGTGGGCAAGCTGTAATGCTGTGTGATAGAATACAAGCAAATAGAGTGTGGGGTTGGCTTAGGGCTATCAGGGAGGTGTTGATATGAGAAAGGTCTATTTAGATAACGTTGCCGCTACTCCTCTTCTCCCTGAGGTTCGGCAGGCAATGATACCATTCCTAGATGAGAGTTTCGGCAACCCCTCCTCGCTTCACGACTGGGGCGATGCTGCCCGGGAGGCAATGGATGTTGCTCGGGACCAGGTGGCTCAGCTTATCGGGGCTGATGACGAAGAAGTAATCTTTACCGGTAGCGGTACTGAGAGCAATAACTTCGCGATTAAAGGACTGGCACTGGCTCAACAAAACAAAGGTAAGCATGTGGTTATCTCGGATATTGAGCACTTCTCAGTGCTTTATTCAGCCAGAACCCTGGAGAAATGGGGCTTTGAGTTGAGTCTGGTTCCGGTGGATAAGCACGGTGTAGTGGACCCTGAGGCTGTACGGAAAAGCTTGAGGAAAGACACCATACTGGTATCAGTGATGCAGGCTAACGGCGAGGTGGGCACGATAGAACCAATACAGGAAATTACCAAAATAACCAGGGAGAATAATGTGCTCTTCCATACTGATGCCGTGGCTACTGCCGGAACTATCCCTGTCAACGTAAAGGAACTGGGGGTAGATGCCCTGAGTCTGGCAGGAGACCAGCTCTACGGCCCGAAAGGGGTGGGGGCACTCTGGGTGCGGAAAGGGGTACGCATCATGCCTCTGCTCGATGGTGGTGTGCAGGAGGGCGGGCGGCGTGCCGGGACAGAAAACGTCATGAATATTATCGGTTTGGGCAAGGCGGCTGAGTCAGCTACGGCTAATATGGCGGCTCGCATAGAGCACCTCACTTCACTGCGTGACCGCCTGCTGACGGAAGTGCCCGGTAAAATTGACCATCTAGTGGTTAGCGGTCACCCCCAGAACCGTCTTCCTGGCAACGCTAGCTTTTGTGTGGAGTTCATCGAGGGCGAATCCATGCTTATGTTGTTAAATAGTCAGGGAGTGGCTGTCTCCAGTGGCTCAGCCTGCACTTCAAGGGCACTTAAAGCCTCACACGTGCTTATTGCCATGGGAATGCCCCACGAGCTGGCTCAGGGTTCACTGCTCTTCAGCTTTAGTCTGGATAATACCATTGAAGACGTAGACTATGTTCTGGAAGTGCTACCCCCTATCGTAGATAGGTTGCGGCAGATGTCACCACTCTATTCTAAATTTATTAAAACAAATAAAGGAGGCAACTAACATGCCGATTTATAACGACAAGGTAATGGACCACTTTACGAATCCCCGTAATGTCGGGGAGATTGAAAATCCGGATGGAGTCGGTGAAGAAGGTAACCCTGTGTGCGGGGATATGATGACTTTCCATATCAAGGTTAAAGACGCCCGTCTGGAAGATGTTAAGTTCAAGACCTTTGGTTGCGGGGCAGCCATTGCCGTTTCCAGCATCGTTAGCGAGATGGCTATGGGCAAGACACTTGACGAAGCGATGAAAATCACTCCTCGCCTGGTGGCTGATGAACTTGAGGGATTACCCAAGAACAAGTTTCACTGCTCCAACCTGGGTGCCCAAGCTCTGCACAAAGCTATTGAAGATTACCTGGGCAAAAAGAATGGTTCCAAGGAGGGGAAAACAGTAACTACCGAGCTTAAATCGGAGGAAGAGCACTGCTATTGTCCTTATTGTGATGAGGATATCGGGGAAGCACAGTCTCCCTACTGCCAGGCCTGTAAAGCAGCCATAGTCTTCTGCCCCGAATGCGGCCAGCCTTTATCTCCGGATGCTAAAACATGTTCGCACTGTGGTGCTGAGATTAAGGGTTGAAACTACCTGAAGGAGAAAACCAAATGGCAGAGAAGGAAAGGTTAACTATAGCCGTGTTGAGTGGGGACTTGGAAAGGGCATTGGCCGCCTTTATGCTGGCGGTCACCGGAGCCAGTATGGGGATGGAGGTCAATATGTTCTTCACCTTCTGGGGGCTGAATATCATCAAGAAGAACGAAGGTAGCATCATGAGCAAGGGACTGATGAGGAAGATGCTGAACCTGATGAACCGGGGCGGCTCCAAGCAATTAAAGCTCTCCCGGTTTAATATGCTTGGCTTAGGTACCTGGATGATGAAGAGGCTGATGAAGGATACTAATATGCCTTCGGTCGACGAGTATATCACCATGGCTCGCGAGATGGGGGTAAATCTTATTGGCTGCACCACTACCTGTGGTGTAATGGGGATACCTCCCGAGGAGGAGACGTTCCGCAGTGAGGTCGGGAGCTTGAGCGGCGCCACCCATTTCCTGAATCTGGCACGTGAATCAAAGGTGACCCTTTTCATCTAGGTGGACGTGCATTAAGATAAATCAAGGAGAAGGACATGAAGGTAGACCAGAGTTTGGATTGTATCGGGTTTT
>Ga0187833_10006543_pt1 | contig 10737 bp, 9 predicted proteins | sample ETNtaG_37_FD_167968 | JGI IMG/M metagenome (GOLD analysis project Ga0187833, IMG submission 167968) | Marine microbial and viral communities from oxygen minimum zone, Eastern Pacific Ocean - ETNP2014_SV_400_PacBio MetaG (Illumina Assembly) | ecosystem: Environmental > Aquatic > Marine > Hypoxic... | reverse complement strand
TTCCATTTCTTTTTGAGGTTTGGATAGCGATAACGCCCTTTCCTCCTCTTTTTTGAAGAGTAAAATCTTTTATGGGTGTTTGTTTTCCAAACCCATTTTCAGTTGCTGTCAATATATTGCCTTCATTAGCAACAATCAAAGAGATTACATTTTGTTTTTTTTCTATTCGCATACCTCGAACACCCTGTGAGACCCGACCCATAGGTCGTGCATCTTTCTCGGAAAATCTTATTGCTTTACCGTTATCAGAAAAGAGCATAATTTCCTGATCACCTTCAGTTATTTCAACATTAACTACCGTATCACCATCTTTTAACTTAATAGCTTTAATGCCTGTTTTGATTGGTCTTGAGTAGGCTGACAGAGGAGTTTTTTTAATTGTTCCTTGTCTAGTGGCCATGAAAACAAACTTGTTTTGTTGGAAATCTTTTATAGGTAGAACGGCTTGTATCCTTTCGTCATTTTCTAATGGTAATAAATTAATTATTGGTCTTCCTTTTGCGTTTCTACCTCCTCTTGGTAAACGATAAACTTTAATCCAATAAACCTTTCCATAACTTGAAAAACACAATAACGTGTCATGAGTATTTGCAATAAATAATTTTGATATGAAGTCTTCTTCTTTGAATGAGGTTGCTCTTTTACCCGTCCCACCTCTACGTTGTGATCGATATTCATCTAGTGGCTGGATTTTTGCGTAACCTTCACGGGATAAAGTGACGATTAAATCTTCCTCAGGGATCAAATCTTCATCAGTTAAATCGGAGTAAAATTCGACAATTTCTGTTTTTCGTTTATCACCATATTTTTCTTTTACTTCAATTAATTCATCAATGATGACTTTTTTTAAAGCATTTGGATCTTTCAGAATTTTTGTAAGGCCTTTTATATCATCTAGTAAAGTAGAATATTCATTAAAAATATTTTCCTGTTCTAAACCTGTTAAGCGATTTAATTTCAATTCTAAAATTGCCTTTGCTTGTTCGTTTGATAGACTGTAGCCTTTCTTTTCTAAACCAAACTTAATACTGTGATCAATATTTTCTGGTCTGGTTGAGATGTTTCCTGCTTTTTTGAGCATAACCAAAACCTTACCTGGCTTCCATAATTTTGCAGTGATTGCTTTTTGAGCTTCAGCTGGCGTTTTAGAGGATTTAATCAAAGCAATCATTTCATCAATATTTGTTAATGCGATAGTTTGTCCTTCTAGGATGTGGGCTCTATTAATTGATTTTTTTAACTCAAATAAAGTTCTTCTTGTTACAACCTCTCTTCTATGTGATAAAAATGATTCTAAAATTTCTTTTAGATTTACCAATTTTGGTTGACCTTTGATTAAGGCAACCATATTGATTCCAAAAGAACTCTCAAGTACGGTTTGTTTATAAAGATTATTTAACAGGACATCTATAACCTGACCCCGCTTTAGTTCAATGACAACCCTCATGCCATCTTTGTCTGATTCATCTCTTAATTCAGAAATACCTTCGATTTTTTTATCTCGGACTAACTCAGCAATTTTTTCAATTAATCTTGCTTTGTTTACCTGATAGGGAAGCTCGGTTATAACTATAGCTTCTCTATCAGAATTATCTCTTAATTTTTCGATCTGAGTTTTTGCACGTATGCGAACCCTACCTCTACCGGTTTCGTAAGCACTTTTGATGCCATCTATGCCATGTATCGTTGCTGCTGTAGGGAAGTCTGGTGCAGGTATGACTCGAATCAGTTCTGTTATTTCTAAGTCGGGGTTATCAATTAATAGTAATAATCCATCTATCACTTCATTAAGATTATGTGGTGGGATATTAGTTGCCATACCAACAGCAATTCCTGATGATCCATTGATGAGTAAATTTGGAATTCTCGTTGGTAAAACAGAAGGTTCTGATTCAGACTCATCATAATTTGGAATAAAGTCAACTGTATCTTTGTCTAAATCAGAAAGGAGTTCTTGAGTAATCTTCTCCATTCTCACTTCTGTATATCTCATCGCTGCAGCAGAATCACCGTCCACTGAACCGAAATTACCCTGACCTTCTATCAATGTATACCTGAGAGAGAAATCCTGTGCCATTCTAACTATTGTTTCATAAGCTGCGCTATCACCATGAGGATGATATTTACCAATGACATCACCAACCACACGTGCTGATTTTTTGTACGGTTTTGTATGGTCATTACCTAGTACTTTCATGGCATACAAGACTCTCCTATGAACCGGCTTCAAGCCATCTCTAATATCGGGTAATGCTCTGCCTACGATTACACTCATTGCATAATCAAGGTAAGATTTACGCATCTCATCTTCTAAGTTAATTTGTGTAATTTTTTCAGTCATTGTTCTTATTTTGATTGTTAGAATCTATAATTGTCGAGACCACTATGTTGTCATCAATAATAGCCGTTATAATGGTTCTAAATAATTGATAATTTTAACATATTGGCAGTAAATGAAGAACCAATAAAATCCGTAATTATAGGTAAAAGAATGTATGTATTTAATGAAAATATAGACCAGGATGAAATTGATAAATTTAATCAATTTGCAGAACAATGGTGGGACCAAAATGGAGACAATGCTTCATTGCTTAAGTTAAATCCACTGAGATTTAAGTACATCAATAATAACTCCATTCTCAAAGCTAAAACGTGTCTTGATGTGGGTTGCGGAGGCGGTATTCTAACTGAATCCCTAGCATCAAAAGCTGATGCTGTAGTTGGTATTGATATGGCTGAAAATCTTTTAAGAGTTGCTGAGAATCATTCTAAGCTTTCTAGAATAGAGAATATCAGTTACAAGAAAATTTCCATTGAAGAATACAGTAAAGATATCAATAAAGTAGATATCTTAACTTGTATGGAGATGTTGGAACATGTCCCATTTCCTGAACAAACTGTAATGGCATGTTCAGAATCCGTCATATCAGGCGGTCATCTTTTTTTCAGCACCATAAATAGAAACCCTAAATCTTTCTTGATGGCAATTCTAGGAGCAGAATATATATTGAAAATCATCCCTCAAGGTACCCATGAATATGATCAGTTCATTAAACCATCAGAATTGGATCAATGGGGCAGAAAGGCAAACCTGACTTTAAAGAACTTAATTGGTGTAACCTATGATCCTTTCAATGAGACCTTTAGTTTATCAAAGGATGTTTCCGTTAATTACATGATGCATTTTATTAAGAACTAGTTCATGAAAGAAAATAACATTGATTCAATCCTGCTTGACCTAGATGGCACTCTGGTTGATACCGCTTCAGAGATGCACTTAGCATTGAATGTTTTATTAAATGAAGAAGAAATGGAACTACAGCCCTATGAAGCAGTCCGCCCCCATGTTTCAAATGGTGTAATAGGTATTTTTAACACTATTTTTGAAGACAGTCCAAAAGTTAATGGAAGGAGATTCAATAGATATCTGGATATTTATGAAGAACATTTAGGAATTAATGCTCAGATCTTTTCAGGAATGAATGAAGTGATCAACTTAATTGAATACAAGAGTATTCCTTGGGGTGTTGTGACAAACAAATCGAAACGGTTTACTATTCCGTTGCTTAAGAAATTAAAGTTCTTTGATCGTGCCTCGTGTGTTGTTTGTGGTGATACCACAACTGAGAAGAAACCCCATCCGGAACCCATAAACTATGCCTTATCCCTATTAAATATTCAGAACACAAAGAGGTCGTTTTACATAGGAGATTCAAAAAAAGATATAGACGCAGCAAAATCAGCCGGTATTAGTTCGATTGCATGTACTTATGGCTATATTAAAGAAGATGATGATCCTAATAAATGGTATGCTGATTATCTTATCGATCAACCGTCAGAAATAATAAAAATACTTAATAATCTCATTGAACAGTCTGGAATTGGATAACAATTAATAGATAAAGAAATAATAAAAATTTTAAGATTTTTGCTTGAAGAAAAAATAATTCTTGTAACGGGTGCTGGAGACGGAATTGGCAAGTCTGCTGCCATTAGTTATGCGTCACGGGGTGCTACTGTAATACTTTTAGGTAAGACCAAAACCAAACTTGAAAAGGTTTATGACGAAATAGAAGAATCAAACTACCCTACTCCATTAATTTCGTTAATGGATTTTTCTAAAGCAGACGGCAACGATTATCAAGAGTTGGTTGACAATTTAATTAAAGATTATAAACAACTTGACGGGTTATTACTCAATGCAGCAATACTAGGAGACAGGAGCCCAATTGAGCAATATGATGTAGCAAAATGGGTTGAAACAATTCACATTAACCTTACCTCACAATTTATTTTAATTAAGACGTTACTGCCTGCATTAAGGAACTCTAATAATGCATCTGTTCTTTTCACTTCTAGTGGTGTCGGCAGAGTAGGCAAAGCATTTTGGGGAGCCTATGCGGTGTCCAAATTTGGAGTAGAGGGTCTTTGTCAGGTTTTATCAGATGAGCACAGTAACGATAAATCAATTAGGTTTAATTGCATCAATCCAGGTGCTGTTCAAACAAACATGAGGAAAGAAGCCTACCCTTTAGAAAGCCCAAATGATTTGTTACATCCTGATGAAATAATGGATAAGTATGTGTGGTTAATGTCTGATGAAAGTAAAGATATCAATGGTCAAAGTATAAATTGCCAATAATAATTTTCAATTTATTGTAGGCGTTGTTTTTTTATCAGTTATCAGGGTCTCTGGATCATTATCAATTTCTCCATAATCCTCAGATTTCTCACTTTGTTCCAGACTGTTGCTTTCAAGATTTAAGTTATAGTTTATAGGTTCCTTGGTTGCTGGTAACTCAGGTAGTTCTTCTAATTTCTTTAGTCCAAAGTAGTCTAAGAACTCTGGTGTAGTTGAAAACATTGCCGGTTTCCCTGGAACATCTCTATAACCAATTATTCTAACCCAATTTCTATCATTTAAAGTTCTCATAATACTCGAACTGACAGAAACTCCCCTTATTGCTTCAATGTCCCCCCTTGTAACTGGCTGCCTGTAAGCAATGATGGACAATGTTTCCATAAGTGCTCTTGAATATCGTGGTGTTCTCTCTGAGAACATTAATTTTAAATAGTCTCTGACTTCATCTTTTGCCTGCACTCTCAACCCACTCGCAACCTGAATAATTTTAATATTCTTATTTTCATAATCTTGTTTGAGATTATCTATTGATGACAAAATATCTGATTTACTAACCTTTGTTTTACTGTTTAGTACTTTGTGGATTTTATTTACAGACAGAGGCTCATCTGAAGCTAATAAAATCGCTTCAATTAAATTTTTTAATTTTTCACTTTCCATATCAATCTTTGGTTGCCTCATTATCACTTAAAAGTGCTTTAACATGAATTATTCCAAATGCATTAGTCTGTACAATTTCTATCAGTGATTCTTTCATTAGTTCTAGTATTGCTAGAAAGGTGACAACCAAACCTGCTCTTTGTTCCTTGATATCAAAAAGTGCTGTAAATTCAATGAAATCATTATCACGAAGGTTTTCTAAAATTGTTGCCATTCGTTCTCTGACAGAAAGAGGTTCTTTCAAAAAGTGAAGGCCCGTAAACATCTCAGCTCTTTGAAGCACTTCCTGAAATGAAATTAGAAGTTCTTTTAAAGTAATATCAGGAAGCACGATTGGTTCTTCTAAATGTTCAGTTTCAATACCGGTAATAAATATATCTCTATCCACTCTGCTTAGATTGTCCATCTCTTCAGATACAATCCGATATCTTTCATATTCAAGGAGTCTCCTAACCAATTCGGCTCTTGGATCTTCTTCATCTTCAATTTCTTCAAATATGGGTAGCAGCATTTTTGACTTTATTTCAGCCAACATTGCTGCCATCAGAAGATATTCGCCTGCCAACTCAAGCTCTAGTTCTTCCATTAGATTGATATAATTAACATATTGATCAGTTATTTCTGCTATCGGAATATCAAGAACATTGAGGTTTTGCCTTCTGATCAAATATAACAAAAGATCCAATGGACCTTCAAATGTGTCTAAAAAAACCTTAAGCGCTACGGGCGGGATGTATAAGTCATGGGGCAATTCAGTAATAGATTCGCCATCAATAATTGCAAATGGCATTTCTGCTTGTTCTGGTTGATTTACTGATGTTAAATGTGTTTTATCCATTGTTACATTATTTTCAGATATCTTTATGAATGACTATGTTTACTCTTGATAGTTAATAATTGGTCTAGATTTGAATGGTCAACAACCCGCCCATTATCATCAATAATTCTTGCATTGAAATACTCATCAAGATCTTTCATTGTTGTAAACATTTCTCTAAGTTTTCTAAAGTCATCAGAAGTTCCTTTTTTTTTAAAAAAAAAAGTGAACCCCTTTATATTTTCATCTAATTGAAAGGTTCCTGGCTCAATTAGGTTGGCAACATAAAAGACATTCTCAGTCCCACTTTTCCTTTCGAAAATATTACTATCTGTGAAGTGCAAATTATGTTTATTAAAGAGTTCAAGTGTTTCATTAAAATTAACATCTCTTTTATAAGTAGGTGAAAGTCTTAATGCAACCACTTGATTGAGGTCTAGGTTTGGATCATCATCATTAAATATAAAATTTTTTTTGATTGTTAACATAGTAGTGTGTTTTTGATGGCTCTTGGAGCTATTAATTAATATTAAGAGGATAATAAGAAGTCCAATAGAAAGTAAAATCCAGCCAAATTCCATCATGATGCTTTGTCTTCTTCACTCAAGGTAATTGCTTCATCTAAATCTACCGAAACCAGCCTTGAAACCCCTGGTTCACTCATTGAAACACCAATGAGTTGTTTGGTTAACTCCATTGTTGATTTGTTATGTGTGACCACTACAAACTGGACATTGCCACTCATCTCTCTGACAATTTCACAGAAACGACCTACATTTGTGTCATCAAGTGGTGCATCAACTTCATCTAATAAACAAAAGGGTGCAGGATTAAGCTCAAAAATAGAAAACAATAATGCAACTGCGGTGAGCGCTTTTTCTCCTCCAGAAAGTAGATGGATGTTACTGTTTCTTTTTCCTGGTGGGCGAGCCATTATAAAAATACCACCATTTAATGCATCGTTATTTTCTAATTCAAGGTATGCTTTGCCTCCGTCAAATAGCTTTGGGAAATAACTTTCTAAACTTGTATTAATTTTTTTAAAGGTATCGGTAAATCTTTTCATAGATTCATTGTCAATTTTATTGATGGCACCATTTAAAGTCTCTAATGCTCTATTAAGATCATCAAATTGTGAATCCAAATTCTCTTTTCTTTTATTTGCCTCCTCATGTTCATTAGATGCTGCTAAGTTAATTGGCCCTAACTTATCAATTGAGCGTAAAATTTTCTCCAGTTCTTCAGATAGTTCTGCTTCTTCAATTAAATTCTTAAACTTCTCTTTCATAACTTGGAAATCATAGCCGCTTTCTTTTAGTTGTTCATCAAATCCTTCTTTTCTAACTTCAAGTTCCCTGATTGATAGTTTGTATTTTTCAAGTGATTCTCTTGATAGATTCACTTCAGAATTTTTATTGGTGCGGTCAATCTCATAGTCTCTAAGAACTGATTGACTTTTTTCCAGATCTTCTCTAAATGTATTTAATGCTTGTTCTGATTCTAGACTCTGATTAAGTAAGGTCTTTAATTCAGCTCTTCCTTCTTTCTTTGAGTCTGTTTTTTTTGTTGAGGGTTTAGTTATTTCAAGTGATTTTGTTTTGAACTGAATTCTTTGAGATTCCAACCTATTCATTGCATTGCTTAGTGCTGAAACAGTAGACCGATTTGATTCAGCATTTAGTTCTTCTTGTTGTAATACGGGCATCATACTATTGAGTTTTTGTTTTTGTTTGTTTGCTTGGTTAGATAAGTCTGTTTTTTGCTTATCTAGTTGTGTTTTTTGTTGGGTCAAATGATCTAATTTTTCTTGAGCAACTTCTAAATTCTGAGAAGAGGATTGAATTAGTTTTTCATTTTGTATGATTTCATCCTCAATTTTTTTGAAGCTGGCACTTAGAAACTCGATTTTTTTTCCAAGTCTTTCTAGTCTATTAGTCAGTGTTAGAAAAATATTGTCTTTATTAGCAATATATGTTCTATCAAGAATCTCCCCCAGGCCTTCTATTTCTTTTACCAATGCATTAAAGTTAGTTTCAATCCCATGTAGATTCTTAATAACTTTTTTCTGGTCTTCTCTTTGAGTCATTTGATCAGATAGTACTTTAATTTTTACTGCTTCAGTTTCTACAATGGTTCTAAGTTCCCCTATTTTTTCTTTCACAGACTCATTTTTTACATCCACATCTTGAATGTTTTTTTCTGTTTGATTGAGTATCTTTTTAAGATTATTTATATTTTTAGTTTTGTTTGTAATCGTTTCATCCAGCTTTAGAAGTTCAGATGAAATTTGTTTGATTTTCTGAGAATCTTCTGTGTACTCACTTTCTATTCTTTTTAGTTCTTTATTTATTTCTTGAACATTTACATTTTTCTGTGATTCTAATTCTTTTTCATACTCGATAGATTGTTCCAATCTTGCAATTTTTGATTGCAGTTCAAAATGTTTCTGTTGAAAGTCGTTATATTTTTGGCTTGCTTCTGAGTCAATTACCTTTTGATCTTCAATGTCTGCTTCGATTTTTCTCAATCCTGTTAACTGATGATCGTATTGATTTTGATACTGTCTAGTTTCTTCTCCTTTATCTACTAGCTCTGAAAGCAAATTATTGATCTTAGTAAACAATATCTCAGCATGAATATCTTTTTCTCTCGCTTTATAATTTTTATATCTTTTTGCAGCATTTGCTTGGGATTTTAATCTTTTGATTTGTTTTACAATTTCATCTCTTAAATCATTTAAGCGACTTAAATTTTCTTTGGTATTTTTAATTCTTGATTCAGTTTCTTTTCTTCTTTGTTTGTATTTAGAAATACCTGATGCCTCTTCCAAAAAGGCTCTCATATCTTCAGGTTTTGCTTCTATGAGTCTTGAGATCGTATCTTGTTGGATAATTGCATAACTTCTAGGTCCTAATCCTGTTCCTAAAAATAAACCGGTAACATCCTTCCTTCTGCATTTTGTGCCATTTAAGAAATATTGTGAGTGGCCATCTCTTGAAATAATTCTTTTTGTTGAAATTTCATTATATTTTGCATATTCACCACCAATCTTCTTTTGAGAATTATCGAAAAATAGCTCAATCGATGCTGTGCTAACTGGTTTTCTTGAAGATGATCCATTGAAAATCACGTCAGCCATAGAGTCTCCTCTTAAGTATTTTGCTGATGATTCTCCAAGTACCCATCGAACTGCATCTATTATGTTAGATTTCCCACATCCATTCGGACCGACAACACCGACAAGGTTTGATGGTAGAGTTAGTGTTGTAGGGTCAACGAAAGTTTTAAAACCAGAGAGTTTTATTTTGCTTAATCGCATGAAAACCTTATAAAATGTGTCATGCTTAGTTTAAATTAAATTATTGTTATATACATTAAATTATTGAAGTAATTTCATCCAGATTTTTACTCAAAGAAATGAATAAAATCAATCAAATAGAAATACTAGAAAGATTCAAAAATCCTCAGCAAAAGGAAGATTATATTATCAATATTACCGTTCCAGAATTTACCTGCTTATGTCCAAAAACTGGGAATCCTGATTTTGCAACTTTATATATTAAATACATCCCGAAGGATTTTTGTCTAGAACTAAAGTCACTTAAACAGTATGTTGTAAGTTTCAGAAATGTTGGAACGTTTCATGAATCAGTGGCAAACCAAATATCCAATGATTTATCCAAGATAATAAATCCCCAATTTCTAACACTTAAAGCACAATTCAATGTTAGAGGAGGAATTCACACTTCCGTTGAGATTCATTACAGAAATAAGGAATGGAAAGATTCCAAAAATCTCTTATAAATTTTTTCTTTTAAATTTTATTATTTTTTTTACTTCACAAATTTTCATTCCTAAGTATAATCACTTTTTCAAAATTCTTTAAAAAATAGAATATGACAAAGAAAAAAGCCAACAATAAATCATCAGACGATTTACTTGCAAGCTTTGGGATCGATAGATATAAACCCAAAGCAAATGAAAAGTACATGTCAAAAAAACAATTAAATCATTTTGGGAATATACTTTTAACATGGCAAACCCTATTAGAAGAAGAAGCAGGCAAGACCGTAAACCACATGCAAGAAGAAAGTATAAATTATGCTGATCCTAACGATAGAGCTAGTCAAGAATCCAATTTTGGCCTTGAATTAAGAACAAGAGATAGAGAAAGAAAACTTCTGAAAAAAATACAACAATCACTTCACAGAATAGAAAATGGGAATTATGGTTATTGTGAAGAAACAGGAGAAGAAATTGGGCTGAAAAGACTAGAAGCTAGACCCGTTGCAACGTTATGTTTAGAGGCTCAAGAAAGAAGAGAAATTACTGAAAAACAATACAGCGATACTAATGATTATTTAGGATGAATTCGTCTCATCAAGTTTCTTCATAGTTAACCTGATTCTTTTCTGCCTATCTATTTCAATAACTTTGACTTTAATTATCTGACCTTCTTTTAGAACATCGTTAACTGATGATACTCTTTCTTCAGAGATTTCTGAGATGTGAACCAGTCCATCCTTGCCTGGCAAAATCGTCACAAATGCTCCAAAATCCATTATTTTTGCAACTCTTCCTTCATAGATCTTTCCTACTTCAACATCTGCAGTAATTA
>Ga0187833_10006541_pt1 | contig 10740 bp, 14 predicted proteins | sample ETNtaG_37_FD_167968 | JGI IMG/M metagenome (GOLD analysis project Ga0187833, IMG submission 167968) | Marine microbial and viral communities from oxygen minimum zone, Eastern Pacific Ocean - ETNP2014_SV_400_PacBio MetaG (Illumina Assembly) | ecosystem: Environmental > Aquatic > Marine > Hypoxic... | reverse complement strand
ACTCCCAAAAGGCCATATCTATCTTGCAGCAATTCTTGACAGATACAGCAGGAGATGCATCGGATGGGCTCTCAGCAGGAATATTGATGCTGATTTAGTATTAGAAGCATTAGACATGGCAGTCAGAAAAAGAAAGCATCTTGGCTTTGAGGGGCTAATCCATCATTCAGACCAGGGCGTTCAATATGCCTGTAAGGAGTATGTTAACCTACTTGAGAAATTAGGCATTAAGATAAGTATGAGTAGGAAGGGTAATCCATATGATAATGCGCATATGGAGAGTTTTATGAAAACCCTAAAAGTTGAGGAGGTGTATATAAAAGAGTATGAAACATTTGAAGAAGCATACAACAATGTTAAGCATTTCATTGAGATTGTTTACAACAAGAAAAGGCTGCATTCATCTATTGGATATTTGCCACCTAATGAGTTTGAAGCGGAGGTTTTAAATATAATTGAGATTTCGTAAACTAAGTGTATCATTTTAGGGGGTCAGTCCACACACTAGCAAGTAATGCGTACAACGTGGGATTAAACGCAGGCACTTCGTGAACATTACTCGTTATATTCATTTTAACTGCGTGATGTACAGGGAGAATAAGTTTTAGGGCATAAAAAACGTCATTCGGCATCAAAGCCCCTCAAATGCTCCTGTAACTTTTTTCCAGCTCTAAAATTTTCCCATCCAAATGAGGGTGCCTCATAGGGGCAAAATTTTCGAGGGAAAAAAGTTCACATAAGAAAATACGTTAGATGTATATTTTTTGTCACCACTTCGTGTTAAACCGTAAGTATAGAGAGGTGCTTTCGCATAATGAATAGTCATTATACGTTCAGAACAAGTTCTAAGTTTTTGGTTTATTTGTGTTTTTTACAGAATTTTTAAATAAATCTTTAGAATCTTTTTCTAATTGTTCTCGATAATTTATAGCTTTTAAAAATTGTATATGAATATATTTATTTCTTATTGAGATAATTTTTTCGAAGTTTCTAATCATTTTTGTAGAACTCTTGTCTAAGTTTAAATCTTTAAAAAAATTCAATTTTTGTCCAGAAAATCTTAATTTTTTCCTCAAATGTTTAAATATATGATAATCAAAAAATATTTCTTTAGGTTCTTTGACACCATACCCATCTTCCAAAAAATTCAATTTTTCTTCAAAAATAATTTCTACCATAATCCCACCTAAGGCTATAGATGATATTAATTGATTATTAATGTAACTATATACCATTTCTTTTACTACATCCACTTTTGCCCATTTATCAAACTCTACAAATATTTTTTTTAATTCTTTTATTCTCTTTTTTGCAATATTTTTGTCTACAGAGAATTCTGTTTCAATAAGATTATCCAATTCTTGTTCAGATATTTCTTTTTGTATAAATTTATACCGAAAGCTTTAAATATAAGGTATACTATACCCTATATCTAGTGTTGAAGTGTAAACTTCAATATCGGTGGAAAATAGTTAAATATGACTAAACACCACAGGACGATGGAGAAATGACGATAGAGAAAAAATTGTGTAAAGAAAAGGAAGTCTTTAGAAATGACCAAAAAAGAAAAAGAGTCAATCGTTATTCGAGATATATTTTCCCACAAGCAAATTCGAGACAACGGAGACATAATTGATATGTCAGTACAAGAAGTAAAGAAAAGCGAAGATTACTCAGAAGGTGTCAGGTATTCGCTTGTATATGTAAGAAACGGCAAAAACCTAGTGCGATATGACAACTATATGGGACATGGACATCATAAACATATCGGAAACAGACGCAAAGAATATGAGTTCAAAGACGAATGGCGGCTATTTTCGGATTTTGAGGAAGATTTGAACAAACTTAACATAAGGCTTGATTAAAAGCCTTATCAGATGATGTGATTGAACAGCAGTTAACCCATGGAGGGTGATGATGATGGACAGAATGACACACAAGAAAGTACACGATAAATCCAAGATTGTTGAACTAACAGTTAGACCTACAAGAGAAGTCCTAAAGGACTTCGCAACGACACTTAGAAAATCTAGAAAAGGGCAGAAAGTTGAGTCTCGAGTGGGAATTAGTTTTGAGAGTATAGATGGATTGAGGAAGGTGTTAACTAGAAGAAGACTTGAATTGTTATCTATAGTCAAACGTGAAAAGCCTCAGTCTATCTATGAGCTCTCCAAATTTTTGAAAAGGGATTTGAAGAGTGTTAACACTGATTTAAAAGTTCTAGAAGAAAATGACTTTATAGAATTTAAAAAGGTAAATGATGGAAGACAACGATTAATTCCAAAAGTAAGTTTTGATAACATAAAAATTACTGTAGAAGTTTGATAATTAAAATTAGATAGATTGAAGTAAGAATATTACTAATAGTATTATGCTAGCAATAGACAAACCAAATACAATTTTATCTTCATATAATTTTTGAAAGAAATTTCTTGATTGCCACCATTCTTCATATTCCTTTAGATTCTCTTTCTTGGCAAAATACCTACTTTGTAACCATAATTTCAAAGGTTTGGCATGAATAGTGCATATTGGTGTTTTTTTATCTAGATAGTCTATTTTTACATGACTATTGCAAACAATTCTTCCACATTTTACAGCACAATATGCTCTTTTAGCTTTATTTTCAAAGAGTCTTCTATATTTTTTTCATCTTTTGAAATGGTATAAACTAATTTTTTCTTGTTTTTTTTGTACTGCTTTATTTTCCACCGCATAAGCTTTTGGTAGTCTTTAATATGGTCATATTTGAAATGTTCTAGATACAAGTCTAGTTTTGGAATAAAAAATGTTGCTTTAAAATCATCCTTATCTGCCCATGCAACAGCAAGATTATACTGAAAAACAATATCATTATCAAAAAGAAAATTTGCTACCATCTTTTCTGCTTTATTGGTGACTAGATGGCCTGTTTTTGTCTTAAACTTAAAATCATCATCAAGAACTTTTGAAGATTTTATCTCTATTCCTTTTTCTCTCTTGATATCATCAAAAAGTCCTATCTCCTCTTTATTTTCATAATTTGTCTGCACTTCCAGTAAATTGTCAAATGAAAACATTGCTTCTTTGACTTGGCCCATTAAGAATTCCATGTGGCCTTTTTTATACCATGTATCTGCATCATGCTTGTCTAATTCTGTTGCTTTTGTAAAACAACTATGCGCAAGTTTCAATAAATTTTCCTTTTCGTCTAATTTTTTGAATATTTCTAAATTTTTTTTGTCCATTTCAAACTCTGATTCCAGCCTTATCTTATGGAGATTTTCGGCATATTCTTCTGATAAAAACTGCTTTGCTGTATAATAGCAGCTTCCTTTGCTCATTAATGCCTTGACTTTATTTTCATCCTCTGTTTTTTCTATTTCTAATGCTTTGTCAAAGTACTCTATTGAATCATTAAATTTGTTTAAAAATAAATATGAGGCAGCTATGCCATAGAAGATATTGAAAAATAATTTTGCTTGCTTTTGGAAAATTGCTTCTTTTTTGTTGTAAGGGCATATTTCCAGGGATGTTTTGTACTCTTCTATAGAAGTTTTGTATTGTTTTAGGTGCGCTAATCTATCGGCTTCTTTTTTTATTTGCTCAGCTCTTTGCAGGCTTTCGCTTTCCTTAAAGCTTTCAAGCTGTTTTTTCTCATTTAGCTTATCTTCTTTATTTTGCTTTCTTTTCTCGAATATATCTGTGATTTTCTCGATTACCATTTTACAGTAAAATCATTAACAAGGAGATATATAAATTTAATTGTTTTGTGGGATGTTAAGTAAGCGTCACCTAAAGTGTAAAAAATTTTAGGTAAATTTCCCAACTAGTCATTAAAAGTAATGATATTGTAAGAAAAATAATTACATATTGTGCTCTTTGTTGTATAATCATATTCCTATATTCATAATATTTAATTACTTGTTCTGTGTGGGTAAGGGAATGAATTTCTTTTCCCCTATATGTTGTCACACCTAGCCAATATGTATCTCTTAATATTTTATATTCTAACTTTGTTTTCTTTTTTAATGTATTATGATTATACCACCCATCATCTCTAAAGAACGGAATAATATTTTGAAACAAATGAAGAAACTTACCTTTTACTCCTAATGGTATCCAACCATTTTTTTTATCACGATAGTTATTAAAATCTTTTCCAGAAGTGGGTATTTTCATTTTAATCTTTCTCAATAATTAACTTATCTTTCTTAACTTCGACTTCCAACTCCTCGCCAGCTTTCCAACCTACTGTTTTAATTAAAATTCTGTTAACTTTTTAATTGGAGAAGCATATTTAACTATAGTTGTATTGCCTTCTTTTCCGCCGCTTGTTTTTTTTACTGTTATGAATTTGTTTTTTTGTAATCTATCAATTTTCCTTTGGAAAGATTTATAGGCAAGCTTTCCTCCTGTTTCTTTGTAAATAGTATATAAGTCTCCTATCTTTTTGTCTGAATTTTTCTTTACTATATCTAAGATAGATTGCTCGTCTTCTGTTAAATCTGCGCTTTTTTTAATTGTAAATGTATCTATTTTTTTTAGCGCTTCTTCTGCATGTTGCAAAGTTATTTTTCTTGAAGATTTATCTTCCGCTATGTTTCCTGCCTCTCTCATTAAATGCAATCCGGTTCTCATATCTTGCGCATCTGCGGCTTTTTTTACTATAAGCTCAAACGCATCATGTTCCCAAACTCCCAGAACAAATGCATATCCTGAACGTTGTTTTAAGATATCCCTTGTTTCTGAAAGATTGTATGGCTGGAATTCTAAGGTTTCTGACATTAGCCTTGATTTAACCCGGTCATCCATGTCTTCAAACCAATCACTATAATTTGTAATTAGGATTATTGATTTTCTATAAATATCCTCTAAGATTGAATATAAGAAGTCATAATCTTCTAATTTATCAACTTCATCAAAAGCAAAAACAGCTGCTTTTTTGTTTAAGATGTTTTTAACAATCTCAAAAAGCTCTTCTGTCCTTTTGTTGTGTGTTAATTTATAACCAATAATGTTGCAAATCTCTGCAATTATTTTGAATGTTGTGTTTTTCTGCCAGCAGTTTATGTATATGGGAATTACATCATCTGACTCTTCTTCCAGCTCATTAAGAACGAATCTTAATGCTGCTGTCTTTCCAATGCCGGGAGCTCCGTAAACAAATAAGTTTTTTCCGTTTTTTCCCATTAATAATGGCTTAATGCAGGTTGCTAAGTACCTTTGTTGAGCTTCCCTATGCGGAAGAATCTTAGGGAGGAAACTATAGTCTAATGCTAACTCATTCTTGAATAAAGATTCATCTGCCCCCAACATGTCTTTAAATAAAGTCATTAAACCACCTTAACAGTGGATAGTAAGTTTATGATATTTATTTGTTTTGGTTCTTGGCAAGAGAAAAATAAACAATAGGGAGTTTTTAGTAAAAGATAAAACAATATAAAAAATAGCCAATGAAAAATAATTTCAATAAAAAATATTACAATAATAAAAATAAGCAATATGACAATAAATGAATAAAAAAAATAAGAAAAAATTAAATTTAAGAAACATATTACTGTCTTACACACTTATTATCTTCACAAGTGTAACCTTCCTTACAACTACATAAATCGCAATAAGGAATTAAATTGCCTTCATCGCAGAATTTTCCATTAAGTAAAGTTGAGCATTCTCCGTAAAAGCTTCCATCAGCGCATTTTTTTATTTCATTGCATACCCCCTGTTCTCCGCATGTTTCTCCTTCATTACAACCGCACTCATAGCAGTTATAAACTAAACTTCCATCATCGCAATAAAGGGGTTTTGTAAAGGAGCAAGATTCATGTTGAATATTTCCTATACAAGAGGATTTAATTTTATTTTCTTCTTGAATTATATTTTGAGTTTCTATTTCCTTAATAGCAAAACCAGTTGGTTCATTCCCAGAAGTAAGCAATCCAAACATTATAGCAAATAATGAAGCTAGAAGCAAGGTTCCGTGGAATTTTGAGCTTGTCATTTTTTATTTCCAATAACCTTTATCCCATTCATATAAGGAACTAAAGCATTTGGGACTTTAATGGTTCCGTCTTCATTTTGATTATTTTCTAGGATTGCAACCATTGCTCTTGAAGTTGCTATAACAGTATTATTTAACGTATGTGCATAATATTTTTCTTTGCCATCTGTAACTTTAATTTTTAATCTTCTTGCTTGAGCTTCTTCCATGTTTGTTAATGATGTTATCTCAAAATATTCGTTTTTTCTGGGACTCCAAGCTTCCAAATCCGAAGACTTGGCTTTTAAATCTGCTAAGTCCCCAGAACAGCATTCTAATTCTCTGATAGGAATCTCTAATTGCCTAAAGACTTCTTTCGAATGATTAAGCATTTCATCATAGAATTTATAAGAATCTTCTGGCTCGCATATAACAATCATTTCTTGTTTATTAAATTGGTGAGTTCTATACAATCCTTTTTCATCAATGCCATGGCTCCCAATTTCTTTTCGAAAACAAGCGCTAAAGCCGGTTATTTTTATTGGCAAATCTTCTTTTCTTAAAGTTTTGTTAATGAACATCCCAATTAACGGATGTTCGGATGTTGCTATAAGATACAAGTCTTCATCTTCAATTTTATAGGACATTGCATTAATTTCTTCATTAGAGTAAACTCCAGTAAGTATATTTTTCCTTATCATTAAAGGCGGTTCTACATATTCATAATCTTGCTTAACCATATAATCACGAGAAAAATTAATCAATGCCATATTCAATAATGCTAAATCCTTTTTCAAATAATAAAAGCCATTCCCAGAGGTTTTAGCGCTGGTATCAAAATCAACAATGTCTAAATTTTCTGCAATATCGACATGGCTTTTAATCTCAAAATCAAATTTCTTTGGTGTTCCAATCTTTTCCCTTTCAACATTTTCCTTATCATTTTTTCCTATTGGAACAGATTCATGAATAATATTAGGAATGATATATAGGATTTCTTTAATCTCATCTTTTAATTTGTTCTGGGTTTCTTCAACCTTCTTGATTTTTTCAGGAATGTTTTTTGCTTTTTTTAATAAAGAAGAAGTATCTTTGCCTGATTTTTTAGCAGCACTAATATCTTGAGTTACCTTATTTCTTTCATGCCTTAATTTTTCAGATTCCTGCAATAATTCTCTATATTTTTTATCTTTTTTAAGAATCTCATCTAATTTAACTATCTTTTCATCCTGAAACTTTTTCTTAATATTTTCCCTTACAATATCAGGATTTTCCCTGATGAATTTTATATCTAACATATTAACTCATGCATTAAGAATTATATAAAAATGTTTCTGAATTCCAAAGCCGCAAAAACCGAAATATTTATATATAAGTTCATATAATAAATTATATATATCTATATATTATTTGATAAAATATTTGTAAATTAGAGTTATGGGGTGAATACAATGCCTGAAACAATAATCCATTATCCAAGTTTGAAAACAGTGCTTATGGTGGAGAAAGTCCTAAAGAATGCTGATTTAGCTATGACTAGGACAGAATTAAAGAAAAAACTTCCAAAGGGAATAATGCACCAAACTTTAAATGTAGTTTTAGAATACTTAGAGAAAAGAGGAATGATAGCTGATACTCATAAAGGAATTGTTTGGATTTATAACCCAAGCCCTAAGTTAAGGAGAGAAATTGAGAAAGGAGTCGAGATTTAGATGTTTAGGGGTAAAAAAGTAAAGCTTATTCTGTCTGAGGAAGTGAATGATGAATACAAAGAACTTAATAGAATAGTCAAAGAGGAAAATAAGAAAGGGATTAAAAGCTCTGAACATCAAACTTTACTAAGATCAATAAATAGAGTTATAGATTTGTTAAGAGATGATCCTTTTATTGGCAATCAAGTCCCTAAAAGACAAATTCCTGGAAAATATATCCTAAAACATGATGTTAAAAATTTATGGAGGATAGAACTTTCAAATTATTGGAGATTAATCTATACGATAAGTGGGAATGAATTAGAAATAATTGATTTCATACTGGATATTATTGATCATAAGAGATACAATAAAATATTTGGGTACAAATAGCGTGTTCTAATTTAAACCAATAATCTTATCCTCTCACCGCGATTGACAGCATCCATAATAGCATGGCCAATATTATTGTTTTTCTTAACTTTTATTATTCCAGTCTTGCCAGCTTTTGCTGTCATTAAAAGCTCTTCATTTAAGTACAAGTCAACATCTTCATGCTGCATTTTGATTCCAAGATCAAATAAAATATTATTTTTCTTTATGTTTAATTCATATTTAACTTCTTTTTGAGTTGTTTTGGCTGGAGATTTGCTAGAGCCTAGTTCTTGAATGTCTACACTCATTCCTAGGTCTTGCTCTATCTTAGCTATGTTCTTGCCTTGCTTTCCTATAATTTTTGCAATATCCCTTTCAGGAACATAAACAATGCATTTGTTATCGGATAAAACTTCTACTTCTGCGTTTCTTGAATATTTTTGGAATTCTTGTTCAATGGTAGCAGACGCTAACTTATGGACACCTCTGGCAGAACCTTTGCTTTCTTGCACTGGAACAACAACTGTTTGTTCACCATAACTATAAATCTCATATTCAGATTTTCCAGATTCAAAATCATCTATAACAACAATTGGCCTTGCTAAATCGGCTTCAGTCATTCCGGATGGGACTTTAACAGTCATTCTTAATGAAAGAACTTTGTTAATTGTTCCATTTTTAATGAAAACAACTGTATCTATTACTTGTGGAATAACTCCCATCTCCACTCTGCCAATAAACCTTTGTATAGCATCTACTGGGTTGGTCGCATGCACAACTCCAACCATTCCAACTCCAGCTAAACGCAAGTCTGCAAACAACTTAAAGTCATCTGTATTGCGCATCTCATCAAAGAATGTATAGTCTGGTCTTGATAAAAGTAAGATGTCATGAATTTCTTGAGCGTCTCCATGGCTTATTGCATATTGAGTAATGCTTTCTGGCAATACTAAGTCACGGGGAGCTTCTACTGTCTTTACAATTTTTTCTTTTGAAGCATAGTATTCTGCTAATGCTTGCGCAAATGTTGATTTTCCCATTCCAGGAGCTCCTGCTACTAAAACCCCTTCAGCTTGTTCTGCAATTCTCTTTTGCAGTTTTTCACTTAACTTATAATCTTCAAGAGATAATCTTTTAACTGGCCTTACTGCTGTTATCTCCCAGCCATCTGAGAAAGGCGGTCTGGTTATAACAATCCTAAAATTATCTAATTGAACAATAGTGCTTCCCATTCTTTCAATTTCAATAAAACTGTCTCTTCTTAACTTTGCATCTTCTATTATTTCCCTGCTTATATCCTGGATTTCTTCCTGGCTCAATAATTTTTTTCTTAATTCTACAAAATCCCATTTGCCAGGCACTCCTTTTTTTGCAAATGGAGGAACGTTTTCTCTTAGATGAACTGACATTGTTGTTTCATCAAAGAATTTTTCAAGCTTTAATTTCTTAAGGCCTTTTTCTGGCGGCTTAAAGTAAATGGATTTAACGCCCCTTGCCAATGCAACTTCTGATTGAACTTTATCTGATGTGATTAGTGTAGCATCCATTTCATAAGCAAGCAGTCTTATCATAGAATCTATTTCCCCTAAAGAAGCGTATTTTATTTCAGAAGCTCTTGGGCGTTCTCCATGAAAAGAAAGTGTAAAATTGTTTTCAGAAAGCTTTTTTATCCTTTTGATTTCATCTAACCCCAGAAAGCCAATAGCCTTGCCTTCATTAGCTTGATGTTCTAACTCTGCTAAAACTGCTTCATGTATTACTATTTCTTTTGTGATTATTTCTTTTTTAGGAATTTTATCTGATAAAAGGCCTTCAATTATTACAGAAGTATCTGGCACAATTTTATCAATTTCTAAATTATTGTTTTCATCCATAACATAATATGAAATAAGATTATTTATAATGATTATGGTTTTTATTAAATTTCAATATAGAAAATAATTATAAATTTAGTTATTTTATTTATTTACAATATGGAAAAATAAGAGTATAATGGAAAAGTTTGGTTAAAATTAGTTAAACACAAATCCTTACAGGAACTTTTCATTTCATGAAAAGACAAAACAATCCTAAAAAATATAAGAAGTATTGATTCAGAATTTTCTTAATTCTCTATACTTAAATTTTCTGGCAATAATCTTCAAGAAATCTACCTTGTTTCCTTCTTTCTCAAATATAATTCTATGTTTTCCAACTCTGACAGACCAATAAGGGACATTACTTAATTTCTTGCCTAAAGGTCCATCTTTCTTTTCAAATTCAAGAGTTTTCTGCACTATTCTATCGCGAATAGGCTTATCTTTAATTGACTTCAAATCCTTAAAGAATTGTTCCCTATAAGAAATCTTAAGCATTTTGCATTTCTTTATACTTAGATAAGAACTCGTCTTTGCTTAAGCTTTTGCTTTGTTTTGCTGTTTCAATTAAGCTAATTTCTTCTTCACTTAAAGAATCATCTTCTTTAATTTCTTTAACAATTCTTTCACATTTCTTAAGATAAACATATTCTCTCTTAGGTATACTAATAGTAGTGCTCATTTGTTATCAGATGATATATTGTCTGCACAATATATAAAGTTTTCTACTACTAGACTTTTGTATTTTTCACAAACACATGTTTTTTTAGTGTTTTTATAAATTCTAATGGTTTCTTTATTAGGCATGAAATCCATCTAATTCCTTTATACGCTATTAATGCGAGATACCTGCATA
>Ga0187833_10006538_pt1 | contig 10742 bp, 13 predicted proteins | sample ETNtaG_37_FD_167968 | JGI IMG/M metagenome (GOLD analysis project Ga0187833, IMG submission 167968) | Marine microbial and viral communities from oxygen minimum zone, Eastern Pacific Ocean - ETNP2014_SV_400_PacBio MetaG (Illumina Assembly) | ecosystem: Environmental > Aquatic > Marine > Hypoxic... | reverse complement strand
GTGGTTGAAAACTGAAGCTTGGATCGAGACGAATTTTTGTAAACTTCGCATCCGCCTAAACTTCAACATCGCGTATTCTCGCCGTCGAAATGGAAGATGAGAGTTTTCACATCTGTTATTTTTCCATCGCCCTACCTCTTGCGTAGTTTCGTTGCCGATAATTTTCATGGCCGCACGATATGATTTTAATCGATCAGTCACGATGACTTTTGGAGCACCATATTTTTTCATGATTTTCTTTAGGAAATCCAACGCTGCTTTTTGGTCTCTGCACTTGGAAACAAAGGCTTCTAGGACTTCGCCCTCATGGTCAACCGCGCGCCAAAGATAATGGTTCTCGCCGTTGATTTTCACAAAGACCTCATCGAGATGCCACTTCCAATTTGAATGATTGTTAACTGGATGCATCCGCTTTTTACGGATTTCCCGAGCGAACATCGGACCAAACTTGTTCCACCAATAACGAACGGTTTCATGACAAATGTCGATACCACGTTCGTGAAGCAGATCTTCTACATTTCGAAGGGAAAGTGGAAACCTGACATACATCATCACAGCCAGGCGGATAATCTCAGGTGACGTCTTGAAATAGCGAAAAGGATTGGAATTTTTCATCCCAAAACATTATGAGAATGCTGCGACATCGTCAAAGTTGATTTTAGTCTGACAGTGCCGCCAGAAGGAGACATTGGTAGAGGTATTGAATTACTGTAGGTTCAGAGGAAACTGCAAACGAAGTTCGTTATGGAATGAGATAAAGGGAACGATGAGCATATTTAGCATTGGCGCGATCCTTGTGGGGCTCTCCGCCTTATTTGGCTACATTAATCACCGATTTTTGCACCTACCACACACGATCGGACTCGTGGTGATCGCGCTTGCTGCTTCGCTGTCGATTATTGGATTTGATTTGATCCAACCGTCATTTCACATTGGCAAGCAAATCACGGGCGTACTGCATCAAATCGACTTCAATGAAACTCTGATGCACGGCATGCTGAGCTTCCTATTGTTCGCCGGTGCCTTGCATGCCGATTTTTCCTCCTTCAGAACCCGGCGCTTAACAATCGGCGTGATGGCCTGTCTTGGCACTTTGATTTCAACCTTCGTGGTCGGGACGGTGATGTGGCTCTTATTGGGATTGTTTGAGATTGAGTTTCCCTTTATCTGGGCGTTGGTATTCGGCGCGTTGATCAGCCCCACTGATCCCGTCGCAGTTCTTAGTCTTTTCAAAACGGTGGAGGTCCCCGACACCTTACAAGCTAAGATGGCGGGTGAATCTCTGTTCAATGATGGCATTGGGGTCGTCGTCTTTACGGTCGTCGTGGCGATTGCTGTTACCGATAACGGACAAGGCGGCAATATGGGGGCGATCGAAATCATTCAACTGTTCCTTACCGAAGCCGTCGGCGGCGCGGTCCTTGGCTTAGCCGCTGGATATATCGGTTACCGAGCCATGTATGGGATCGATGAACCGAGCCTCGAAGTTCTAATCTCCCTGGCGCTGGTGATGGTCACTTATGCGTTAGCCCTTTCTCTCCATATGAGTGGGCCGATTGCCATGGTGATCGCCGGCCTGTTTATCGGCAACAGAGGCGTTAAATACGCCATGAGCGAGCAGACCCGTGAATACGTTCTGACGTTCTGGACGCTGGTTGACGAGATTCTTAATTCTATCCTATTCCTGCTTATCGGCCTGGAAGTGTTGGTCGTCGCCGAAAGCATCGACCTTTTAGGAATTGCCTTTCTGGCGATACCTGTAACTCTCTTTGCTCGGTCACTCAGTGTCACCATCCCCATCGCAATCCTCTCACGCTGGGAAACCTTCACCAAGGGTGCAGTGCCAGTGTTGATATGGGGCGGGCTTCGTGGCGGAATCGCGGTTGCCCTAGCCCTATCCTTGCCAGACAATGAATACAAGGCGGCCATTTTGAGCATCACTTATGGTGTCGTGCTGTTTTCAATAATCGTCCAGGGTCTGACCGTAAAACCGTTGGTTAAAAGGATGGTCGGTTGAATGACCGCTTTCGGGGCTAAAGCTGCCATGATTTTGAAACTGATTAACGGCAGTTAATAGCCGAAAGATGCTATGAGGCTGAAGGATGCTACATGCTGCATGATGCTCCTTCTTAGTTTCACTGTTAATCTGAAGGAGCGGTACGATGACATCAATTTCCACAGCCATTTCCAACAAACAATTTATTTATGCGGGTCTTGAGCTAAGCAAGAACAGCTGGCTTCTGGCGATTCAAGTTCCGGGTCGGGTGCTGTCAGACAAATGCGAACTCGTCTCAGTATGGCAATAATATACTGGTATTATGCAGCGCAAAGTTGCTGCCACTCAACAAGAGCAGCTTCACGTTGAACCTTATATGTTTCTCTAGAATTTAGATGACGTTCTTTGTTGAAGTGATTGAAAACCGAAGAGTGAATTGAGACGAATTTCTGTAAACTTCGCATGTGTCTGAAACGTAGCATCGCGTATTCTCGTCGTCGAAACGGAAGATGAGAATTCTCACAACGATTATTCAACCATCGCCCAACTTCTTGAATCTGGTTGTTGCCAATCGACTTCATGGCAGAACGATATGACCGCAATCTATCTGTGACGATTGCGCGTGGACGGCCATATCGTTTCATAATTTTCTTCAAAAAAGCCAAGGCTGCCTTACGGTCACGCCTCTTTGATGCAAAGGCTTCCAGTACTTCACCTTCGTGATCAACCGCCCGCCAAAGGTAATGGGTTTCACCATTAATCTTCACAAATACTTCATCCAGGTGCCATCGCCAATTTGAATAGTTGGCTGAAGGATGGATACGTTTCTTACGTATTTCACGAGCAAACATGGGTCCAAACCGGTTCCACCAATAGCGAACTGTTTCATGGCAAATATCGATACCGCGTTCGTGGAGCAGATCTTCGATGTTTCGAAGTGACAGCGGAAACCGTATGTACATCATCACTGCTAGGCGGATGATCTCAGGTGATGTTTTGAAATAGCGGAATGGGTTCTGATTTCTCATTCCAGAACGTTATGAAAATGGAACAGCTCGGTCAAAGAAACGTTTCCTCTGACAGTGCTATCCCACAAGTTATGAAAATGCGCCGGTGTGGTCAAAGCTGGTTTTAGTCTGACAATGCCTTCGCCAACAATACTATTTAAAACCAATTTGCCACCATGATTCTTAACAAGACTTTTGACCAGTGGTAAGCTGAGACCAGTGCCTTCATTGTTGATACCTTTTTTGCACCTAACCTGACCAAATTTCTCCATTGCCATTTCTATGGCGGCGTACTCAAATGAAGTGTGGAATCTTTCTTCACTGGCTTTAAGTTCATTTTCAATTTGTTTGCGATCTGTGGTGCCTTGAATTTGTGCCACAGTAAATTGGGAAGCACCTTCATTTCCTTTGAAGACGATTGGTTCTAATCATTTTTTCAAATGAATTCTGCTTTCCTTTTGAAGGGGAAATATCAATTGTTGTCGATCGAGGCCATCAGGCTCTAGATTTGCCAGCGATAACTCTTCATGACACCGACGATTTCCGCCAATCCACGGCCCTGAACCCGTGCGGCTTCCAGTTCGATCTCACTGGGCCGAGGCGGCGATCCTGCGGCATAGGCGCTGGCACCATAGGGCGATCCTCCGTTGGCCCCGGTCATATCCTTGGTAGCTGAGGTTCTGGGCCCAAGCGGTACGATGGTCATGCCGTGATGAGCCAGGGTATTCCAAAAACTGGTGATGGTGGTCTCCAGACCGCCGCCGGTTCCCGTGCTGCAGAATACTGTCGCCGGGCGGCCAATAAGTGTTCCCTGGGCGTAATAAAGTCCCGTTTGATCCAGGAAGGAGCGCATGGTAGTGCTCATATTGCCGAACCGGGTCGGTGTGCCAAAGGCGAAACCGTCATAGTCTGGCAGTTCCTCGACGCTGGCCTCAGGGATATGGGCAAATGTTTTTCGCCCTTCCACGGCCTTGCCGCGCTCTAACACTGATTCGGGCACGATTTCCGGCACCTGTTTTAAAACCACCTCGATGCCGTCCACTGCCGTAGCACCCTCGGCAACACTTTCGGCCAGCTTGTACACATGGGTCGTCCAACTGTGAAACAGCACCAGTATCTTACTCATGATATCTCCTCAGTTTCCCGGACCGAGGCCAAGGCGAAGTACAAATTATCCAAATCCTTTCGGGCCGCCAGGCTTTTTACAGTGTCCATTAAAGCGACCTCACCCTTGATCAGAACGTAGGCCCGTGATGCCAAAGCCAAGGCAATATCCAACTTTTGTTCAACCAGAACCTGTGTCAGGCCTGCCTCCTTGAGCATCGTTAGCGCATCGAGAATTTCCTGCACGACGATCGGTGCTAAGCCTAAGAACGGTTCATCCAAAAGTAAAATACGCGGTGCTGACATCAACGCCCGGCCGATGGCAAGCATTTGTTGCTCGCCGCCAGACAAAGTACCAGCAATCTGATCGCTGCGTTCGTGCAGTCTTGGAAACAGATCGAAAACATATTCGAACATTTCAGCCAAACTGTGACCTTGGCTGCGGTTTAATCGCGTTGCACCTAGCCGCAAATTGTCCTCAACTGTCATCGGTGCCAAAATCATGCGGCCTTCTGGAACGATGGCCAAGCCACGGCCGATAATATCGTGGCTGGAAGCGGCGATAATATTCTCCCCATCCAGCATAATTTCTCCCTGGCGGTGATGTATGCCGACTCCGATGATGCTTTTCATCAGAGTTGATTTCCCGGCACCATTCGGTCCCAGTAAAGCGATTAGCTCACCCGCTTCGACATGGAACTCGATACCTCTCAACACGTCTACCTTACCAAATCCGGCGCTTAAATTTCTGATTTCAAGCATCGCCAGCAACCACAATGTTTTCAGTTTTGCCGAGATAAGCTTCGACGACCAGCTGATTGGCCTGGATTTCCGCTGCGCTGCCATCGGCAATCTTTTGCCCCTGATCCAAGACCACAATCCGGTCTGCCAGCGGTAGCAGAAACTGCATGTCATGCTCGATCAATAGAACGGAAATGCCGTCACTGCTGATCCGCCGGATAACCTGGGCCAGTTGTTCGGTTTCGCTTAAGGTGAGACCAGCGGCAGGTTCGTCAAATAAGATCACTTCGGGCTCTCCCGCCAAGGCACGAGCCACTTCCAACAACCGGCCCTGACCGAATGACAGATTATCGACTTTTGTATCAACGAATTCGCCCAGGCCAACGAAATCAATCAATTCTCTTGCCCGCTCCCGGTAGTGCGCCTCGCGTTCGCGCGTTTCCTGAGTCAGGCCCAGCACGGCCCACAAAGACCCTCGTATTCGGCGGTGGGCACCGACCATTACATTATCTATCAAGCTCAGCGTTTCGAACGGCATATTGTGCTGAAAAGTGCGGATGATTCCCAGTTCGGCAATTTGGTAGGGCTTGAGACCCACCAAGGAAGTCTGGCCGAGCCACAGTTCTCCGCTATTGGGCACTAAGGCACCGGCAATCAGGTTAAAGGTCGTCGTTTTACCGGCACCGTTGGGGCCAATAATACCCAGAATTTCGCCGGCTGCCAGATCGAAACTAAAACCGGTAACCGCTATCAAGCCGCCGAACCGCTTGCTCAATCCGACCGCTCTCAACCGGTGCGTGCCATCGATTAGGTCAGTCATTGCCGATCTCCGTGAGCCGCTAAACGGTCCTGGAAGCGGTCTACCAATCCGATCAGCCCTGATGGTAGGAATAAAATTACCAGCACCATGACGACGCCGAAACCCAACAGGTAGTGCCTACCTATCCAGGCCTCCAGCATTTCGGGAGCCAGGAATAGCACTACCGCACCAAGTATCGCGCCAGCGTGGCGACCGGTGCCGCCGACAATGATCATGAACAGCAGCAGAAACAGAGGCTCCAGCGTGAACACCGTGGGGTTTATATAATTATCGGCAAAGGCGTAGGAGATACCGGCGATACCAGAAAGCGTACTGGTAACGACGAACGCGGCCACTTTAGTTCGGAAGATATTCACTCCCATAGCCTCAGCAGCGGCTTCGTTGTCTCGAATTGCCCGGCAAGCCCGGCCAAACCAGGATCGGTCCAACAGTAACAATATGGCGAAAGTGAATATCAGTATTCCGGCTATGACCACGGTGTAAGCGCCGCCGCTCGACGGCACACCAAAATAACCCTTGGCGGAAAAACCGGAAATTCCCTCCGGACCGCCGGTGATGTCGCCGCCCTGTAACAACAGCACATTGAACAACTGGGCAAAGGCCAGGGTCGCCAAAGCGAGGTAAAATCCTTTCAAGCGGGTTGCGGGTACCGCGACAATAAACGACAGCAAACCGCAACTAATCACCGCACCGATAATCGCCAGCGGTAACGGCAGACCGACTTTGTATGTCAGTATGACGACTCCGTAGGCACCAATACCGTAAAAGGCGATATGAGAAAAAGCCAATTGTCCGGAAATGCCAAACAGATAATTAAAGCTTAGGCACAGCGCCACGGTCAGCAATAATTTTCGGTATAGATTCCCAACATAACCCTCCAGTATTAATGACAGAGCCACGATGGCAACGATCCCCAGCAGCCATGACAACCACACTCGGCTCATTGCTCACCCCTGGCCCGCAATAAGCCGCTTGGTCGCAATAAGAGGAATAAAATTAATAGTAAAAAAGGCGCACCGAGTGCCAAACCCGATGGTATAGGGGCATAGCGGATGGTAACTTTTTCGACGAAAGCCAGCAGCAATCCGCCCAGTAAGGCGCCTTCAACTCGACCCACACCACCGATCACCAGCGCTGTAAATCCTTTAACCGCCAAAGGTAGGCCCATCAGAAAATGGACCGAAGTAATGGGTGCCAGCAAGACACCTGCCAAGCCAGCGACCGCACCGCCGATGGCAAAAGACATCGCCGTCACCAAGCGTAAATTAATACCTAGCAAAGCCGCCGCAACGCGATTGATTGCCACCGCCTGAAAAGCCTTGCCCCACATGGTGCGTTCGAAGAATAACCAGACCAGCGTGAAACTGAAGACGACGGTGATTATAATAAAAAAGCTCTGGCTGGTACCGGCGATTGAACCGAGTTCGACGCGCCCAAAACCGAATGGCATCGGCACAAATAAATTGTCGACCCCATATACGCTGCTGACAGTTTCGCGGTAGATTATAAGCATCCCTAACAAACTGAGTACGGGACTTAATTCCGGTGCATCGCGCTTCAAAAGCGGCTGAACTGCTATGACTTCGGTAAGCCAGCCCACTAAACCGACAGCTAAAATGCACATCGGCAAACCGATAATGAGTGGTAGTTTCCACCAGGTGATGAAGCTAACCGCGGCAAAAGCGCCAATAGCAGCCCACTCACCAGCAGCAAAGTTGATGATGCCGGTGGGGCGCAGGACTATCTGATAAGCAAGTGCGACGAGGCCGTAAATACTACCAGCCTCGCAGACACTGACCATCAGTTCAAGAAAGTCTTCCATTTTAAAGAACGATGGCCAAACGGTTGACGTTCTAGTTCTTGGTGCCGCTATGTACCACTGGTCCGTGCGTATTTTTTTTGATAATCCGCACGACAGCGCCATCGACTGAAAATCCAGCCCGGTTTTTGGTGAAATTCACCGATTGCCCTTTGGCACCGAGCACGCCGACGTATCCTTTGGTGGCAGCCATGGCGCTTCGCAGTTTTTCGTTATTTGTACTGCCGGCTCGTTTTATTGCCGAGACCAACACCTTCAAACCGTCATAACCATAGGCTGGCAAGGAGAACGGCGTCTTACCATGTTTTTTCTTGTAAGCCGCTGCAAAAGCCTTGGATTGGGCCTTATCCGGATCGTAGGCATCGATAAAGGCAACGCCTTCCATCATACCGGGAATGACCTCCAGATATTTGGGTATCGACAGGTTAAACGATCCTAGCACTGGTTGTTTCAGGCCCAATTGATGATAAGCCTTAAAGAAAGTCGCCATGGCCGAAACCACGATTCCTGAGTGGTAGATGGCATCTGGTTTGGCGGCCCGGACTTTCTGCATTTGCGGGATGGCATCGGTCGAGCCTATTTCGATGGTTTGCTCAGCCACCACTTTGGTGCCACCCGCTTCAAGGCTTTGTCTAAAAATTTTGCCCAAATATGTGCCAAGTCCGGAATTGTCTTTAACCAAGGCAACGCGCTTGAAATTATTTTTCTTATTGTAGGCCATCAAGGTCCTAATTTGCGTTGATCCCAAGGGACCCATCTGGAAAAAATAGGGGTTCTTCAGCTTGGTGGTCAGGTAGCCCGCTGAATTCGCTGGAGTCATGTGGACCATCTTTGCATTCATGGTGACCGTTTGGGCTTGTTGGGTAGACGGCGAATTGGTGATGCTCAAGATGGCGACAACGCCTGCATCGATCAATTTCCGCGCTTTGGTCGCTGACACATCGGGCTTGCTTTGATCGCTCTCGTATACGAGCTCGATTTTCTTACCCAATACGCCACCGGCACCGTTAATTTCTGAAAGGGCCAATTCCAAGCCGGCTTCAATCGGCTTTGCCCAGGCAGCGGAATTGCCCACCCGATCCGTAATAATTCCCACTTTGATTGTATCTTGTGCTGTGGCAGTTGCTGACCATAGCCCTGCGGCAACTAAAAGAATAGCTGAGAATAGTCCGTACCATTTGATGTTATATTTGGTCCTCATTTTAACTCCCTTTCCTGTTCTAATATTTGCAAAATTTAGAATTTAGTTCTGGTAAATCAGTTTCCCAATTTCAAATATTGGATATTTTGACTCAATGCTGACTGTAAGAGCTTTCATTTATTACTTTCGATTGATTACATGTTCAATTTTTTCAATGATTTACTATTTCTTTTTACTGTACGTAGCAGCAACGATCTTGCCAATGGCAAAAAGCAATAATTTCCGTCATAAAGGCAGACTCCTTAATATTAAGGTGCTGTCAGACGAATGCGAACTCGTCTCAGCGTGGCAATAATAAGCCAATTTTATGCAGCACAAAGTGGTGCTATCAGACGAATGCGAACTCGTCTCAGTGTGGCAAAAAATGCGGTGGTTTTATGCAGCACAGAGTTGCTGCCACTCAACAAGAGCAGCGTATAGAGACACGAAAGGTTAAATACCTCTGCACAGATGCGGTCAAAGACCCCGCTATGATTGAGTGGGCGCATGGTCGGGCGATACGTTGAGATTGGCGTGTAATTCCTGTGTAATCGTGCACAGAAACAACGGGATATGTTAGCACTCGGATGTCGGAATGTGTGAGTGTAAAATCACATAATCGTTTGTTTTATATGAGTAATTTACCAATATAGATCAATCGAGAATAGCATGAGCGAGTAATCATAATCCGCGTGTCGGGGGTTCGAGTCCCTCCTCCGCTACCAATTTTTCAATAGGTTACCCAATTCGGAATACCATTTCGTAAGAGAAGGCCGCACCTTTTTATTTCTTCCGTTTTAGCAGAACGCTATAAAGAAGCAGAATTTCCTCTCTTATTTCTTGCACATGTATCTATCTATATTAATATCACGCGATAGAAGAAAAATAATATGCAGGTAAATATGCGGGGGGCGTCAGTTGGAAATTATCGAAAATACCGATGCTGCGTTAGTTTCTCTTTTTATTAGCTTTGCTTATGTAGATGGGTGAGAACGCCGGAGTAATAATCCACCACTGAAGCGGCCAGATTGGGCATTGTCACATTAACTCGATGGTGATTGGGATAAGCTTACGATAAACTCAGCGATGCAGAAAATATCTTATCGCCGACATCGTTTCCCTCCTCACATTATCCAACATGCCATTTGGCTTTATGCTCGATTTACATTGAGCTATAGAGATATTGAAGACCTGCTGTCGGAACGCGGGTTGGATGTTTCTTACGAGACGGTTAGACGTTGGGTCCATAAATTTGGGCCACCGATTGCCCGTAACTTAAGGCACGCTCGACCAATCCCAAGCGATCATTGGCATCTTGATGAAATGGTCATTGTAATCCGCGGTAAAAAACATTGGCTGTGGCGTGCGGTAGATAATGAAGGTGAGGTTCTCGATTTTCTAGTGCAACCAAGGCGCAACGCCAAAGCAGCCATTAATCTGATGCGCAAACTTTTGAAGAAACAGGGAGTTGTTCCCGCTCAAATAGTGACGGACAAACTCAGATCATATCATGTTGCTTTTAGATCAATTGGTCTAACGGCTGAGCACATTGACAATAAACGAGCGAACAATCGTGCGGAGAACTCTCATCAACCGGTTCGAAGACGCGAACGAAAAATGCAACGTTTCAAATCACCCGGCTCGGCACAGCGATTTTTGAACCTTCAATCCGCAACCTACAATACTTTCTATCTTCAACGACATTTACTCAATCGAACAACCTTTAAACAATATAGATCTCATGCCTTGGATGTGTGGACAGCTGCAAGTGCTGCGGCTTGATTTTAAAATTGGTGAATTAGTGCGTCATTTGGCAGTTAATGTGACAATGCCGTTCCACTTGCTTCATCCTCGCCCTCTGCAAAAGCAGAAAGCTTACCACTGGCGGATTTTTACTCCGGCCAACAACCAGACAATCTGGCCGCTTCAGTGGTGGATTATTACTCCGGCGTTCTCAAAAACGGCTCGAAGCAAATTATTGGTCCGACAGATACCTTATCGCCCCTCTCAAATACTCATCGGTCTGATCATAGGCCATGGACTTCCAAGCATCGGTTGTAACATAAAATGCATCA
>Ga0187833_10006537_pt1 | contig 10742 bp, 9 predicted proteins | sample ETNtaG_37_FD_167968 | JGI IMG/M metagenome (GOLD analysis project Ga0187833, IMG submission 167968) | Marine microbial and viral communities from oxygen minimum zone, Eastern Pacific Ocean - ETNP2014_SV_400_PacBio MetaG (Illumina Assembly) | ecosystem: Environmental > Aquatic > Marine > Hypoxic... | reverse complement strand
TCACTGAATATCACATCATCGATATAATGACATTCAGTCCCAATTTTTGTTAATCTCTCATAAAAAACTGATTTATTAAAGAAAACGACGTTAAACTTATACTTGTTTTGATCCAGGCTTTTTATTGTAAGGTAAAGGCTGTGAAACGACCCACCATAACCTGAACGACCGCATTCAATAAAGAGGATATTTTTGATGTTTTGGTTGGGATTGATTAGACTTTCTCAGGGAGATACTTATATGTAGAATTGTGAAACAACTGAAATACAGGTTAAATTTACACAGTATAAATATGTCAAGGTTATAATAGCATAAGATCCTATAAGGCGTATTCTGCTATATGGACCAAGATATGGGCGCACAATGAAGTTACCTGTTAAACAGGGCTGTTATTTCTTTAATCAGCTCATATACACGCTTGCAAGACTGTCCATCCTTATACTTATGAACAATATCCCTGGCTTGAATCCTCTCTTCATAAAACGGATCTTCATTATTATAGAACATCTCTAGGCTACTTATAAATTCTGCCTGGGTTACTGGTTTTGGTCCAACAGCAAGATTATTAAAGTCCTTATTTAACCCAACTTTCTGGATATAATCACCAATATCATAAGTCAGATATATAATAGGCCTGTTTAAAAGTAAGAAATCATATTGAATAGAAGAGTAGTCGGTTATTAAACAATCAGATAAATACAGCAACGGTTGAACATCAACAAGATCATCTTGTGTGACCACTATGACGACTTCATCTAAATCATTCATCAACTTCCAAAACATACCCTTATTTTGTCTTTTAAAATCGGTTCTATGTGGTCGAATAATAACCGTAATGTTTCGCTCCTTCAGAAAGCAGTATAATCCATTAATATCAAAGTCATCAAAAGGGAAATAATGTATTGGTCTCCATTTTCTCCATGAAGGAGCATACAAGATAGTGTATTTACCTAAATCATATTTACTCGATAGAGAATTTATCATGGCCTTATCTGGGTTAAACCAAACATCATTTCTCGGATAACCAGTAATGGCCGTCCGTGAAGGAGGCACGGACATTATCATTCTTTGTCGATCAGCGGCCCATAAAGAAGTTGCTGCCATATATAATGCGTATTTTTTGTAATAGTCAAACTCCAAGTCACCCTTAGTTGCACTCTTCTTACTTTCTAAATGCCCTTCTCTAACTGCAATACCATGGCAAAGATGCAGTATTATTGTTTTCTTTGAAATGGGCTTATAAAATAATACATCTTCAATTCTGTAACATATGACGACTATACCTGCTCTTAGCGAAAGCCACATGCCGGTTAATGATTTCTTTAAATATGCCTCTCCTCCAATGCCTCTAATATATGATATAACGTCTACATTATCAGTTAACCATACACAGCGAAACTCGTCTTTATGGTATTTAAGACAATACAAATATAATGAGCCGCTATTATCACCATAGTGCTTTCCGCCAAATGCTCCAAACAAAATAAGCTTTCTGTTTTTCGGAACAAGCAAAGAAAATATACTTATTGTAAAAAAGATTCTACTCGTTACTCTGTTCGCAAATTTTAACAACATCAATTACTCAATAATTAGTAGTGATGGATGAAGTGTGATGAATATTTAGATAATGTAGAGATTAGAAATATGCACTCATATAACAATTAAGTATGTTTCATAAATGTGATGGATTTATCTTTATCAAGAAACCGTTTATATTTTTCATGGAACTTGCCAGGATCTCTCTTCTTCAATTCGTTATTCAACTCATTTGTCCACGCCATAACCTGTTTTTCGAATTCTTCGGGGGTAAATCCGGGTATCTTGATATTAGATTTTGCAAACAATATATTATCCTCAGTAAACCCATCTACAAAATAATCATTTTCATAAGCATATTTATATAGTGAGGTACCGGGCAATGGTGTAAAAATGGAAATAGAACAACTGTCAGGGCCAAGCATCTTTGCATAGGCGATTGTACGTTCCATTTCTTCCAGGGCCTCTCCAGGAAACCCTACCATCAAGAATAAATGAACCGAAAGCCCAGCTTTTTTAGCTGCATTAATACATGGTTCAGCAGTGGACAATTTAAGATTTTTGTTTAGTAATTCATCAAGCACCCTTTGGTCTCCACTTTCCAGGCCAAAGCAAACCTGATAACAGCCTGAATCAGCCATTCTTCTAAACATTTCATCCTGTACCTCAGGCTTTCTTCCATGATAGTCAATCCTTATCCCATTAACCGTATTCCACAGAAGCCCCAGAGGCTCAATGGTATCACATAGTTTGTGAAGATGTTTTAGATTAATTGAAAGTGTGTCGTCTTCAAACTGAATTTCACCCACTTTATATTCATCCCGTAGCTGCCTTAATTCCAGCCCAATATTCTCAATTGACCTCCTCCTGTATTTCCTTCCCCAGCGAATGGGAGATGTACAGAAAGCACATTTTTCCGGACAGCCACGAGAAGTCATAACGTATCCCACTCGAGGGTGCCTTGCATATGGGTTGTGTGAAAGACCAATTTCAAAATATTTTTCCATGTTTACAAGGTGTCTTGCAGGCAAAGGAATTTCGTCAAGATTTTCTATAAAACTATTGTTATTGTTAACTTTAAGACCTCCGTCAGTTCTGTATACCAAACCAGGTATTTTTTTGTAATCTTTGCCAGAAAAATAGGCCTCTACAAAGTCAGCAAACACCAGATCGCATTCATTTATCATTGCATAATCTATATTCTTGCTTTTCATTATAGAAGCGTAATTCTCAGACACCTGATTACCTCCAATTACAACCAATGTACTGGGATTTATAGACTTGACAATCTTTGCCACATTTTGGCCCTGAGCGCTTTGAGTATAAAAAAGTACTGAAATTCCTACAAGGTCAGGCTTAAAATTAGCCACATAATCTCTTATCGTCTCATCTCTTTCTCCGATTATCTCTAGATTAGAATTTATATCTGTATGTATCCGTATATCATTTCCCTCAACCGCTGTATCACGGATCGCCACATGAAAACCCCTCTCTTCCAGCACGGCAGCTAGATACATAATCCCTAAACCAGGCATAAAACGGTTCATCCCCCCTTTAACTCCAATAATATTAGGAGAAATCATCAAAACCCTTTTACCATTATTGCTATTTATAATACAACCCTCCTTCATAAACACTAATATTTATGCATTGATTCGTTCACCACTATTATCACCAAAATTGGGATAGGGAGCATTCTCATAATTCTCCTTCTTTCAATTGCCAGTTCCAATCATTGACACAAAAAACTATACTAGAGCAGGCTATAACCTAACAAAATATCCATTCTAAATTCGTATTCTATAAAGTCTATTGTTCCAAAAAAAACATACCTTATCCATATCTGAATAAGATAACAAAAAGCCTCTCGCTTTAAGGTACGGATACACCACTTAAAGTCTTATTTAAATCTATTTAATCTAATTAAACTCTTCATTATATTCGTCTTACACCAATATATGATATATCCGGAACCACATATGGTGTCACCCTCAACAAGTCTCTTTTACTCGATATACCACTCATTACACCAATAGAGGCACGAGTACAAGCATTAATGCCCATTTCAATATCAGCTATAGCATCACCAACTATCACTGTATTCATTTTCGCAATCGACAGTTTTCTCGTAATCATGTTAACAATATCTGGATAAGGCTTGCAATTATCAACCATATCACTCCCAACAACAATATCAACTTTGTCTGATATTCCCAGGAATTCTAGCGCCATACTAGCCCTTTCTGTTTCATCTGTTGTTGCAATTGCAATCTTGCATTTTTTTTTACATAAACTATCTATAATCTGATACATACCCTCAACAGGTTTTATTATCTCTGGGAATTTTTTTACACTTAAGGTGTCTACTTCTCTAAAAGCCTCCAAACACAATTCATAAGTGTTCCTGTAACCAACTGTTAGTAGAGCATCTACCATAGCCTGCATAACTATCTCTCGTTTTTTGATACCAACAGGACCCTCCACCTTCAGCCTTCTTTCCTTTAAATCGATCCCCATAGCATACATAATGTGTGTTTTTTTATCGTCATTGAAGCCAAGTATATCTTGAGCATAATTAACTCTATAACCAACCATGTTTGCCCAGTAATTATACAAATCTATAAGAGTCCCGTCTTTATCGAAGACTAAGAGCTCAATATTCTCAATTATATCTTCATTAACTTCAACATGAACCATTTATTGCCTCAATATTAACCTTAATTAAGGATTCAGCAACCCCTACAGCTTCTTTTATCAAAGCTCTGTTATATTCAAAGTCTCTTTGAATAAGATATTTCTTTACCACATTTCTGGCGTAACTGCCTATAGCAACTCCATGGGCTTGCACCCCACACTGCTTAGCCAATACTCCTGTCTTACTATTTGTACCTCCTGAAAGCAAGATCTTCACTGGAATCCCACTTTTTGCGACAATATCCGCACATGCAATAGCCTGAAGAGTAATATTGAATGTATCTCCATCTCCGCTCATTGGGTCTCCATCTGCTTGTACTATCATACGCTCTCCAGTGATCTCATATGCTCCCATAATTCTATTTATAAGCTGCTCATTAGACAGAAGATGCCTGTCAATACACATGCTAATAAAATTATCTGGTATTAGTTTATTCAAGAGTTTCCAATCATTCATAACCCGCTGATCGTCGTTGCTAACAGCGTGTAGCTCCATGGTTTCTGTGTTTGCCTTAATACATTCAGGCAAGATGTTTTCATAATCGACTCTCTTATTATAAAAACTTATTGCTCCATACTTGCATACCTTTCTACATTCACCACAGCCAATACAACGAATCTTATCAACTATATAGCCTTCACTAATGGCTTCTCTTTCTTTACACGAATGTCTACATTCACCACACAATGTGCATGCGTCAAGATCTATTAACGCCTTTCTTACGTGTGGGTCTCCCTTAAGCCCTATGCTTACATTTAAGAATGGTCTGTGCCGTATTTCCTTTTTAAGATAAGGGGCCATTTCAATAGCAGTTTGAATACCTTCACTAGCTGATTTAACCACGTCAACATTAGCAGATATATCGAGTGCAGTAGCTCCAGCAAGCGTGTAAATAATTGCAAGTTTTCTAACCTCCTCCACATCTTCGTTGCCAGCACCACAAACTACTTTAAAATAACTTCTTTCCTCAAAGATGTTATTTAAGATTCTATATCTATCCGTAAATACAATATCCACAAGTTTAATTACAAATAACCCTTAATATCTTTATACATTGTTTTATAACTTGTAGGGGTAATAATTTGAACGCCCTCATTTCCCCCTTTTTTTAGGTATAAATCTATTTGCTTTAAGAAATGTTCGTTCCACCTATGGATATGCAATTGCAATCCATGCTCTGAAGTTTGAAACTTTTCTTCATAGAAAAGGGCATTGGTTTTTGTTTTCCCAAGATATCCATCCATTCCAACAATAAAAATCCGGCGAGCACCCATAACAATAGCAACACCCGTAAGCAATACAGAAACAGACCGACAATTTGATTGAATTCTTCCATCGTAGATATTAAAATCAGCATCCAGCACATCCCTAAAACATAATGTCTCATAGTCACGGTGTGTATACTCTACAATAATATCTCTCGAAATATTCTCGCCTATAAGTAATCTTGAATGAGGACTAACATTGTCAATGTGCATCATAAATCTTACCTTGTTGCTAAATGCATGATAATGGGGTGCAAACATCATCTCTAGATTGTTAGCCCCAAGAATTACAGGATTGTGTTCTTCCACAAACAACTTTATTTTATCTCTATACTCTCTTAAGCTTGGACCATTTGCCAAGACCAAAAAATCCCTTCCCTCATGCCGTTTTTTATAGGTTACTGCACAAACACCTTCTTCACGATTGTCCCATATGGACCCCTTCTCAATCGCAATCGTGCTTTCGTTAAATTCATCAATTATTCCTTCTTTTTTAATAATATCATCAACAATTCCTCGATCAAAGCCTACCGGATTCAACCTATTAATATGCCCGAGTATTCTCCAGATATCTTCTATCGTATATTCACGACGGCTGATCAGGTCATCTGCAAAATAAGGATGACATTTATAAATCCCTGAGATCATATATGGAAGTTTGTATCCCCATTGGTATTCTCTATAAAGTTCAGTAAAATACTCATCAATGATATTTAGAAGAGGCACTACGTTGTACTGATCCTTTAAAATGGACTCAAAATAAGCAACAACTGATTCTATGGGAAGATTTCCTGCACCACGCCCCATACCGTAAACACTTCCATCAATAATATTTACTCCACATCTAATAGCCTCAACTGTATTAGCAAATGCCATCTGAAGATTATTATGAGGATGAAATCCAACCTTTAAGTTCTCAATTTCAAGAAATGGTTCAAAAATACCTGTTATTTGGTGTGGGAAAAAAGATCCATAGCTATCAGCAATGTACAAATAGTCAATTCCTGAATTCTTGACAGCCTTTATAAGCTCACGTCTTTCGTTACTGTTATAACTGGAAAAACCCATAGCCTGAAGTGAGGTTAAATATCCTTTTGTTTTAACATTATTAATAAAATTTGAAGCGTCAATGATCTTATCCCTATGAGCAGCAATACGCACAAGATCTACTGGGCTATTCTTTTTCTCTACAATGTCATCACAGTCTATCTTTCCATAGTCGCCCATTACTGAAATTTTTGTACCCGCTATTCCGTCTATGGCTTCTCTTATATTTTCATCTGAAGAAAACCTCCAGATACCATAATCTTGTTTATCAAAATACTTTTCATTTCCCCTAAACCCTATCTCCACAAAATCAACTCCTGCATTGGAACAGGCCCTGTATACTTCACGAACTATCTTCTTTTCAAACTTCCAGGCATTTATATACCCTCCATCGCGGATTGTACAATCCAAAAGCTGTAGATGTTTTGGTATTTCTATTGACATGTTTCTATATATAGTACTTTTTCTAAATCTGTGTTTAAGTATTCTGCCTTGACTCTCTTGTATCCATCTCCACTCCCATTTCAATACATACTTGCTTTAGGATTACCTCACGATAACGCATTACTCTTTACTACAAGAACGAATATTCTGTTTAGATAACACCCAACCCCATCAGGGAAATAGAGTACTACACTTTTTAAATTATCACACATGCCTAGCATAATAACTCCCTTGACATTTTAATTGACAATTACAACACTTAGGACAATATTTTACTGCTCCATTGCATTAAGTGTCTTTACAAGACTATCATATTCTATTTCGTACTCGGAAGCAGATTCCTTCGCCCTGATAATATGATCCACAATCATCAAGTCTTCCTTGGTCTTTATAATCAAGGAAGATTCCTTGCTGACTGGATAATATCCAATCTTTCCACAAAATAAAGCATAGCCTCTTTTCTCATATGACTCCAGAAATGTTTGCCTTTTCCATACCATTATTGAATATACAGAAGCTTGAACGGGCACTAAATCCTGTGTGCGGCTAAACATTTCTTCCTTTTTAAAATTAACTGGTGTATTTTCATACATACAATGAACTTGTTTATTTCTTACAGTAATGAGAGAATCTAGGTTTTCCTTCATGAAAAAGTTAATAACACTTCCAACCTCCTCTCCAGTTTGAAGCGGAGAAGTAGGGTTTACCCAAGCAACACAGTCTGTTTCATGCTTTAACAGAAAATCATATACAACGCTATCAGCCTTAGTATTTGAAGACCCAAGATGAGAAGGCCTCTGATAGAATTCAACATCATAACGTGCTGCAATATCTGTAAAAACAGGATGATCTCCATTTATAACAATCTTTGAGAAAACCTTTGATTTCTTTGCCGCTTCAATAGGATATGCTATTAGAGGTTTCCCGTTTAACAAAGCAAGATTCTTGCACTTAAGACGTGTACTGCCTATACGTGCTGGTATCATAGCAACTATCTCTTGTCTTTTTTTCATTGCTTATAAATCAATTTTAGATGTCAGAGTCTTCGAGCTATATATCTAATTGCACCCAATCTATTTTCCTGTAAAGACTATTATACTGCTCCCCGTTAAGAAACACCGTGTAAATTAGGAGTAACTTTTCTAAAATACACAGCAGAAAGGGGGCATTAATGAAATATCGTAAATGGGATTCAAAGACTAAAGCAAAGATTGTTCTGGAGGGGCTCCAGAACTATGTAACAACTATCAGATATCACAAAACCAATATTACAACTGTCTTAAAGAGTTCCAGTCAAAATCTCATAAAGCTTTTGACTCTTCAAGAAAATCAAGAAAAGAACAACGTGCTGTTGATGAAAACAAAAAGCTTAAACGAATTATAGCAGAGCTAACAATAGAGCTAAAAAAAACAGAACTCGAATTAGGCGAAGGAGAAGATCTATGAAAAGACAACAGGAAGACCAGATAATCCTTGCTCAGATAGAGTCAATTAAGGCAGACCACCCCTTCTGGGACTACAGACGGGTATGGGCATACCTGAAGTACCGACAACGACAAAATATCAATAAGAAACGTATATACCGTATTATGAAAGAGCATAATCTACTGGTTAAGCCTAATCTAAGATTAAAGGCCAAAAGAGACAACCAGCTCAACAGGAGCAAGCCCAGGGCTTCTCGTCCTAATGAGTACTGGGGTACAGACATGACGAAAGTAATGATTCCTGCCTTTGGATGGTTATATCTAGTAATCGTATTAGACTGGTACACAAAGAAGATAGTTGGGTACTCACTCTCTTCACATTCTAAGACTGACGATTGGCTTAATGCCCTTAACAGTGCATGCAATAATCAATTTCCAGAAGGTGTATTGTCAAAACAGGACAAACTTTACCTAATCAGCGATAATGGTTCACAGCCAACCTCAAAGAGATACATGGAAGCCTGTTCAGTATTAGAGATTGGGCAGATATTTACCAGTTACAACAATCCCAAGGGCAATGCTGATACAGAGAGAGTCATCAGGGCACTCAAAGAGGACTTCGGCTGGACCAGAGAGTTCTCTTCACCGTTTGAATTTGTGGAGAACTTTAGAGAGTGGGTCGATGACTATAACAATGATTTTCCTCACTCCTCCTTAAACTACTCGACTCCATCAGAATATGAGAAAGAACACTTACTGATTACTAATAAATTTTAACCTTGCTTAGCGGGGAGCACTACACTATCCAGAACAACTACTGAGACACAAATTGGTTCAATATTTCAACATTGCAATTCTATAAGTATCAGGATCACAGCCATTTATAGGGTAAAGTTCAAACTCAACCTTATAACCAAACAACCCATTAAGTTCAGCTACTTTTCTTTTTAAAATATTTATGCCCTCTTTGTGAACTCCAGCTACGTAAACATCACCTAGCAGGTTATTCCTTTATGCCTCTCCCACAAACATACATTCCTGTACCTACAACAAGAACATTTAATGGAGATTTTATCACTTTTACTAATGAATACTTAATAGATCATGTTTAATTGGCACTTGAACTAAAAAACATATCTAATGTACGTGTTAAATTATATAACCTTACACCAAATTTTAAATCCGTGTCGACAATTCTCTCCATTACATCACTGTTAAGTTCTTTTTTTATGATTATTTCATTTAAAATATAATTGTTATGGATAGCCTCGATCATATCTTGCTTATTCCCACTCTTTAGCCATACTTTTAGTGGACTCGGGAAACCCATTTTGTCCCTTCTCCATACGATTGAATTCGGCAACAGACCATCAAATGTTTTACGGGTTAAGAATTTAGTCCAGGACATCCTCATTTTATAAATAGATGGTATTTCATTAAGATAATTAACGAGACGATGGTCTAGAAAGGGCTGTCTTGCCTCAACACTGTATGCCATTGAGGCACAATCAACCAGTCGCAATTGTCTCTTTAAATTATTGTTAATGGTTTTTGTTAATGCCTTCTCAATTGTAATATTGTTATCAAAATTCCCCTGTAAAGCGCTAAGACGTTCGTGCCGGTAATTTAAATCATTAACTTCCGGCCTGATAAAGCTATAGTTTCTCGTGAAAGGTTTCAATATTGATTCAAAACCAAGGAAATATCTTGTCTTTTCTTTGATATTCAAATTATTTGCCGAAAGGAATGAGTACCAGTAATCACAAGAGAGCTTATTCCTAACAGCAAAATAATTTTTCCAGTACTTTCGGTAACCCCCTAATAGTTCGTCACCTCCATGGCCATTCAAGGCAACCTTTAAAAGATTATTCTTTGAAAAAGAGTACGTATTTAAACTACTACATAAAAAACCTTCAAATCCATTTTCCGCATGCCAAATTCCAACGTCGTTCAACTGCAATATGTTCTTGTTATCAAAGGCCTCAACTATGGAATTGGCTTTTACTGTTTTCAGCATTTCATATATAAACCCAGATTCATCACAATAATTTTCATCCTTATTCTTGTATATATTAGAGAGCGTAAACAACTTTGATTCATTCCCGTTTTCATTTAATATTTTATCTGCTAAATATACAATAGAGGAGCTATCAAGCCCCCCAGATAACAAAAAACCTACAGGGACATCAGAAACTAGACGGCAGGTGACCGCATCATTTAGAATGTCATAATATTTTGTGCAATATCTTTTTAATTGTTCTTTCTCAAACTTGTTTCTCTTGTCAGAAACTGGTTCTAAATTCCAATATTTACTAAATTGCAGCTTATTGT
>Ga0187833_10006535_pt1 | contig 10744 bp, 10 predicted proteins | sample ETNtaG_37_FD_167968 | JGI IMG/M metagenome (GOLD analysis project Ga0187833, IMG submission 167968) | Marine microbial and viral communities from oxygen minimum zone, Eastern Pacific Ocean - ETNP2014_SV_400_PacBio MetaG (Illumina Assembly) | ecosystem: Environmental > Aquatic > Marine > Hypoxic... | reverse complement strand
TGCTCCTGTTGTTGTTAATGTTTTGGGTCTTCCAAAAGAGGCTGTTGCATCGCTAGTAATCGGCTTTTTAAGGAAGGATGTTGCTGTTGGAGCATTATTGCCCCTTGGCTTGAATCTTAAACAGCTGATTATTGCAAGTGTTGTATTAACTATGTATTTTCCGTGCGTTGCTACTTTTACTGTTTTAGTCAAGGAGTTGGGAGTTAAGGGCATGGCAAAATCTGCGTTTGTTATGGCAATTAGTACACTTGTAGTTGGCGGTGCACTTAATCTAGTACTCTAATAGAAAGTTTTTTAAGGATATGAGTAATAATTTAGATAGTTAAAAGTGGCTGAAACAACTTTATGGATCATTGGAAGTGCAGTATTGGTAAGTGTACTATCTCTGATAGGGGTAATTACACTTACAATAAGGGATAAGCTGCTTAAACGAGTATTGTTTATCTTAGTGGGTTTTTCTGCTGGTACATTAATGGGTGGTGCTTTCCTGCATTTACTGCCTGAAGCGCTTAGAGAAACTGGTTCTTCTGTGGTGTTTCTCTATGTTCTTGTTGGCTTTGCCTTGTTTTTTCTTATTGAGAGGGTTTTACATTGGCATCACTGCCATAAAGGAGATTGTGATGTGCATACATTTACTTATATGAATTTAATCGGAGACAGCATACATAATTTTATCGATGGTGTTATAATTGCAGCATCTTATCTTATTAATATACCATTTGGTGTTATTACAACAATAGCTATCATTGCTCACGAGATACCCCAGGAAATAAGTGATTTTGGAGTATTGATTTATGGAGGATTTGGTAAGGTGAAGGCTTTATGCTTTAATTTTTTAACAGCTTTAGCTTCTATATTAGGGGCATTTATTGGCCTTTCTATGTCTGGTTCTGTTGATGGGTTGGTACGCTTTGTTGTTCCGTTTGCGGCTGGTGGTTTTATATATATTGCTGCATCTGATTTAGTTCCAGAGCTGCACAAAGAACCAGAGCTTAAGAAATCAATATGGTCTTTTGGGTTTTTTATTATAGGAATATTATTTATGTGGCTGGTTAAGCTGGTTTTTGGGTATTAAAAAGCGATGATTTATTTTATAGTTCTTCAGAATTATTCATCAATTCCTGCCTTCCTGCCATGACCCATGAATTAGTTCTGGTATGGGAATAAGTTCTCTTACTTTCTGCATATTTAGTGGCGGCCGTGGTAACTATCAGTAATTTTTCTTTTTTAGACAGCTCTTTTTTCTTTGTCTTTTTTTGTTTTTTTAGGTCCTCTAAGATATTGTTCTTTTCTATGAATGAAGTGGATATATTGCCTTTACAAAACTGTTTATTGTTTAAGACTATCTTATGGAATGGCATTGTTGTTTTTACTCCTTCAATTATGTATTCGTCTAATGCTCTTCTCATCCTTACAATTGCCTCATTTCTTGTCTTTCCTCCGCACATAAGTTTTGAAATCAGTGAATCATAATGAGGGCTTATGACGTGCCCTGTATGACAGCTTGAGCATACCCTGATTCCTGGCCCACCAGGAGGTAAGTAGTTAGTTATAACCCCTACATCTGGACAGAATTCATTTTCAGGGCATTCTGCATTTATCCTGCACTCTATTGCCCATCCATTGACCTTTATGTCCCCTTGTTTATATGCCAGTTCTGCTCCGGACGCTATCATTATCTGTTCTTTAACTAGATCAACTCCGGTTATCATTTCAGTAACTCCATGCTCAACCTGTATTCGGGTATTCATTTCAATGAAATAGAAATTATTATTCTTGTCTAACAAAAATTCCACAGTTCCTGCTCCCTGGTAGCCTACAGCAGAAACAGATTCAATAGCAGCATTACCCATCCTTTCTCTTAATTTTTTATTTAATGCCACAGATGGCGCTTCTTCTATCAGCTTTTGGTGTTTTCTTTGTATACTACATTCCCTCTCACCGAGATGGATGATATTGCCATAGTGGTCTGCTAGGATCTGGAATTCTATATGCCTTGGGTCTTCCAGGTATTTTTCCATATACAGCTTTGAATTTCCAAAAGACATGGCCGCTTCAAGTTCTGCAGATTTATACCCTTCAGTAAGCTCTTTTTTTGACCTAATAATCCTCATGCCTTTTCCGCCTCCGCCACCAACGGCTTTAATAATAACTGGATAATTAATCTTATCTGCCACTTCCAAAGCATGAGTTTCGTTGTTTAATGTTTTTCTTGTGCCGCTTAACACAGGTATGCCTGCATTAATCATAACTTCCCTTGCTTCTATTTTGTGCCCTAATATGCTTATAGTCTTTGAGGTTGGACCAATAAACTTAATGTTGTTTTTTTCGCAGAGGCTTGCAAAATCAGCATTCTCAGCCAAAAATCCATATCCCGGGTGTATAGCATCTGCATTGGTCTTTTTTGCTATTTTCACTATTTTTTTTGGCTCTAAGTAGCCATTAGTTGTGCCTATACAAGCTGCCTGGTCAGCAAACCTAACAGCTAATGAATCTTTATCGTGTTTGGTGTAAACGACAACTGTCTTTATGCCCAGCTCTTTGCAGGCCCTTATGACCCTCAAAGCTATTTCTCCCCTGTTGGCAATTAATATCTTTTTGAACAATCTTTCTTTTTTTAAGACAGTGAAGTCTTTCTCCTGCTCGAAGGCATTGCCTAATCCCCTAGTCAGCATATCTAAGAAAGATTTTGATGATTTATCTGCAACTATCTGGTGAATTTTTGCCTCATCAAGATTTGGCACTTTCTTGATTATATTATCTGCTATAACTCTTGTGAACTCCTCAACATTGGGTGAATGCAATAGAGTTCTATCTTTCTCAAGGCCTACAAGCTGGGATTTGATTAATGACTCAACTTCGTGATACACAAAGGGCACCGAATCATGGGTTTTTCTAAGTATTTTTTGAAGTGCATGATAACTTATCTCTACTGGAGAGAGCAGAGTATTTATAGCCCTCTCTAAATGTGTAGGTTTTCTTTCTTTTCTGATTGCTTTGTCCTGCATATCCTTATTTTCCATAGCAGAAAGGGGTGTTTGTTTGTTTTTAAACGTTGTGATTGAGTGTATGTATTTAGTCTGCGACTAAATACTTATCTCCTCCCCATTAGTGCAACTAAAGTGAAAAAACGTCACACTCGCTTCGCTCGTGCGGATCGGCGGCCCACCCCCAACATTTAACATATCACTACAGCCCAACTAAATACTTACGATTAAAGGAGTATACACCCTACAATGATAAAAACGAAGCTTTTTTAAATCATCTTTTCTTCCCAAAACAAGAGGAAACATGGGGCATATTCAATGAAAACAATAGATGAATTAAAGGATGAAAAAGGACAGATTGACTCTAATGGAATTAAGCAGATAATACCCTATGAAATCCCGTTTTTGATGATTGATAGGGTGTTAGTTTTAGATAAAAATAAGATTGTTGCTATTAAGAATGCAGGTGCTAATGATGATTATTTTAAAGGGCATTTTGCAGGTTTTCCTATAATGCCCGGAGCTTTGATTGTAGAAGGGATGGGACAGGCAGGAACTTTGCTTTCAAGGTATAATATAGAGAATCATTCTGAAAAAGAAGTTTTGGCATATAAGATAAAAGAAGCAAAGTTCAGCGCGCCAGCATTTCCCGGTGACCAGCTAAAATATGAGGTTACACTAATGGGCCAGGATGAAAGGGGAGCTATGCTGCAAGCAAAAGCTATTGTTAATGATAAAGTGATAGCTGAATGTATGCTGATGTTGGCTGTGGTTGACAGAAAGCAATTCAGGTCACAGTATAGTCCGGTTTATAAATAATTGCGTTATTTATTGTAATTTGATGCAATTATTTAATAATCAGATTTCATTGTGAAAATCTTATTGAGTTTCACTTTGAGATTAAACCAATCAGTGAAATCCGATATATAAGTGAGTTTCTATGTACATCAAAGGCGTTGGTATGACTAAGTTTTCATTGGAAGATAGGAGCAATTATGATATTGCTCATGAAGCTAGTTTAGAAGCTCTCAATGATGCAGACATGTCAATGAAAGATGTGGATGCGGTGGTTGTATCTACAGTAGATACTTTAGTTAATGATGAAAGGCAAAGGCATTATACAGCAGTATTAAGCTCTTTATTTAAAAAAAAGGTCCCTATAATAAGGGTTCCTGCTGTATGTGGCGGCGGAGGGGCTGCTTTTTGGACAGCTAATCGGCTAGGTTATGATAATGTGCTTGTTTTGGCAACAGAGAAGATTGCAGGAAACAGGACAGATATAATCACTAATGAGATTTTAGGTGCAGCTGACAAGGTATGGAGCCAGGAAGAGGGGCTTATTTTCCCTGCTGAAAATGCATTATTAGCACAGCAGCATATGATGCAGTTTGGTACCACAACAGATGATCTAGCGTTAATTGCTTTTAAGAATCATGAGAATGCGTTCTTAAACCCTAAGGCACATTTTTATGGTAAAAAGGTGACTTTAGAGCATATAAAAAATTCACCAGTAGTTGCTTCTCCATTCAGGTTGTTTGACTGCAGCATTAGTGTAAATGGAGCTGCTGCTGCTATCTTAACAAATGAAAAGACCGATGTTGAGGTTGCTGGCTCTGGCCTTGCGACTGATTATTTAATGACACTAGAAAGAGAAAGATTAACAGAGCTAAAGGCAACTAAACTAGCTTCCCAACAAGCGTATAAACAAGCTAAGATTGAGGCAAAGAATATTGATGTTGCAGAAGTGCATGATGCTTTTACAATACTTGAACTATTAACGTATGAGGATTTGGGGTTTTGTGCAAAAGGACAAGGAGCGAAACTTATCAGAGATGGTTTTACTAAACTGGATGGTAAGCTGCCTGTAAATCCTGCTGGCGGCTTAAAAGCAAGAGGGCATCCGATAAGCCCAACTGGCCTCGCCCAAATATATGAAGTGGTTAAACAGCTAAGAGGAGAATGCAAGGATAGGCAGGTAAGCAGGCACAAATATGGATTAACGCAGAATATTGGGGGCGTAGGCGCTTCTATCAGTGTCCATTTATTCAAGAAGGTAGGTGGTTGAAGTGATAATAAGATGGATTTGTAAGAAATGCAACAAAAAATGGGTTTATCCTATTGAGGAATGTGTTTACTGCAGGGATGAAGGCAAGATTGAAAAAGAGATAGGTAAGGAAACAAAGGTAATCGGTTTTACAAAGATTTCAATACAATCTCCTAATCACCCAATAGTGCCATATAATACATTGATATTAGAAGATGAGCATGGTAATAAGGTACCTAAAAAGACGATGAAGGATTATAAGATAGGAGATGTATACAGATTTGAAAAAAGTGATGATGAGAGTGCTGTTTCTATCATTAAGATTAAGTATGATTTTTATGAAGCTTTAAAACAGGCAGTAGAGTTGATTGGGGGTGCAGAGGTTGATAGTAATTCAAAGGTGCTCATAAAGCCCAATATTATGGTTGAAGCTTACTCGTACTTAGCTATGACTACTAATCCAAAGGTGGTTAAGGCCTTAATCGAATATTTAATTGGGAGGGGGGTCAAAAAAGAGAATATTGCAATAGCAGAACAAGTACAGTATGGTGAATTTGAAAAAGCCATTAAAAAAACAGGAATTGGTGAGCTGGCAAAGGATTCAGGTGTGAAGTTGGTTGACTTATCAAAAACAGAGTTTGTTGAAAAAGAATCAGGGGGATTTAAGTTTAGTATTTCAAAAGAGGTATTTGACAATGATGTTATAATCAATGTGCCTGTTATGAAGACTCATTTGTTATTGGGAATCTCAGGGGCTCTAGAGAACATGACAAGGGTTATTTCTGCAGAAGATTACAAGATAATTGAGAAGGAGCCTGCAAAGGCTATGGAAGCAATTGCTCATTTACACAAAGTTCTTCCAAATTATTTTACAGTAGGCGATGCTTCAATTGGAATGCAAGGCAATGGCCCTTTAAAGTATGGAGAACCGGCTTTTCTTAATATGATTTTAGCTTCAAAAGACCCTGTTGCTCTTGACAAGGTTTTCCAGGAGATAGGATTGCTGAAAAAATCAGAGCATGTTGAAACTGCTGGAAAGTTGGGCATTGGTTCGAGTGATTTAAGGGAGATTGTTGTTGTAGGGGATGAGCTGGATGCGTGCAGAAGGGAGCTTAAGCCAGCAATTGGTTCAAAACTGATTAAGTTGAGATAGATGACAGATATAAAAATTGATATTGAAAAATGCAAGGGGTGTGAGTTTTGCATAGATGCATGCCCTATAGACGATATAAAGATGTCTAAAAAGATGAATAAGAAAGGATTTCATTATGCTGAAATGATTGATAAGGAAAAATGCACTGGATGTGGCATGTGCTTTCAGATGTGCCCTGACCTAGCTATTGAGATTAAAAAAAATGATCAATAAAAAAATAAAAACGATAAAAACTACCAATACAAAAAAACTAATCAGTAAAAAACTGAAAATAAATAGGGGGGGTACACATTACTTGCACTTTACGTCCAACACAATGCCCTCCACCCACCCAGTAAATATTGTTATTTAAGGTGCATTGAGTCAAACTGTAATTGTCACAAAAAAATGTCAGAAAAACAATTGATGAAGGGGAATGATGCAATAGTAGAAGCGGCTATTCAGGCAGGATGTGAGTTTTATGCAGGATATCCTATAACACCACAGAATGAGATTCCAGAGCATATGTCCAAAAGGATGCATGATGAGGGCAGAATTTTTATCCAAAGTGAGTCGGAGTTAGCAGCAATTAATATGGTATTTGGGGCAAGTGCTGCTGGTGTGAGGGCAATGACTTCATCATCTTCACCAGGTATGGCACTAAAACAAGAGGGAATCAGTTATATTGCTTCAGCTGAGCTGCCTTGTGTAATTGTAAATATTGTAAGGGGCGGGCCTGGATTGGGCAATATTTCAGGTGCGCAAAGTGATTATTTTCAAAGTACACGAGGAGGGGGCCATGGCGACTATAGGTTGATAGTTCTAGCTCCAAGTTCTGTACAAGAAGCATATGACCTGACAATGAAAGCATTTGATTTGGCTGATTTGCATAAAAATCCAGTTATGGTATTGGGAGATGGTTATGTAGGACAGATGATTGAGCCTGTTGAATTAAAGAAATATGAGAAGCCTGCTGGGCTGCCTAAAAAAGAATGGGCGTTGACAGGCTGCAAAGGCAGAGAGCCCAGGGTTATTAAGACATTATTTCTGCAGCCAGCAACTGCATTAACAGAACATAATATCCATTTGCAAGAGAAATATGATAAGATAAAGAAAGGATTTTGCCTGTATGAAGAGGTTGAAACAAAAGATGCTGAAATAGTTATAGTTGCATATGGGATAGCTGCAAGGGTTTGCAAAGGGGCTGTTTTAAACGCAAGGAAAGATGGCATTAAGGTTGGATTATTAAGGCTAATAACATTATGGCCATTTCCAGAAACGAAGATTAAAGACCTAGCTGATAATGCTGAAAAGTTCCTGGTTGTGGAGATGTCTATGGGCCAGATGATTGAAGATATAAGATTAGCCCTCAATGGCAAGAAGGAAGCTGAGCATTATGGCTTTGGCGGCGGATGGATTCCTACAACAAATGAGATTTTAGATAAGATAAAGGAGTTAAAATGAACTATAAGTACATTAAGTTCAAAAATGCAGAAGGAATAGGAATTCTGACTTTAAACAGAGCAGATAAGCTGAACGCATTTAATACTGAACTTCTAGTAGAATTAGATGCCCTCATAAACTACATTTCAGATAACAAGGAAATAAGGGTGCTTATTATTACAGGAGAGGGAAAGGCGTTTTGTGCTGGTGGAGATATAAACTGGGAAAAAGAGATTGGTGAATTAGAATCGAAGGATACGATGAAGGCAATGTCAGATCTTCAAAAGCTGTTTTCAAAGATAGAGCAATTAAGATTACCTGTAATTGCTGCTATTAATGGATACTCTGTTGGTGGAGGAAGTGAATTAGCGACAGCTTGCGATATCAGGATAGCATCAATATCTGCGAAATTTATGCACCCGGAAACAGAGCTTGGAGTGGTTGCTCCATTAGGAGGAACACAAAGATTGCCAAGGCTTATTGGACTAGGAAGAGCTAAACTTATGCTTTATACAGGCATTCAAATAGATGCAAAAAAAGCTCATGATTGGGGATTGGTTGATGAGATTGTAGATGAAGACAGATTAATGCCGTATGTTATGGAAGTGGCACAACAAATTATTCAAAAACCATCAAAAGCTTTAGAATTAACCAAGAAGGCTATCAATAAAAATTATCACAAGGACCTGATTGATAAAGACGAACTAAACTATTATGTGGCCTGCTCAAAGACAACAGAGAATAAGGATAGATTAAACAAATTTCTGGAGAGAAAGAAAAAATGAGATTTACAAAACCAGAAACACTGAAGGATGCTACAACTCACTATTGTCCAGGCTGCGGTCATGGGATAGTACATAGGCTGATTGCTGAAGTAATTGATGAATTAGGCATAAGGGAAAAGGTTGTTGGAACGGCTCCTGTTGGCTGTGCTGTTCTGCTTTATGATTATTTTAATTGTGACATAATTGAATGTGCTCATGGCAGGATACCTGCAGTTGCGACCGGAATAAAACGAGTTAATCCGGATTTGGTTGTTTTTGGTTATACAGGAGATGGGGATATGGCAGCTATTGGGACTGCTGAGATAGTTCATGCAGCCAATAGGGGAGAAAACCTAACTGTTATCTTTGTTAATAATGCTGTTTATGGCATGACTGGCGGCCAGATGGCTCCAACAACGATGCTAGGGCAAAAAACCACTACAACACAATACGGGAGAGATGTTAAAGATGAGGGGTATCCTTTAAAAGTTTCTGAGATGTTAGCTACATTAGATGGTGTTGGTTATATTGAAAGGTGCGCTGTTGATAATGCTGCAAACGTGATTAAATCAAAAAACGCAATTAAAAAGGCGTTCCAGAATCAGATAGATGGGAAGGGGTTTTCATTGATCGAGGTCTTATCGTCATGTCCGGTAAATTGGCGTTTGACACCAAGAAAGTCCAATGAGTTCATAAGTAAGGATATGGCAAAGATATATCCCTTGGGTGTGTTAAAGGATAAAAAATGACTGAGCATAAAATAATCACAGCAGGTTTTGGAGGCCAAGGTATAGTCCTTGCTGGCTCTTTATTAGCCAACGCTGCAATACTTGAGAATAAGAAGGTTGCAGGGATAGTTAGTTATGGTGCTGAAGTTAGGGGGGGAACGTCTAGCAGCACAACAATAATATCTGATGAAGATGTATATTCTCCTATTATTGACAAGCCAAATATAGTGGTTGCTTTAAACCAACCTTCATTAGACAAATATAAGGATAAGATTGAAAAGAATGGGTTTCTAGTCATAAATACTTCCTTAGCAGAAGATATCGAGGGCAAGGATATCAATGTAATAAGAATTAATGCCACAGAGATTGCTTATGAGCTGGGAAATGTAAGGGTAGCTAATATTGTTGCGATTGGTGCTTTAATAAAAAAATCCGGCATTTTGCAATTTAACAACCTAAAAAAGGTTCTTTCTTCTGTGTTGAAAGGAAAGCAGGAACTGGTTGAAATAAATGAGAAAGCATTGGAAAAAGGTGCAGAACTATGTTCATAAAAGGAGCAGGCATAACAAAATTTGGAATTCATAATAAGCCCAGCCATCTGCTAGCTTATGATGCTATTGTTGGTGCGTTAAGAGATGCAGATATGTCTATGAAGGATATAGATGCTGTTGTTTGCAGCACAATAGAATGGTTTTATAATGGTGAATCCCAAAGGCATTTTGCATCATTGCTTTCTGGTTTGTTAAAAACAAACATACCCATAATAAAAGTTCCTGCAGCCTGTGCAGGCGGAGGAACTGCCCTTTGGACTGCTAATAGGATAGGTTATGATAATGTGCTTGTTGTGGGTGTTGAAAAGGTATTTGGTCATACAAGGAACACTGAGATGATGACTGATGAGTTTGCAATGGCTGCTGAATCAAAACTGGAGCAGCCTGAAGGGGTGAATTTTCCTGCAGAGAATGCGTTAGTTGCACAAGAATATCTGAGGAAGTTTCCAGAAACAACAATGGAAGATTTGGCTCTTATTGCCCTAAAGAATCATGAAAATGGAATCTTAAATCCTAATGCTTATTTTTACGGTAAAAAGGTTACATTAGAACAGATAAAAAAATCACCAGTAGTTGCTTCTCCATTCAGGTTGTTTGACTGCAGCATTAGTGTTGATGGTGCCTCTGCTGTTGTTCTGACTAAGGATAAAACAGATGTTAAGATTGCTGGTTCAGCGTGCTGCGCTGATTATTTGGCCCCTTTTGAAAGAGAAGATGCTACAACATGGGATGGCACTGTTAATACAGGTAATCAAGTTTTTGAAGAGGCTGGCCTTGAAAGAGAGGATATTGATTTTGCAGAGGTGCATGATGCTTTTACAATTGTTGAATTGCTTGCTTATGAGGGCCTTGGTTTTGCAAAGAAAGGAGAAGGTTATAAGTTGGTTAGGGATGGAGCTACAAAGATAGATGGCAAATTACCAGTAAATGTTTCAGGGGGCCTTAAGGCAAAAGGACATCCGATTTCAGCTACTGGGTTAGGAATGATTTATGAGATTGTTAAACAGATGAGAGGAGAATGTGGAGATAGGCAGCTTTCCAGGGTTAGTAATGCTTTAGCGCATAATATTGGCGGGGCTGGCGGGACTACTGCTT
>Ga0187833_10006534_pt1 | contig 10744 bp, 9 predicted proteins | sample ETNtaG_37_FD_167968 | JGI IMG/M metagenome (GOLD analysis project Ga0187833, IMG submission 167968) | Marine microbial and viral communities from oxygen minimum zone, Eastern Pacific Ocean - ETNP2014_SV_400_PacBio MetaG (Illumina Assembly) | ecosystem: Environmental > Aquatic > Marine > Hypoxic... | reverse complement strand
TGCCAGACAGTTTGATCTGGAAATGACCTCCATCACCTTTTCATCCAGCGTGTCGATACGTATTCCATTAGGAGTAGACCACGCAATTTCTCCAGATCTACTTCGACTGTTTCGCTCAATTATACCTTCAAGTATCTCAATTGTTCTCTCTTTATTGAAGGAAAAATTATCATCCTCTATCTCAAAATGATTAACTTTGTATTGATCGATAAGGGAATCAATTTCACATAAAACATTTTTTGCGGATCGTGGGCGCCATTTGTAACCGCAAACCGGATGAACAGAACAAAACTCACAATCATAGGGACATCCTCTTGAGCTTAATATACTTGCCGTTCGCCAACCACGCTGATTCCTTGGAGATATCGCTACATATTTCTCAAATTCCAGCAATTCCCTCTGTGGGAAAGGAATTTCATCTACATCTCTCACATATTGAGGAGATGCTTTTTGCGATGCATTGACGTCACATTTTGATATAATCCCTGCAGGTAATTCTTCAATATATTTCGAAGTGAAACAATCGGCAAGTTTTGACATTGAAACTTCACCCTCACCCAAAATAAAATAATCTGCCCCAGATGTCATAGCAAGCCCAGGCTGAGTACTCGGAAAAACACCACCCATCACAACAGGTATCGAAGGGAGCGCTCTTTTCAAATCCGCAACAAGAACGTGCGCGTGCGGGGCAAAATGGGAAAATGGGACTGAAAGACCTATTAGTTCAGTATTCTCATGTACCCTGGCAATAATTTCATGATTATTAAGGCCAACCTTAACCGATCCATCAGCAAATGAAGTAATGTTATTACGGCCTTCCCAAAGAGAATCGATTATAACAACGTGATGTTTTTCTTTTATAAGTAACGCTGAAATATAGAGTAATCCAAGACATTGAGGAAAAACAATGTCACTTCTTTTCGAAAAAATATAAGGAGGATTAATTAAAACAATATTCATTTTGTCTTTATTACAATCCTACAAATCCAGTCATATCTAAAAGGCCATTTAAGCAACCCAAAAAGTAAATAACATATTCCTTTTGTTATATCTTTCCTTCTTAGAAGCTTCAGGCCTACAGATGAGTATATCCTTCCATCAAACCTTATTTTATCTATTTTAGGAACTTTGCTTACTTTCTTTAAATCAGCATAATACTTCCGGCTTATTGCTAACATGTCTTGAAGCCTTAGTTCAACAATGGTCAACTCACTCAGGAGTCCAAACTGGCATAAGCCTGCCAACGCGCAAGATCGAACTGTGAGCCAACACACAATTATGTTTGTCTCTGCCCTTGTAAAAAGAAAGATCCGCCTGCCTGTGGTCGACCGTAACAATGTCTCCTATCTCCCCCTTTATCAAATGCTGATCTACAAGCACCTCTAGTATACTCCAATACTCAATTGGTACCTGAACCCTATATCCTTCCTTCAATTTCTCTAAAACCACTAAACACTCAAATGGCACTCCAATAGGCTCGGTGGGAGTGTTCAAATACACGTATGGCCTGTTCAAGATGTCGACCTCGAAACACAACATTGCTTGCTTATCGTCCACAAGACCAGATGTCGAAACGAACTTGTATAGCTCTTCTGTTGTTTTCCGTCTTTGAGCATGCATAATTTCACTTGCGATCTGACCCCAAAAGACAGCGAAATCATGTTGTGTCAGCTGTTCTATGGTTTCACGGAATGGTGCAAACCCTGGAACCGCATTACTTTTGAGGCAGAAAGAAACGAAATCGCCTAATAACGAAGCGAACGATTTCTTGTCCGTTTGATCGAGGTGTCGAGCAAGGCAAAACAGACCCTTACAATCCGCCAGCACATAATTTGCAAAGATATACCAAAGCCCTCTCTTGTATTCATCCTTGTCTACTTCCTTGGTCGATACAACGACTGCGGCTTCGCTGTCAGCATCATCTGCTTCTACAACAGAAAGTGCAAACTCATCTTTCTTTTCTTCCATTCGAGTGTTGTTGAGCAACAGCAACGGGTATATCTGAAGGGGTGAGAATTCTTGCCGAAAAAGCACTTGAAGGCCATCCACGAATGTTTCCAGGGTTTCCCCAGGTAATGGCCAAATCAGTTCAACAAAACCTGGATTTTCGTAACACCATAGTGTTTCATTTACGCTTTTCATAACTGTGAGGTCTACGTTCTTTCTGTCCGTAAGCTTCATAGCACTCGGATTCAATGTCTGAATCGATAGGCTTGCTGCACTTTTGATCCCAGCCTTGTGAAATATTTTGACAATATCTAAAACACGATCTAGTCGATTTGTTGCAGTAAGCACGAAGGCGTATAATGGCATCCCGTACTTTTCCTTACATTTGGCCACGTGCTCTGAAAACATTAAATCTCGATCAAACAATCCCCAGTTTGCGTCCGCAAAATATACGGTATAGAAACGGTTCTTTGATATCCAAGACAGCTCCTCTCGGACTCTTTCTTCACTAAATTTCCGAATTCGTTGGTTGCCCGAACCCCAAAAGCAAAATGCGCATGAATACGGGCAGCCACGTGACGTCTCGATAATGGTAAAGACGTATGAACTATTGAAATATCCCTGCAAAAACGGAGACGGAATATCATCTAGATCCGTCAACAGCTCTTCAGGACCCGTCGTAATTAACGAATTATCCTTGCAGAAGCTGAGGCCTTTTACTTTGGAAAGATCAGGTTGAGACTCGCTAAGCTCATCAATGTAGTTCCGAAAAGTCACTTCACCTTCACCATTGCAGATTGCCACACGGTCGTCACGGTTGAAAGCACACGACAAGTACCGTTCTGCGTGATTAATTACCTGCGGACCACCAAGGATAATACGCGCCTCGGGTGCATTCTCCAATATCTCGGAGACAGCTTTTTTAACCAATCCCATATTCCACACGTAACAGCTAAATGCCCAAATATCACTTTTTGATTTTGATAGCTCATCCAATATTTTTCTACGTCCGCTATTGAGTGGATAAACAAGCTGAGAAAACGTATAGTTACTTCTTACGTTTGAGCTTGTTTCCGCAAAAGCCTGCAAATATCCGGAAACCAAAGGTGTAACACTGTCAAATACTGTAAATTCAACCAGATTAACGTTCTTTTTCATATCCAATCTTTCCAAGGCTAATTACCACCACTAAAAGTGGTGGCTTGAATGATAGGTGCCCTAAAAGGTTGTCCCTCGCAAAAACTCATCTGATAATATTTATACACAACAACTCCTTTGAAATGTATCAATTATCTTACTTTATTTAGTATTAAATAATAATTCGGCTTCAGAAGGTAGTTTAATACAAGGAGTTTCTGCTTATGGGGTTATCTCGTATATAATTTGGCAACCTCTTCGTCGTCTATGTATTTATTAATGTCCAGTGAAACATTATCCCAATGAACTAATTCCATACTGAAATCCTCCACAAATTCAAGAATTTCATTCATACTTACGGTATTTTCATTAGAGTGCAGAAACTGCGGGGTATTATAAACTTAATAAAAAAAGAAATCGTCCGGAATGTTAATTTTCTTTGTATTCTCAAAAAGACGATTATAACCATCATCAAGTGCATTAGACTTTACAAGTAGAGCTACTTTGTAAATGATATAAATTGGACCAACAATACCAGAATATATAATCAATAATGGCCTAAAATCAAACTCTGGCAACCCAGTAAGATTAGTAATAATCTGCAATAATGTTAGTAGCAATAGTATAAATGGAGCCCAAAAATGCTGAAAAATACCAACAGTTATAAATCTAAACCACCAATATAAATGTTTAATTAATTGATTTCTGAGTCCTCTTGATAATTTTATAGATTCTACATTTGTTGCATTATTTTCACCCTTGATAAAATCCCACTTAAACGTCTTCATGTTTTTTCTTCCCAACTTTAACTCTTGAATCCTGGTCCAGCATATAACAGTCCACCCACTGCTTGTAATAGCATAATCCATAATAGGCGTCACAATAGCAAGGATACTGAACAGGACCATAAACATATTACTATTAATGCTTAATGCCCCAAACGCTAAGCCTATAAACGTAGCTGTAGAGATTACATAGTGCATATACCAATCCAAAAAATGTCCTGTGATCGTAATTGACTTATAATAACGAGCAACCTCACCATCACTATGGTCAAGTATGGTAGATAAATTTAAAAAGAGTACTCCCACAAATACTAAATAAATGGAACTTGCGGATAAAAAGAATGCACTTATAATAGCAACGATCCCAGATAGCACAGTTACCTGGTTTGCCGTTATACCTAATCTGAGAAACAGAGATGTGAAATAGATTGAAACTTTAAAAAAAAGTCTACTTAATCGATTATTGGATTTATATGCCTTTACATTATGACATATATCACGTAATTCACTAATAGATTCCATCTTTATAATTACCTTATAATATAAATGTTTGTCATAACCGCAATAAATTTGGCATAATGACAGATATAAAGAAAACAATGGATTTAATGGTCATATTATGAAAGCAAAAACTAGAAACCACTTTTCAGATATTGCTGATGTATGGAATAACAAAACATGGGTTAAATCAGATGAATTCTCTAATGAGATAATTAACTTTGCTTCCTTTAGCGGAAATGATGTTTTACTTTATCTTGGTATTGGAACTGAAGATTTAGCTAAGAAATTACCAGTCAAAACAGTTTGTGGCATTGACTTGAGCGTTAAAATGCTATCAAAATGTAATAACATTCCAAGACACAATCTTATAGTAGGATCTGCTGAAAAAACACCTTATTTAGACGAAACATTTAATGTAACCATGTCAAGAAATCTACTGAAACACTGTGAAGCTCCTGAAAAAGTTCTTAAAGAGATGTATAGAGTTTTAAAACCTGGGGGAAAGGTATATATTATAGAATCATGTGTTTTAGTTGAAGAAGATAAGGCCCCGCCCAATTTTTGTGTTAGAACTGTTGAACCATATCATCTTAGTTTTCAAACACATAATGAGATTCTTTCACTTATCACTTCAACTGGCTTTAATCTCTATAAACACAAAGTTTATACCTTTCGTTCACGGTGGTTAACCAACTGGATAAAGGCCTCAAAGGCTTCTGATAAGATTCACAATATGGTACTGGATTTTTACAAAGAGGCCCACAAAGGATTCATAAAGCGACAAGACGTCAGATTCATCGATAATGATATCGAAAGCAACATATTCTGGAGCCTTATAATGGCTGAAAAACAAAAACATGTAAAATACAAATCATTAAATATCATCGATGATGATATGTTGTCTCCAGTATAGTTGTGTCCACTATATCCACGGTCAACATAAACATCCCTTGCCTTAAGACTTAATATTCGTTCCGTCTTAATGATGACTTCTTTTAATGTCTGTATGTCTATCATAAGGATTTCAATAATGCGCCTTCATCCCAACCACAAAACACTCTTTCGATGTTTCTGTTACACTCACGAGCCATCTGTATAGTTTTTTTCTAGTATTGCATTTCGATCATTAGTCCTATATCCATAAGTACCCCTTAACTCTTCCCTGATATCTTCTCCATCCAGCAACTTAATATTATTTACACCAATTGTTTTCAAATCATTAAAAAGTTTTCCCCCTAATGTACTCTTTCCTGAAGCACTTAATCCAGTAATACAAATAGTTCCGGGAATTAATTTCTGTTTTACCATAATTTGCGAGTTTTTAGCTTAGACAAGTGCTGTTCTTTATAGCCAGCACCCACAAGGTCATAATTATTAACATCCTCCTCGACAAGTCGTTTCTGAAGAGTTTTTACCCTTTCAGAAGAAGTGATAATACCAACAATTTTTTTGCATAGTCTTGATGCATAAACAAAGGAGTCTGAACACATACATCCATAATCAACTGCAATATCGTTTTCATTAAAACCAATAAGACCAAGCCCAGCAGCAGATGAGAGATTTGTACAACTATTTTGGAGTGCTGACATTCTTTTGAGTAAAGAAACGGATTTTCATGAATTAGTTTACATAGACAAGCTTATTTAAAAAAGAATTCATCTCAGTAAAAAATTCACCAGCTTACTAACAGAAATTATTAGATTCATTTCAGAAATAACTCTTTGTGCCATAAAATACTCCTATAATAAGCATTTAATTTGAACACGTGTGATAAATATTGAAAATTAAGTTTCTTTCACTAAGTCATCAATAATTCTACATATTTCTTCAGTTGCTCCATAATGAGTCGATGCTTGTTTGAACTGACTTGTATTTACCGGTTTTCCAAGTATGCCATTAGAAATTAGATTTAGCCAAAGACTTTTTGGAATAAGACCATCTTCCGGTCTCCAATCATCCAAAATTGGGAATAAGTTGATAGCCGAAACACTGTACATGGCAGCATAAGCCATCATAGTAGTACTTAAGCCTATAAACAGGTCTGCTGCAGCTAATATTTCTTCTTCACTTAAACTGTCATCTACCAACCACCCCTTAGGTTGAAGGTCATTTTCTTTAGGATATTTTCTCACCATCAATATATAATCTTTACCAAAAGATTTTTCTACCCAATCTAAAACCGTCATGGTATTAGATTCTGACACAGAAATATTTGTCAACGATATTGGAGGTCGCTCTTCAGGATACAAAAGTTCAGAGACAAGGAGTAACAATTTATTTCCTTCTTCTATACCTAACTTTCTTCTGACTTCAGAACGAATTCTATTTTTCTCATCAATTGAAACTAAACCTGCTTTTTCTAATCCCGGATGACCTGTCACAACAATCCAATTCTTCGGGGCCCCTCGTTCTACCAACCAATTGGCTGAGGCGTCATCTATTACAGCTAATTTATCAGTCATTGGTCTCATTCTTCCATCGGAATACCAGAACCTGTCAATTCCCGTCCAGGTATCCAAAATCCCAAGGCTTGGGATACCCAATTCTTTAGCTTCCAGGATTACAGAACTAACAGCATCATTTCCCGGAATATCATATCCACAAATAATAATGTCAGCGTCTTGGAGAATACCCTTGGGGCGAGATCCCATCGATTTTTCAGCAAAATGGTTAAGATCAAAGAATATTTGGTGTCCCTGATTTTCTAAAGCATCAATTACGGGTAATAAGACCTTTGATATCCCAATTTCCCTGGCATGAACTAAGATATTGCTCATCTATTTAACTACAATCAAGATTTTTCAACCTATTTGCACCTTCTGAAATCTTTTCAATAGCAGAAAAGAACTCATCTATATGGACCTTACTTAAAGGAGGGCGGCAGATAAATGTCGTTATCATTTTATTTTTCCATAGATCTTCTACAATGGGGAAATTGTCCGCATTATAATTTGATTTGCCATCCAATTTGGTTCTATATATTGGTAAGCGATAGAGAGGTTGTACATAATTAGCAATCGGTATCCCTTCCGCCACAATTGCTTTGACAAAAACATCTCTTGATATACCCAAATATTCTTTTTGGTAGATCATCGGGTATAAATAATAGACATGACTACAATTGTTTCTAATTTTGGGAGGGAGCAGAAAGGAATATTCCTTAAGCCTTTCTGTAAAATATTCGGCAAGCTCAACACGATGGTTATTTAATTGTTCAAGACGCGCGAACTGCGGCCTTGTAATTGCTGCTTGCAGCTCTGTTAACCGGTAATTAAAACCAATAATATCAAAATGTTCAGATTGTTGTTTTCCTATAGGCAAATCACCTTGGACTGCTTCTCCGTGGTTACGAACAAGTTGCAATCGGTAAGCAAGTTCAGGATTATTAGAAATAACGATTCCTCCCTCACCACACTGAATGGTTTTGTGACGGTTAAAGCTGAATACTCCCATGTGGCCAATGGTTCCTGTAAATTTCCCTTTATACCTCGCTCCCGGAGCCTGTGAATTATCTTCTATTAAAAAGAGATTATTTTGTTTTGATAATTTGGCTAACGGTTCTAAATCCGCGGGTTGTCCAAAGATATTGACAGCGACTATAGCTTTGGTTCTATTAGTGATGGCTGCTGCCACATGTTCTACTTTGAGACAAAAATAATCCGGTTCAATATCTACAAAAACTGGCGTAGCACCGCACATAATTGCGGCAGTGGCTGAAGCGCACATCGTGTAAGGAGAAACAATTACTTCATCTCCTTCATCTAGCTTTCCGGCAGCCAAACAGGCATGTAGAGCAGATGTTGCGGAATTGAAACTCACTGCATGAGGCGAACCAAAGTAACGGCAAAAATCTGCTTCAAGGCCCTTTACATGTTCACCACCATTAAACTCGGGACCGGGAGCAGCCACAAATCCTGACAATGCACCGCTGTCTAAAACTTTGAGAGCAGCAGCTTTTTCTCCCTGGCCGATAGTATTGTAAGGAGGATAAGGTTTAACGCGTAGAGGCCGTCCGCCAAGTATAGCAAGTTCTTGCATTTTTATAATTTGGCTATATTTAGCATGTTGAACCTAAGTGTACATAATTAAGCCTGAGTTTCACATTTAAGCCAAAAATTACTAATTCTCCAGTTATTAAGTAATTTCCCGATGCAATAGTGTATATCCTCACCATAAAGTTGTTGTCCTTCCTTCAAAATATTTCTTATGTGAGGAGTATCGGCAAAAATACTATACTTTACCGTTTTTTTATAGTCCATAAGTTGAACTGAGTCGTTGTTGTTTTGATACCAGGCATTAACGTCATAAGGTAAATGAAGCTGTTCTTTTAATTTCGGACCGGAATTTCTTTTTATAATAGACCCTATATTTCGCAAACCCACTACCCATTTTTGAGAAGCTTCTAAAGACTCCATGATTTCCGGAGTCAATTTCTTCTTTGCAAAATGTTTAATTGCTTTGTACGCTAGATTAAAAGATGGAATAGAATTTTCAAGGTGGACAAGTGCATTATATTTCCTCAAAAGGTTATCTCCTATATCTCCAGCCAATAACATCGCATAATTATCCTGTTTAGAAAAATAATTGTCTAAATCCTCTTTAGAATCCCATAGTTCATCCATGGTTTCACTGATAAATCGGTCATAGATTTCTGACAGCTTTGAATCGCCGCGTTTTATTATCTCCCAGCAATAATAAATAAATTCATAAGCATCTATTTCCAGCTCATTAAGGTGTTTTTTTATAACATCAAACTGTTCGGACAAATATAACTGAGACACCAGCGTAAAACCACGGCATTCCAGATAATCATTAAAAGGCATGGTGTTGGTGGCAATACATACCTCTTCCACTTCAAAGACTTTTTCTCCGCAATATTCACCAAACTGTCTTGGTAAAATACGCCATTTAGTTTTCATACCATATTTATTTTTCCATTCTTTTGAGGCCATCTCGGTTCCTTTTAAGATCATTGCCGTGTAGACATTAATTTGTTCAAGACCGGAATTAATTAATTTATGCATACCTTTTAAAAAAGAGATCTTGGTTTCTCCCGGCATGGGAATGATAAGCTCCGCGATGGCCTGCTGCCCAAGGCTTTGAATCTTTGCCTGAATTTTAAGGTATAAATCAGTTGGAATATTTTTACGCTTGACAATCTTGAGGGTTTCAGGATTTAAGCTTTGAAGTGAAGTATAAGGACGTATTTTATTGTCCAATTTAGCAGAGACCCGCATTATTCGATCAAAGTTTGCTTTTCCAGTTGTTACATTAAAGGCATTTGGCCAGCCATATTCATCCTGCAGACACTTTAAATGATCGGAGATTCTTTCATCTCGCTCGGACATAGCAAAATTAGCATCACTTATACAGAGAAGAACATTCGGGTGGTTCTTCATTCTTTTGGCTATATATGTCAATTCATCGTTTATTCGCTGTGTACTGAAGCGACCTACCGGAGTAAACCAGGGCTGGCCTTCATAACAAAAAGAGCAGCTAAAGGGACATCCCCGCGCTGTTTCAATCATGGGAGCATAATGACCGTCAAACCATTTATCCATTAGTCCGTTTAAGAAAGGGGAGGGGATTATATCCATATTTTTGATTCGGGGTGTTTTTTCTCCTGCGATCAGTTCTTTGGCTATGGGATGTATAGACATTATACCTTCCCGTGCTTCAGATTTGAGAGTCTCAATATCCGATCCACCCACAATTTCTTTTATCAGTTTGTAAAAAGGTATTTCCCCTTCAAGATAAACATAAAAATCTATGTCCGGTCTTTTTGATAAATATTCTTCACACTGTTCAAGATCGCTAGGAAACTCCGGCCCCCCGGCAACGCATACTGTATTGTGATTTATTTCTTTTGCATAATTAAAAATCGCTCGGGAAATATCATTATTCCAACAGTAATTAGATAGGGCCAGCACCGATGGTTCCCAACTGGAAATTTCTTCAACCAATTTATTTGGATCGGTATGCATCCGTATCTCTATTTCATTTGAGTGAAATTGAGACAGGGTATAAGAAGCGATATAACCAATGCCAATAGGCATATAAACTGAGTGTTTGCCAATGGTATCGTGTTTTAGGTCACCTAAAGCTACCTTCAGCCTCTCCAAAGAACTATCCTTTCAGAACACCATTAATATCATTGCTATTGGTTTTTGATAAATTCAAGACATAAGAAGAAAATGTTTGCCTTAGGGTCTTGTAAATACATTTTCTACAAGAGGACATTCCAGGAATGTATTAAATTTAGTGCTATCTATAGCTTTTTTAATCGTAGAAAATATATTCTCATAAACATTCAATGTTTCATTGATTATTTTATCATTGTGAGCCAAAGATAGAATAGAATAGCCGCTTGTAAG
>Ga0187833_10006532_pt1 | contig 10745 bp, 3 predicted proteins | sample ETNtaG_37_FD_167968 | JGI IMG/M metagenome (GOLD analysis project Ga0187833, IMG submission 167968) | Marine microbial and viral communities from oxygen minimum zone, Eastern Pacific Ocean - ETNP2014_SV_400_PacBio MetaG (Illumina Assembly) | ecosystem: Environmental > Aquatic > Marine > Hypoxic... | reverse complement strand
TAAACTCGCTTAGAAAAAATTACTATGTGCCAGAACCTGAAATTTTAGACGCAAAAGAATTTGGCTTAGCGCAACAGAGAAAAAGAATTTTTATAGTAGGATTTTTAAATAAAAACACTGATTTTATTTATCCAAAACCAACATATGAAAAAATAAAAGTTTCAGATTTTTTAGATTGTTATCCCAAAAAAAAATATATAATTTCCGATCTACTCTGGCAAAGTCATCAAAAAAGAAGGGAAAGAAATAAAAAGGCAGGCAAAGGCTTTGGTTATAAAATGACATATCCTTCGGATAAATGCACGAGAACTATATCTTCAAGATATTTTAAAGATGGTGGAGAATGTTTAATTTACAGAGGTGAAAACAAAAACCCAAGAATGTTATCTCCAAGAGAAGTTTTTAGACTGCAGGGTTTTCCAGATAATTTTAAAATACCTGTTTCAAATACGCAAGCTTATCAACAGGCAGGAAATGCGGTTCCAGTTAATGTTGTAGAAAAAATATGCATTAAAGTAATAAAATATTTACTGTCTTGCAAAATAAATTTTAAAAAAGCTGCTTGATTATTGTTTAATTAGATCTTCAAAAAAACCAGGTAAATTATTTTTAATATCACCAATAACAGTTGTTCTATCTAGTAATTGGTTTGCTTCTTCACAAGATGTTTCAGGAAGGAATGTACAAGCATGGCATGCTGATGCATTTGTTCCATTTAAACCTTGGTTTTTATGATCTAGACATACCGGATCATAAGAACAAACCTGTGCTTTTATTAAAGACTGTTCAATTACTTTTTCAATATTTTTTGGTTCGCCCTCTCTTACAAGTCCTCCTAAACTTCCTTCAGAGTCCCCTGAGGCAGTATAAATTAAAACTCCATTCATATTTTTATCTGGATGATCTAAATTACAGTAGATTCTCTCTCTTAAAGAAGCGCTCCCATAACCACAAGAGTAGCTTAATTGATTAATTAATAAATGAGAAAAAGTATGAATTAAAAATAATTTTGTATTTAATTTTCTTTCAGGAAGACCTCTTTCTTTTCTCATTTTATTATATCTATCGTTTATTTCTATTAAGTGTTTTGATTTAAATTGATTTTCCCAATTAATTATTTTTTCTTCATTAAATTCAAAAAAAATACCTTCTCCTTTAACTGTTACTCCTGGATGCCAGTCAAGTTTTTCTAATGAAGTTGTTTGCACATTTGATATTTTTGTAGGGTCATATGGTAACATACGAGTAAAACCTGTCTGTATTCTTGTTTCAATCAAGCTATCTAGTAAGAAAATATTTGAAAAATATTTGTTTAATTCTCCATATTCTTTCATTGGAATTTTTCTAATTTTTAATTCCAAATCTTTATCATCTTCAGGATCCTTGTTTTTAATAAAATTGTATTCTTGAAATTTATATGGCTCTTCTTCGTTAATTGTTTCATCTTTTTGATTTTCAATACCCTTTAACTTTAAATCTATTGCTTCAAAAACTTTTTCCTCATCGAAATTATGATTTTTCATTGGTAAGGTTAAAAATGCTTTTAAACTATCCTTATTTTTTGAATATTCTTTAATACCTGACCAAATTTCTTTTTTGTTTAAAAATTCTAAAATATTTCTATCAACTTTTCCAGTTTTAACTGGTATAAAAATTGAGCTTACAACGACAGGATAATAAACATTGGAAGCTTGTCTTAAGACAACTTTTGGCTTTTGTTTACATCCTTGGTCATTTTGATTTGTTCCTAGCCAAGGTTTATTGCCTGAACATTTATATGATATTTTATTAAAAGGATCACCTTCTTCAGAACTATTAAGTGCTTCAGCAAGAGAATATCCTTCGTTGCATCTCACACAATCAACTCTTACATTCATCAAAGAATTGTTTCCACCTCTACCATCCACAAATCTAAGTTCACACTTCTGTGGATCATATTTGTTTTTTCTATGAACCCAATCTATAAATGGAAAATCATCAATGTGTCCATTCTCACAAATGATCATAAATCTTACTGGAATTAAAATTTTTTTTTTCCATGTTTCGTTATTTTTGGCACAGTTTTTAAAATGTCTTTCATGAATTAATTTTCCATTTTGATCTTTTTTTGGATTACATCGTGGAGTTTCTTGTGCAAATGAAGATGTTTTGTGCATTAAATTACACTGATGACAATAGTGCCATAGTGGAAACCTTAAATAGGGCAAAAATTTATATTTAAGACTTTCATTATATGAATACTGTCTAAAATCTGGTGGTTCTAAAAAAAATTCTTTATTCAACCTAGCTTGTAATCTTGGCTCAAAAATTTTCCACTCATCTGGTGGTTTTTGGTTATCAAACATTCCTTCCCAAGCATCAAGTCCAGCCAACATTAATGAATCTTGATCACCAGACTTACTAAAATGGTTTTTAAATAAATAAATAGAACCAACGCCAAAAATAGATATTATCTGAGATCTACGTATTGTTCTTTTTGCTGATTTTGAAATTGTTCTTCTCATAACTTCCCTTTGTAGGAATTAAGAATCGTTGCATTGCATTCTTTATCAACATTTCTCATTGATGTAAGAGTCTCAAAAGGATCTCCTTCAGAAGGTCTTTCTGAGCCTGCGGGTATCATTAATAGTAAACTAGAACTTTGATTTGCTATGGAAACCATTTTTCCATATTCCTGTGGATTAGAGTTTTCCCATTTTTGAAAAATATAATTTATTTCTTTTTCAGTTTTTTTTATTTCCTCAGGGTGATCAGGATCAGCTCTTTCAACATAGGATAAAATAAAATTTTTAATTTTTGTTTTTAAATCTTTATCAGGTTTGGATGGATTAATTCTCAAAGTTGGTCCCCACAATCTTGCTAAACCAATAATTATCGCATGAAGACATCTTGATCGCACAGGGTCTGAATGGGAAGTAATGCTTGTTGGTTCAACAAATTTATACAAATTTTCATGATAGCTGTGAAATTTTTCAAAATGAGACCTGTCTCTAGGACGGAATGGGCTAAGAATAGTCAAAACTAAACCAGGTTTGTCTTTATCTCTACCTACTCTACTAGAGGCTTGTATATACTCAGATGTAGTCTTAGGTTGACCAACAATAGTCATAAGAGCAAGTCTTGGTATATCAATTCCAACTTGGATCATGTTGGTAGTTAAACATAGATCTAGAGCCATTTTTTTTTCTTTACTTTTATGTTCGGTAAAAAGTTCATCAAGTATTTTGGGAACGGCACTGCTTTGAACTCTTGATGTTAATTCATCGGTTTTATAAATACCACGTCTCATATCCTTGAAAAATTCTCCCATTATTTCCTTTGTCAGACCTTTTCTATAATATTCACCTCTAAGATTTCCTTTTACGTCAGCTTGAATTAGTGCAGACCCACCCATAAGTTCTCTAATACTGTTAAAATATACAAGATGTGTCCAGTATGGATCGTATGCATTGACATTGTTTTTCGAGTAAATTCTAGCTTCGTTGGCTGCCATACACATTGTGGACATTACTCGTGCCAAAGTTATTTGAGGAGAAGTCGCTGAGGGACAAAATACTCCAACATATTTTCTACCTATTTCATTTTTTGCCTCATAGGAAAAAAAAGAGTCTTCTAATTGGTTTGTTTGAGGTGGAAAAATATTGCATTTCCTACCATAAAGATTTTTAACCTGTTTTTCAGCTCTGCTAATAGTTGCTGTTGAACCTATAATTTTTGCATTTACTTTTTTATTGTTTATGTTTTTTTCTGTTAGAGCACTTAATAAAATTTCATACATACCAGCCACAGATCCTAAGGGACCAGAGATTAAATGCAGTTCATCTTGAATAATTAAATCTGGTTTTTTAAACTTTTCCTTTTCATTATCAAACATAGATATAGCTTCATGAAGCCAGGTAATTGAAGCAAACTTATCTATAGTTCCAATTAGTAAAGTTGGAGGAGATGAATAGATTCTGTCGTCTATAACTGTTATCGGTAAGCAATTTTCATCACTTGAAAATGAACATGATTTATTGGGACAAACATAATGAACGTGTTTTTTTTTTCCTAAAACTTTATATCCTTTTGGTTTTTCTTGGTTTTGAATAAATTCCTCGTTGCACCAAGGACAATTAAGTAAAATAAATTTATTTTTTGATATATCTTTTGGATTATAAAAAAGATCATTAAGAGAATCTGTTGCTTCTTTTTCTCTATTTGGGGTAGAATCTTTACCTATCCAAAGGCCTAACGATATTTCTTCATTTCCTAAAATTTCCTTATTTTCTCTTCTAATTTTTTCACATGCACAAATTAGAGATGAGGCTCTTTGAAATTGCTGCGTGGTAAGAAGTCTAAGCGTATACCTCATCAATACAGCACAGCCTTTTTCATCTTTGGAAATTAACTTTCTAAGAAAAATAGTAAATGCTGTAAGACCTAAATATGCTTCTGTTTTTCCTCCACCAGTGGGAAACCATATCAAATCCATTATTTCTCTATCATTACTCTCTGGATTTATAAAACTTTTTATATTTAAGAGTATAAAAGCTATTTGGAAAGGACGCCAATTACCTTTACCTCTTTCTTCTAATTCACTTGCATAATCCATGTTATCTGAATAATTTTTTATTTGGTAATGAACTTGTTGCAAATACATACTTTGATTCATAAATTTAAATGCAGTTTGTGCATTTTTATCATTCTCCAGTATGTTTATGCCCTCATTAATTCTTTTTAAAATTTGTTTACATTTGTTTGTATTTTTTTTTGAAGCATCTTTAAATACTGGACGTATAAATTTTTCACCTTCAATAGTTTCATTTTCTAACCAAGATGAATATTTTTTAGATAATTTTTTTGATTCATTGACAGCAAAAGAAATATCTTCGGAAAACATTTTCATGTTTAATTTTAAATCATCAAATTCCTTAGCCTTTATAGGTTTTGTCTCATAAACAGGAATTATTTCAGATTTAATAATAAAGTGATTATCATTTTCCAAACTCCACGTGGAAGCACATCCGTGTCCAATTGCATAAGATTTTCTATTATTATGTAAAAGGTGTAAAGATTTTTCTTCATCAGAAAGTTTTTCAATATCTATCTGGTCAAATGAATAAAATACATTTTCATTCTTAGTTTTAGATCTAATAAAAAGATTTGACTGAAAAAAGCATTTGCTTACTAAAATTTTATCCCCTTTTACAATATTTGAATTAACCAAAGATATTGATAAATATCTTTTATCTTTATCTTTATGTGGTCTAACAATTATAGATATTCTTAAACCAATATCGTTACCATTTTGATTTGTTAGATTTTTATTAATTACATTTTGATTTAGTTCCTTGGGATCTATCTCAACTTCTGAAGAAATAGACTCTCTTGCATATCCATCTAGAGGTTCTGTATTATTTGTAGAATTTTGTTTTTCTAAATTAATGATTTCTTTTACTTTATCTTCTAATTCTATCTTGCCTAAATTTTTAAACTCATTTACAATCTCATCCAGTTTTGTATTACTTCTTCTCCAGCCGGTTCTGTGTTCCGAGTATTTGTCAAAATAATCTCTATACTTCATTTTAATATTAGTTACTGAAAAAATGTTTTCTATAAATTGATGACAGGTTCCCTGTTTATCATTTTGAAGTTTAAATTCTTTTGCAAACCACTTGTAAGATTCTTTTTCTTTAGACAGGTAATAACAAACAATTAATAAATTTTTTGAAGGTTCTTTGCCAAGTTTTTTGTATTTTCCAATATCTTTTACTCCTATGGACAATGGTTTGTTTATAGAAATTAGTACTGACAAACCTATAGCTGATGCTCTTAATTCATTGGTAAGGTCTAGATCGAAATTATTATCTGAAGCTTTTTCAGAATCATCTTCTTCTTCATTGAAAGTCGAGTTATTTTCTTTCAAGTTATCAACTGTTTTTTCTTCTGAAACATCTTCATCATTATCTTCATCTTCTTCTTCATCCGATGAAACTTTTGCTTCCTGCGGAAACAAGATGCCTGCTGTATAAACTGTCCTAGGATTTTTTGGGAGAATTTCCTGTTTATGTGTGCTTGGATTTTTGGGACTAAACTGAAATGATGCAATTCCGGGAATAAAATGTCCATCTTGTGGGCCAACTAGTTGTTTTTTTAATTCTTGAATTAAATATTCCCTAACCTCATTTGCATTATTAATATTTTTACTCATTTAATTAAACTGAAAGGCCTCCTATAATTTTTAATCTATCATTATAAAAATTTTGAAAAGCATTACTCCACATTAAATATAAAATAGTATTAGCCCTGCCCATTGCATTAAATGCCAGCATTTCAGGTTTTAAATTAGCAAAATCAGAGGAGTAAACTGTTTGAGCACTTTCTAAAGGATCGATATAAATAACAATCTTGCTTTCCATTCCCTGAAAAGCTGATGAAGTAGAAAAATATATTGAATTACTTTTTTTAATTTCAGGAAGTTTGTTGTTTAAATCTCTAATATTTTTATCTGTTAAATCAACTATACTATCGTAAAAAGATGAAATATTTGTTTCCGTTATAAAATTATATTTATTATTTAGTCTAAAATTTGAAAGAATAACAATATCATTTCCGTGGACACCATCCCCATGTAACTTGCTAATAATACTTTCAAATCTTTGGATTTTTTCTTCCCTTGAGCCTGAGAAAGAAACTATCACTTCTCCATGGTCAGATTTTGCAAGCTCATATGGGTAATCTTTAAATAAACCAGATAAAATTGGAGCATTTCTAGAAATTGATTTGGCATTTCTTACATTTTGAATAAGTGTAATTGGTTCAAAATCAATTAATTTGTTTTTGGGTAGTTTTTCTTTTGGAATAGTAACTTCATCAGAAACTAAATTTTGATATATAAAATCTCCTAAAAAACAATATTTTCCATTAGTTAATCCATTTTTTAAAATTAATTCAATGAATTCGTAAAATTGATCATAAAAATAACAGTTTTGCATTTCATCAAAGACAATTAAATCAAATTTTGACGCCTCGAAATCTATCCCGGTTCCACCTTTCCAACCATGTATCGCTTCCTTATTGTTAAGAAAGTTAATATTATTTTTAATTAAATAGTTATGTGATTTAACAAAGTTTAATGAATTTAATTCATCATATCCATTATTAAGTGAATAATATGCCATATTTCTTAAATATTCACTAAATGTGCAACACCAAACATTTTTGTCTGAAATCGCTGGAGCGTCTGGATTTGCGATATAATGATAATCAGAAATTTGATCTTTAAGTTTAAATTTCATCTCCTCGTTTGCTAGTTTGTTAGAATTTAAAAAAAGTATTCTTTGATTTTTTTTTTGAGATTCTCTTCTTATTATTTCTTCTGCTATAGCTGTTTTTCCTGTTCCTTGACTACCAGTTATTAATAGTCTTGATTGATCTTCTATATAGTTAAAAATCTTTAATTGTTCTTTAGTAAAATCATGTAGTTCATTTTCACTGTCCTTTAGTATGGTTGGTGTTTTAACAAATAATTCAAAGTTAGGCCTCATTATTTGATTTTTAAGTTTTTTAATGTCTTGTTCGTTTATTTGAAAAGACCCTCCTCCTGTTTTCAAAGTATTAGATAAATTGACAAGTCTATTAGAAAAATTTTTATTTAATCCATCAGTGTCAACAATGCTATCGTCTGAATATTCTATATTATCTTCAACATTATCAAACGAACATTGTGTAAATACAACCATCCATGCTTGTGGAAAATTTTTATTTAATTTTAAATTTATATATTTTTGAATTTCATATTTTGAGTCACTAGCCTGTTTCATTGGGCTTTTTGTTTTTTCTCTTGTTCCATCGCCTTTAATTATATGCCAGACGCCATTATTACATGAAAAACCTGACCATCCCTTGACTTCGATATTAATTATTCCTTTGCCAGGAATAAGAATTACAAAATCTGCTTCACCAAAATATTTGTAAGATTTTCTATCTTTTTTGTTTATTGTTACTGGATAATTAAGTGAATGGTAAACAATCCAGTTTTTCGTCTTTGGGTTTGGATCGTCTTTTAATTTTAAAAATACTTTTTTCTCACCAAAATTAGTGGATCTATCAATAATTGGAGGCATCATTATCATAAAAATAATAACCTATTTGTTGAAGTATCTTTAACTTCTTTTAATACTCGAGGTTCTTCATAATTATTTACCTGCACAATATAACCTTCTGGTAAGCCAGATTCAGTTGATCCAAATGTTACTTCTCCATTTAAATAATCAACTCTTAGAGGATTGCCATCAAATTCAAGATTTTTAGATTTTCTAACAGAATCCTTTAATTTTTTTGAAATACTAAAACCGGCACTCAAATGAATTGATTTATAAATTTTGGCGCTATTATATATTTCTTGTGCCTCTTTATCATCGTACCTATAATTTCCTTTATTGTATGTATTAGACATCAATTCACATGCTTGGAAAATTTTTTTTAAGTCAGAAAAGCTGTTAGGACAAATAGTACCTCCATCAAGGTCAGCCATAGAAATAACATTACCTATTTTTTTATCATATTTAACTGCCTTTAGATAAAATTCTAAAAGGGTACGGCCTGACACTATACAGCTATTAATTATTGTAGATATTTTTTGTGTATCTTTTTTTAATTTGATAAATTTATCTTTATCATTTTTAAGCAGTGCAATCGATTCCTGATCTAATACGTCTCTATCTGTCCTATGTCTAAGTAATATTATATCGCCAAATGTAATTGTTTTATAATCCTTTTTTATTGTTTTAGATTTTTTTTCATAAGCAGAAGGATCAAAAACAGAATTAAAAACTTCTACAGAAAAATTTTCAGTAAAAAATGCATAACTATCACCATTAAAAATTACTAAAAATGCTGGTACTTTTATTGCATCTTCACTTGAACTATCGTCAGTATATTTGCTAAGATCGTTAGACTGGAAGTATGTTTCAATATTAATCGTATTGTCATTTGTAGTTTGTGAAATTTGATGTTGCATTTGTTCTGGTGAGAAAAAAGAATTTATATATTTTTTATCAATATTTGTTATCTCGCATTTTTTTTCATTATTCATATTAACATTAATCCATCTATTCTTATTTTTTGATTTAACTAAATTCATTTCCTCTTTAAGACTTTTGCTTCCTATAAAATAAACGTTTTCAAAGTTATCATTTAGCAATAATTTACTAATCTTTGATTGAACAAGTTCTGAAGGTACAATGAGATTTTTAAATGTTCTTGCAGTATCGATCGAATATATTACATCAGCATCAATACCCCATCTCTTCTTAATATTTTCTTGATAGTAATTTTTTCTTGGCAAATTGTAAGCTAATATTGCATAATCACCTTTGCTGTCCTGTTCTCTAAGTTTTATATTTTCATGCAATTCATTCAGTCTTTTGTCAAAAATATTAGTATTTTCTAATGGTATATTTTTAAAAGAATTGCCTAAATCGACTAAATCATCATACAAATCGTTTTCTAAATAACTTTGCATTGAATTTAAAGTTATAAAATACTTATCTATATGAACTTTTGTTTCATTAATCAAATCTTCAGGAAAACCAAAAATATGATCTCTCAATTGATACATTTTAAAAAATAAATTTTTAATTAATCCCATGACACTTTCTTTCTTAGTTTCTTCAAAATGATAAATTTTTTTTAAAATTTTGTTAAATTTAAAATTTAATCTGTTAAATTCGTTATCTTCAGTTTCAAAATAAAAATCATTTTTTATTATATGATTTTTATTTTTTAAGTACGCTCTTCCAGGAAAAGAATGGTTAAGATTAAAGTCATCATGTTCAATATTTTTTATGAATTCGTTAATCTCACTATTTGTAAATTTCCAGATATCAATATTATTTTTTTTTTTAAAATTAACAATATCTTCAAATTCATTTTCTTCAGCAAAAACCAAAAATTTAAAATTTTTATTATTGTCTTTAATTTGCTGAACAATTGGATAATTTTCATTTAATTTTTTTATATCATCGCAAATTATTATTTTTCTATTTTCTGTTTTCGATGAATACTCATAGATACATCCCAAATCTCTTGTATAAATCATTAATGGTTCGATTATGTAATCTTTAATGTTGCCCTCCTCATCTATTTGGCCAGATTTTATGATCTCACCAAGGCATTTATCGTTGTTAGATTGATTAATATTACTTAACAAAATTTCATTATTTAAAAAATTCGAATATGATGAATAAAAATTTGTTAATACAATTATTTTGTTCTGATAAAGTATTGAATTATCATAACTTTTGATGTTTAATATTTCATCGATTAAGGATTTTGTGGGCTTAGGTATAAATCCTTTTTTTCCAATATTTCTATCTGTTGAATAGACTTTATGATATATGGGTGTAAGCTGCAGAAGAGTATCAATTTTATGATCAATTTTAATAGATGGATCTATCAAGCTACCCAATGATATAAAATTATCATTTTTTCTACCGAGATATCTATAAATCTTACCAGTTTCCGATCCACTGGAACAGAGCATGACATTAGTATCTGGGACTAGCCAATTATTAAAATTATCTAAACGTTCCTGAAAGCTTTTTTTATAAAAAGTTAATGCTGCAAATATACTTGAAAGATATGCTATTTCTTTTTTTGCAGGAATAACTAAAATTAAATCATCATTCTGATTTTGTATTATTCTGTTTATCAAAGGATAAATTTTTAATAATTTTATCTTTGCATATGAATAGTGTCCT
>Ga0187833_10006527_pt1 | contig 10754 bp, 6 predicted proteins | sample ETNtaG_37_FD_167968 | JGI IMG/M metagenome (GOLD analysis project Ga0187833, IMG submission 167968) | Marine microbial and viral communities from oxygen minimum zone, Eastern Pacific Ocean - ETNP2014_SV_400_PacBio MetaG (Illumina Assembly) | ecosystem: Environmental > Aquatic > Marine > Hypoxic... | reverse complement strand
GGTTGCGCGCGCTATCGGCCGTGGCTTCTCACCAGAAGCAGCGCGCGACTTGCTCGACCCCGAAACCTACCTTGTGGTAGTCGATATACGCGACCATACGGGCCACTCACGGCGGAGACTGGAACGGATGCGTGGAAGGATTATTGGGCGTGGCGGCAGGACTCGCCGCATCATCGAGGAGCAGAGCGGCGCACAGGTGGCTGTACAAGGGCGTACGGTCTCCATCCTAGGCTCGCTGGCAGCAATCGAGGCGGCACAGGTCTCTGTGGGAATGCTACTGGGCGGTGCCGAGCACGGCTCGGTCTACCACTACCTCGAGGGGCACCGGAGAGGGCGATGACCGTCCATCTGCACAAATTGTTAAATATTTAGCATACGTGCGACAGAAAGCCCATTGTTCCGGACATGATAATGCAGTGCGGAATGTGGGTGTTGATGTGGAAGGTGCATAAATCTATGAAACGTAAATACGATAGGGTGAGAACGTGAAAATTACTTTTCTGGGTGTCGGTGAGGCGTTCGACGAAACCCAGACTAATGTATGCCTGCTTGTCGAAGCGGCTGGGCGACGGATGCTGATGGAGTGCGGTGCCAACGCGCCCTCAGCAGTCTGGAATAAGTCGACCCGGGCCGACTACCTGGATGGCATATTTGTCTCGCATTTCCACGCTGACCACACCTTCGGGCTGCCAGCACTGGTAATGCGCATGTGGGAGGACGGACGTACACGCCCGTTCTACCTGTTCGGACCGGTCGGTAGCCAGCGATACATTGAGCGAATGATGAAAATGGCGTATCCTAGCATGGTTGAGAAACTGCCCTTCACTCTCCGCTTCCGCGAGCTTCAGCGCTCACATCGCTGGGATGACTGGAACCTACGTGTCGTCAGCACGCGCCACTCGGTGCCCAACCTTGGGTTGCGACTGGAAGCGGGGTCGCCGCAAAAGGTATTCTGCTACTCGGGCGACGGGATGTTCACTCCCACTGCTGCTAAACTCTATACGGGAGCAGACCTGCTAGTTCACGAGGCATACCTAGAGGACGGACAGACTAAGACTCACTGTAGCCTGGTCCAGCTGGAGCGACTGCAGGACTTGGCACGGCCCAAACAGATGGCGCTAGTCCACTTACAGCGCAACCTGCGCAAGCAGAAAGACGATATCCTCAAGCGTTATCGTCGCAGGAAGTGGACTATTCCCGAGGCAGGCGACAGCGTCACCTGCTGAGTGGGCCACCAGCGCCTCGTCCACAACGTCAACTTCGAATCGGCACGTAAGCTAACTCAGGTTCCTTCCGGGCATCCTTGCGGGCAGCTCTATGGCCTTGCCTTCCAGCTCGAAATCCATGTCGATGGCGAGCTTAATCCCACGACCGGTATGGTTGTAGATTTCGCGGTGCTCGAAGAAGCATTTGCGCCGCTCAAGGCACAGCTAGACCACAACTACCTCAATGAACTGTCAGGATTGGAAAACCCAACCAGTGAGGTCATGGTTGAGTGGATCTGGAAGCGGCTGGCGCCTGAGTTGCCAGAGCTATGCAAGCTGGTGCTGTGGGAGAACAAGCGCTCGCGAGTCGAGTTCTGCGGCTGAAAGGGGACGGCTCATTTTTTAGCCGGCCGCCACTGAGCGGGTGTGCCCACCGTCGCCTTCCGAGTTGATACGACCGCACGCGGCAAACGGCTGCTCGACCTGGGTGAGCTGATGCGCGAGGCCGGATACCTCGAGGGGTTCAGCTTCGACCATGATGCCAAAGAGGTCCGCTTCCACTTCGCTAAAACACCTGTAGTCCTTGGTCCCAACGGCGAGATTGACTTGGATGAACTAGATGAATATATTCGCAGCGAGACCTCAATCGGCAAGAAGTTCGACGATGACCTGTTGCGCGAGATTTTCAACCTCGACGAGACTGGACACGTCTGGCAGCCAGAAGAGTAACACCAGCTAGGACAGCCACCACCATCCAGACTGTCGGTGCCGGGATGAGTGAGTCATCGTCGCGCTGTAGCGACTGCACCTCAATCTGCACGGTCGCCTCACCAGTCGCACCGGCGGGGTCGCGCGCGACCAGCGTCAACGTATGGGCACCGGCAGTAAGCTGGACCTCGATTGACATTTCGGTCGTCGTCGCGAGTAGACCATCATGGTCGCTGCTCCAGACAAAAAGCAGCTGGTCGCCGTCCGGATCACTGGTGCCGCTGGCAGATAGCGTGAGGGGCGAACCCTCTGTCAACTGCGTTCCAGGGAGTGGCAGTGCAATCAATGCCTGCGGAGCGCCGTTGAGCGCTTGTTCCAGAACGGTTACGGTAACGCTGGCCGGGGCAGACGAGCGCACATCTTCGTCATCCTCGACCTCGAGTGTCGTGACATAGCTACCCGGGACAGTGTAGGTATGCAGCACCCATGATTGCGAGCCCCAGCCAGTCGTTTCACCATCACCAAAATCGAAGGCGTAGGCGGCAATGCCAGAGTCGTCGCTGGATGAATTTCCGCTGAAGCTGACGGGTTCACCGACTGGCACCTCTAGCGGGTCGACTGTCAATCGCACCGTCGGCCTGCGATTGGCACCATCATTGGTCACCTCGACCTCGACTGTGGCTAACGATGAGTAATTAAAGCCGTCCCACGCCCGCGCCTCAACGCGGTAGCGGCCGTTCAGGTCCTGCGTCGTATTCCACTCCCAGCTCCAGGCAGTGGTGCCTTCTGCTACTTCCCACTCGCCAGGAGAGACGCGCGCCTCGACACGGCGCACCGCCCAGTCATCACTGGCGGTACCAGAAACAGCGACCAGACCAGAAACAATCTGATTCTGGTAGGGACTGGTAATGAACAATAACGGTGGTTGGGTGTCGATTACGTCCACCACGCTGACTGTGAGCTCTGCAGTGTGGTCGGACTCGTCAGCGTCGCTTGGGGAGATGTCAACCAGTTCCGCCGTTAGCGTGTGATCGCCAAGCGTAGCAGTCCAGTCAATTGCCAGTGTGAGTGCCTGTTCAGGGTCCAACGACCCTTCGCTGGTACCGAGGGGGGCGCCGTCAGCGGTGAACGTGACGCTAAAGCTGCGCGCCCGCCCATCACCTTCGTTAACGATACGTGCAATGACCTGCACATCCTCATCTGGTAGAGGAACTTCGGGCTGTAGTCTCAATTCCTCTATGCGCAGGTCGGGAGGGTCGCTGTAGCTGCTAATATCGAGCATAACCGGGATGCCGGAATTGTTATTGAGCGCAAAGCTGGCGCGGAGCTGTGTCTCAGTAACTGTGGCCGGTGCTCCCAGGTCAAAGCGCAGTATCGGATGCGAGGTGAGCAGCTCGCCCGCATCGGGCTCACCTGTGTAGTTGAACCAGGCGCGCACGAAGTGCTCACCGCCCTGCTCGCCGAACCAGAGCCCATCCTCGGCGCTCAGGCCATTCGCCGTCCCGGCATCCAGCTCGAAATTGCCGGGCGCTGGCCACGCTGCCGACCAGCGCGCCTCCATTGTGACTGAATCAGGAAGCTCGCCTTGCTGATAGTTCTGCATAGTACCACCATCCTCACCACGAGTAGTGAACTCTGTACGAGTATAATCCATCGCGAGCGTGAAACTTTCGTTCTCGAGCACCGGGATTTCAGCCGGTCCTGCCAAACTACCGGACCGCAGGTCGAGCGATCGCTGTACGGCGCCAAGGGCGTCAACAGTGCCCCAGCCGTAGCAGTTGTTGGGCGTGTAGAACTCACCGCAATCCAGGTCGAACGGGACACGGTGATCGCTGGTCTCACGCATAATCTGCTTGTAGGGGCTGGCAGTGGAGTCAGAACGCATAGCAGGATTGGCCTGTGCCATCAATGCTGCCAATCCCGCGATATGCGGAGTTGCCATGCTAGTGCCGGAGTAAGATACGTATCCATCGCCACTGCCCTTCTGAGCTGACATCACGCCGCCGCCGGGCGCCATCACATCGGGCTTGAGGCGACCGTCACCGGTCGGGCCGCGCGAAGAGTATATTTCTCGATTGTGGTCATCGTTGACCGAGCCGACGGTAATCGCGCGCTCACTGTCGCCTGGGTAGGTGACCGAGCTGGGGTGCGCCGCGATGCCGAGATTACCGTTGCCGATAGCTACGGTAGTCACGATGCCGTTCTCGACGGCGGTGTCGAGCGCCTGCGAGATGGAGGACTGTCCGTCGTTGGTTGCACCTGGTATCACGACAGGGCCGCCCAGCGAAAGCGACATGACACGGATGTTGAAGCGGTCACTATTAGCGATGGTCCAGTTGACCGAGCGTAGCAGGTCGTTAGTGTCACCGCCGCCACCATCGAGCGCAATGACTCCCGCTAGTCGCGCCTGCGGTGCCACACCGGCATAGGTTCCAGAGGAGCCTCCAGTACCAGCAGCGATACCTGCACAGTGGGTGCCGTGGCTACCGGAATCGTGTGGCTGCTCTTCGGGGTATTCCTTGTCGGTATTGGCATTGTAGAACGCTAAGTTCCCGTTCGAATCAACAGCTATTTTCGGGTCCTCGGTACCAGAATTGTCATCGAGGTCATCGAGCGACTCGTGGGAGAAGTCAACGCCAGTATCAAGAATCGCGATGGTCACGTTCTCGCCGCGGAATCCCAACTGCGACCACACATTGGTAGCACGGATAGACTCCACTGTATTGTCAAGTGTCGGGTAAAACATCACGTCAGGCTCAAGCCACACTAGTCCAGGGAGTCTCGTCAGTGGTGGTAGCGCATTGAGCGGCACAACAGCACCAAAGGTATCGAAGAGAGGGAACCAGGATACTACATCTCCATCGAGCGCAGTGATGTAGTTTCGGTGCTCACTGCGTAGCGAGTCAACGCGCATAATCACTGAAATCTGTCCATCAGGAGCTGGAGCGCCACCCAATTCACTGATGCGCTCCGGTTCCGATGCCATCAGTGCCAGCCGTGGGTCAACCAAATGCGCTGTCTCCGTCGGAAGTTCAATCCCGCCAAACGGCAGTGGAGTGGCTCCCGCGGGCAGAAAACCAGCCAGCGCTGGCAGCGCCAGCAGGGCGACCAGCAGCAGCGCAGTGAATCGCTTCACGAAGGTGGGGAGGTCGGTGGGTGATAAGCTTTTGCGGCCGCTATCTGACATACTAACTCATAATTTTACTATGAGTGAACTAGAGGAGGTTAATGTTAACGTAGAAATGATGCGTGAAGTTGCTTCTATCAATGCTGACCTGCCTATCGCCGCGCGAATCCTCTCCCGCATCCAAGCAGCCAAACCAACACAGGTCACCAGAATCATTAATATTCAGGATTCGGTAATCAGCCGTTCTACTCTGAACCTTGATGGGACAGACGGAAATATCGAGGACAGCATCGTAAGTCGGTCCGGGTAAAAGCGCAGAGTTTACCCGTAGAACTGGCGCCCGGACCGGGACCGGTTCAGAGAGACGCAATATGCCGTTTCTCGACGATAAAGAGCGTTTTCAGGCGTCCCGAAACTGGCTTGTAGCTAATATGCCAGAAGCTACTCAGAAATTCTCGCGGCCACTTGAGAAGATTCATAATTTTAGGCTGTTTTTGGTGTCGCTAGGGGGTCAAGATAGGGGCACTAAGAGGTCGTAGAAAGGTCGCGGCCGGTGAAGGACATGCTTGTCCGGTTCATAACCCGGCACTTTTCATTAAATACCTGAGTACTTCTCTGGAAAGCAATGACCGTTACACCGGATGAGGCTGCATCCCTGAAAAGCGTCCTGGCGGCAGCCGAAGGAGATGTTAAAGAGCTTGGAAGACTGATTGAAGAAGGCGAAGGAGCCTTTGCCAGCGATGAAGTGAGCGAGGCGTGCAGAAGGCTGCTGCTGCGCAGGCAGAACATCGACGTCATGGACAGCGTTGTGAACCATTCCAGGGTCGAATGCAGCAACGTTGTCAATATATACCAGATCATAAACCGCAAGCAGAAGCCGGACACCCGCCTCAAGGCACTCAAGGAAGAGCTGCACCCCCTGCTCAATTCGCTCACCAGCCTCAAGGAAGAGCTGGAGCGGCTGAAGGAAATCACCGGGGAAATTCCGGGGGAGTTCCGGCAGGCCGGTTCTGGAACCCTGGCCAGTCTGCTATCCAGACACAGGCAGCTCAGCAGGGAGGCGGACCAGCTGAGACATCAGGAGCAGGAACTGGAGAGCCAGATCGAGTTCTACAAGGATGCCGGGCTGGAATGGGAATAATCGAGACCATTCGCCAGAGAATACGCGGGCGTCAGGGAGATGCCTCCTTCGCAGAGCTCGAAATGCTGCTGCAGAGCCTGCGCAGCTGCCAGCCACAGGCCTATTATGAGGAAGCCGAGAACGCCATGGGCAGCAGCGAGCTCTCCGTACAGGACAGCGTCATCAGCAAGTCAGATATCTATATCGAGAATATCAGCAACCTCATACTCGGAGCGCAGTCGCTGGAGGAGGATGAAGCGCTCGAAAAGTTCCTGGGAGAGCTCCATCGCACCGAGTCGCAGTACCGGGACGTCCTGGACAATCTGGAAAATCACTCGCAGCTTACACACTCACTGCTCGGGGACGTCTCGGCCTACCAGATGCTGGCGGGCCTTGAATCCTCCGGCATTGCTCCCGGTTCAACTGATGCCCTCGGGCAGGAAATAGCTGCTCTTGAAAAAGAGCGCGACAGCCTTCATTATTCAGTCAGGAAGAGAGTGGAGGAGATTGACCGGATGAGGAAACGGTATGGATCCTTCATACAGGCGATTCGCAACCTCAGGAAGCCTGCCGGGAGAATCGAGCTCAACCCCCGCCAGCGGGAGGTCGTGGAGAGGGGAAACGGACCAATATTGGTCACTGCCGGGCCGGGCAGCGGCAAGACCACCGTTCTGGAGGAGCGGGCCGTCAGGCTCGTGAAAGGTGGATGTAACCCGGACAGCATCCTGATTCTCACCTTCACGGTAAAGGCAGCCAATGCAATCCGGAACCGCCTCTACGAGAACGAAGATATTCCAACGACCGAACCGCGGGTATTCAATTTTCACAGTTTCTGTCTCGAGCTGGTCAGGAAATACCACAGGAAGCTGGGATTCACCGGGCCGCCCGAGCACCTGGAAGGCCCGCAGCTGGTTTTCTACATTACCGACCACGCGGCCGAAATACTGGGGGACACCGAAGGTTCCTTATCGCCGGAAATTGTCTCCGGACCTTCCTTCGCGACGAAACTTGTCGAATTCAATGACCTGCTGCACAATCGTGACTGCGACCCCGTCAGCCTGTTGGAAAAGCTTGAGGAGGGTAAGGAGGACGAATCGGGGGAACCTGGCAGTCCGGAGACAGACACGGACAGTGAAGCCGGGAGTTACCTCCGCGCGCTGATAGCACTGAGGAAAATCCTCCGGAAAGACGGATTCATCACGTTCGGAGATCAAATTACCCTGGCCCTGCGCCTGCTGGAGGGAAATCAGAAAGTCGTGGACGAGGTCTGCAACCATTATCGCCATCTCATGGTTGACGAGTTCCAGGATAACAACTGGCCTCAGGGAAAGCTGGTCGAGCTCCTTGGTCGCAGGATGGAGTCAGTCTGTGTCGTTGGTGACCTGGACCAGGCGATCTACGGCTTCAGGGGGGCCAATGTCCGCAACACGGAAGTATTCCGGGATTCCTTCGGGAAGCAGCCCAATTTCCATTCCGTCGAGCTTGACACCGGCTATAGGTACAGCCAGCAGCTGACGGTCATCGCCGAAAAGTACATCTCATCTACACCCGGCAGGCCGGAGAGGAAACCGCTGATATCAGGTATCCCTTCCCGGATCGTTACCCGCATTGAATGTATCAATACACCCGACGAAGTGACGGAAGCTGACGAAGTTGCGAAAAGAATCCAGTTGCTGATAGGTGCCGGCTACCGGCCCGAGGAAATAGCGGTTCTCGCGCTGAGCCTGAACTACCTGAATTATCTGGTCAGTGCCCTGGAACAGAGGGGGGTGCCATACACCACAACCAGTTCGCGTTCGCTCTTCCACGATGCCGCCATCCGGGACGGTGCCATGCTGATGAAGGCCGCCCTCGACCCCCTGAACCAGGAAATGGCGGTCCGGTACTGCATGTCCATTCCGGAGTTCTGCATCAACGACCTGGACCGTCTCAAACTGAACGATATTGCCGGCAGGGCAAACCTTGCCGAGATTCTGCAGGGAGACCTGCCCTCCGACCTGGAGAAGCCTGGCAAAGCCGCTGATTTTGCGAAGTTCCTGACGGAGCACGGTCGTGACAGGTTCGGCAGCACCAGGGAGTGGGTGCAGAGGCTGTTCCGCGACAGCGGCCTGACCAGGAGGCTGCTGGCACAGCCGGCTGAATCACCTTCCTTCCGGGCCTTCGAGCAGCTGACCGTTATCCTGGAGGAGTTTGCCAGCGCTGAATGTGATGACCGCCGGCTTGCTGACTTCCTGGACTTTCTCCAGAAGGACGGCATGGAGATGGAGATTGACCCCCACCGCAGGGAGGCGGCCGTGCTGCTGAGCACTATCCACCGTGCCAAGGGGCTGGAGTTCCCGGTGGTGTTCCTGCCGCAGATGATTACCCGCAGGCCGGTCCCGGAAGACAGTGTCCGCACCGAGATTCTGGATGCCATTGCGCCGGAGGAGAATCAGAAAGAGGAGCGGGAACTGGAACGGCGGCGCCTCTACTTCGTCGCCATGACCAGGGCCATGGACCGCCTGTTCCTTTCCAGGCCGCTGAACCTGCGAGGTCCAGACGGGACCCTGCGGCCAAGGGAGGCGATGAACTTCCTGAATGAGGTACTGGACGCCGGCAGGGGTGTCATCAGGAGGGTAGATGTCACGGAACCCGTGCCGGAATTCGGGGGTACGCCTCTACTGCCCCACAGCGAGCGGTTCAGGGAACTGCACCTGTCCCTTACCGACTCCCTCTCACGCCTTGACCGGAGCGACGTCGAAGGCGATATCAGGGACAGCATTCGCCGCCTGATTGACATGAAGCTGGCAATAGCCGGAGCCGAGGACATCGTTCTTGACGAAACGACGATCGAGCTGCTGGACCAGCTGGCGGAACTGGTAGGAGGTTTCAGCATGGGCGAAATTCCGGCGGATGAATGGTGGCCCGGTGGTCTCTCCACCCCCGAAGGCGAGCTCCAGCTCAGCTACACTGCCATCAGCGACTACAACGCCTGCCCGCTGAAATTCCGCTACAAGTGGATCGAAGGCATCCGCCCGCCCGTGAAAGCTGTGATGGTTTCGGGGTCGAACGTTCACCGGACCCTGGAGGAATTCACGCGGCGCCATCACCCGGCTGGAAAGCTTGACCAGTTGATGGATATTTTTGACGAGGTGTGGGCGGCGCGCAGGTACGCCGACCCAGAGGCCGCGGAAGCGGAGAAACTGCGATGCCGGAAGATTGTAAACCAGTGGTTTGAACACGAACAGGAGCGGTCCGACGTTCCGTCGGAGGTAGAGGTGGAAAAGAAGTTCAGGGTGAATATCGAGGGCGTGGAGATCATCGGCTTTGTCGACCGCGTGGAGAAATATGAGGATGGACGGTGCGAACTTGTAGATTTTAAGACGGGAAGGAGGGACCAGCGCCCGGTCAGTTCGTTGCAGTTGTTCCTGTACCATCGCGGTAGCAGGGAGGACTGGGACGAGGAGGCGACGGACCTCGTCATTTACAACCTTGTCAGCGGAAACCGCATCGGACTGGGCGAGAAAATGAAGACAAGCCTCCTTGAACGGAAAAACCTGGAAATAGAGACTTCGGTCCGGCGCATCAAACAGAGGCAATACGACCCTGACACTTCCCACTGCCGCTGGTGCGATTTCCAGCATTTCTGCGATTATGCCGGAAAGCCGGTACCCCCGACGGGGAAGGTCACCGTTGCTGACAGCCTGGTCAGCAGGACCCGGATCGAAAAGAGTGCGGATGTCGAGGGTGAAGTGCTGAAGAGGGAGTCCCGATGAGCGCAGTTGAGGGAAAGTGGAAAATCATACGCGAGACCGAGAAAGCGCTGTTCCTCGAGAGGGGGGATGGCATCCAGAGATGGTTTCCAAAATCGGTTGTCAGTGGTCCAGATTCAAACGGGAGGATGGAGGTTGCTGACTGGTTTCTCGGGAAAGAACCTCTTCCACCTCTTGAAACGTCGGACCTGGAGCTCCCCGCTCCAGAGCGTGGCGAATGGCGTCAAGGGGCAATAAGTTACAGTCAGGTCAGCACGTTCAGGGCCTGTCCCAGAGCCTATTATTTTGGAAGAATCAGGAGAGTCCCCTCAGCGATGAGACAGAGCCAGTTCCTTGGAAGTGCCGTCCATGAAGCATTGGAACTGATCTACGATTGTGATTTCGGCACAGCAGTTCCTGAGGATTACCTCACGACCCTGCTTCGAAGAAGATGGAATACTGGAAAGGCTGAATTTGAAAGGGCCAGGCGGCAGTTGGGAAGGTGGGATGAATCCAAGTTCAGTCCAGCTCTGGATCAAGCCCGCTGGGGAGTCGCGCAGGCAACCGGCGACTTCTCGGTCGAGAGCATTACCGGACGTGCACCTCCGGGCAGAGAGAAGATGATGTTCTCCGGAGATAGCAGGATTGGAGGTATCATCGATGTCATGTTCACGGACCCCGAACTGGTTACGGTTGACTACAAGACCGGAAAGGCCCCCGAAGGAGGGCTGGGCGATGATCAACAGCTTCAGGGCCTTATCTACTCACATCTTGTCCGGGAAGAATATGACAGGCTGCCTGACAGGGTGGAATTCTGGTACCTCGGGGACACCAAGGTCACATTCATTCCCGATGAGGCGAAG
>Ga0187833_10006525_pt1 | contig 10756 bp, 13 predicted proteins | sample ETNtaG_37_FD_167968 | JGI IMG/M metagenome (GOLD analysis project Ga0187833, IMG submission 167968) | Marine microbial and viral communities from oxygen minimum zone, Eastern Pacific Ocean - ETNP2014_SV_400_PacBio MetaG (Illumina Assembly) | ecosystem: Environmental > Aquatic > Marine > Hypoxic... | reverse complement strand
AAAGAATATAAAAGCATTGATCCGTGTCCGGCTGATAGCACAAAACGATCTCTGTTAATCCAACTAGGGTTTTTTGGATTAAACCTTAAGTAGTATTTGAATAATACCGTTGCAACATCAGCCATTCCCATGGGCATACCTGGATGGCCGGAATTGGCTTTTTCTATTGCATCTATGGATATAAATCTTATTGCATTGGACAGTTCTTTTAAGAGATTGTTCATTTTAAAACCTATATAGACTTGGTCAATTCAAATCAATAATATGATGGAATTTATAAATGAAAAATTTGGAAGAAAAAGAAAAAAAATTACAGACTGCACTGTCAAAACTCAAGAGTTTAAAATTAAATTTTGATGATTTAAGCGCAAATATTTCAAATATAGAGGATCAAAAAAATCAATTAAAGATTGAAAAAGAAGAATTACAACAAAAATATATAAATTTAAATAATGAGCATCAAAATTTAAAACATAAATTAGAAAAGGTTAATTTAGAAGCTATCAAAAAATTTGAAAATCAAAATAAATTTACCCAAAAAGTTGATGAGTTGAATCAAGAAACAGATAGTTTGATAGAAGAAATAGACAAATGGCAAACGTAAATATTAAATTTAATGGAAAAGATTACCTTCTATCTTGCGATGATGGCCAAGAGGAAAATTTGAAAAAATTAGCTAACCATTTAAGCAAAAAATTTAATGAACTAAAATCAAATTTAGGAAATATAGGCGAAAATAAACTTTTATTAATTTCATCAATTAAAGTTATTGACGAGTATTATGATCTAGTAAAAAAAATTGAGTCTAAAAAAAAGGAATTTAATAATTTGTCAGAAAAATTTAAGGAACTAAAATCATTGGTGATAAACTATAAAGAAGACAAGGATAACGAAATGGATAAACTCAAGGAAGATTTAAATAAATTTAAAATAATGGCTGATGAAAATAAAGATATTTATGAAAAGATGCTTGATACTGCTACAGAATCTATCGAAAAATTTGTTCAAAGTTCCTCAAAAGATAAAAGACTGCAATAAATGCAGTTTGATAAGTCATCTTTAAGATTAAAGTTTATTAAAAAAAGAAGAAAATTATACTCAACAAAAAGTTTTTTTTTATTTGACAAAGTTTTTTTTTTAATAAAAAAAAACTTTCCAAAGAAAAAGCCTTCAATTGCTGGCTATTATCCATCAAATTTTGAAGTTAATATTTTAGATTTATTATCTCAGTCAAGTAAAAAAAATTTCAAGATTGGTCTCCCAGTAATTAAAAAAGATTATAAAATAGATTTTAAGTACTGGATTCCAAATGAGCCTTTGTATGTAAATAAATATGGAATCTTAGAACCCAAAAAACAAAATATAACATTCAAGCCTGATATAATTTTAGTACCTTTGGTTACTTTTGATAGAAATTTGAACCGCATAGGATATGGAAAAGGTTACTATGACAGAGCTTTAAAGCAATTGTCATCTAATAAAAAGATACTAACTATTGGAATGGCTTTTTCTTTTCAAGAAGCTTCTATTATTCCTACAAATCAATATGATTATAATTTAGATTGTATTTTAACTGATAGAAATTTAATTTAAAAGGTTATTTACCTCAAATAAAAAAAAAAAATAAAATAGATTTTGTAATAGCAAATGGAGAAAATGCATCAGAAGCAGGTGTTGGAATTACTGAAAAAAATGCAGAAGACATGTTTAATGCTGGAGTTAATGTAATTACAGGCGGTAACCATATTTGGGATCAAAAAGAAACAATAGAACATATAACAAAAGAAAAAAGACTTCTAAGACCTGAAAATTTGGTTGAAGGTACACCCGGAAGAGGCTTTGAAATTTATAGTGTTCCATCGGGAGAAAAGATAGCAGTATTAAATTTGATGGGAAATATTTTTATGAAAGAATGTGAAGATGTTTTTAGAACAGCAGAAAAAATATTTAATAAATTTATACTTAAAAGAGATGCAGATTTTATTGTCGTAGATTTTCACGGAGAAATCACAAGTGAAAAAATGGCAATGGGACACTATCTAGATGGCAAAGCAACGTTAGTTATTGGTACTCATACACACGTGCCCACATCAGATTTTAGAGTTTTAGAAAATGGTACAGCTTATCAAAGTGATGCAGGAATGTGTGGGGATTATAATTCAGTAATTGGAATGAATAAGGAAAATTCCCTTAAAAAATTTTTCAAGAATAAAGAGGCCAAAAAGCACTTTCCTTCACTAGGCGAGGCAACATTGTCTGGAATAATAGTCGATGGAGATTTAAATACTGGTTTAGCAAAGTCAGTAAAGCAATTTCTTTTTGGCGGCGTATTAAAGGAAGTTAATTAATATGGCCGGACATTCACATTGGGCTGGCATTAAGCATAAAAAAGGAAGAGCAGATAAACGAAAATCAAAAATTTTTTCTAAGATATCAAAAGAAATTACGGTAGCGTCTAAGATAGGGGACAAAGATCCAAATATGAATTTTAGATTAAGATCTGCGATTCAATTAGCTAGATTAGCTAACATGCCTAAAGAAAATGTTGAGAGAGCCATTAGCAAGTCGGAAGCTAACCGAAATATCAACTATGATTGCATAAGATATGAGGGCATAGGACCGGGAAATATATTTATTATAGTTGAAACTTTAACTGATAATAAAAATAGGACCGCTTCCAATATTAGAACAATTTTTCAAAAGTATGGAGGAAATCTTAGTACTACGGGAGTAGCTTCGCACAATTTTAAGCAATTGGGAGTTATTAGAATTGAAAAAAAGACTATTTCGGATGAAGCAATATTAGAATTAGCGATTGAAGCAGGAGCCGAAGAATGTATTTCTAATGAGAATTTTCATAAAATATTTTGTGTTAAAGAACAATTTTATAAAGTCAAAACGGCAATTGAAAAAAAAGTTGATATTTTTATCCATTCAGGAATTGAATGGTATCCTTTGAATCAATCAAAACTAAAAGAAGATCAATATAAATCAGCTGTTAATTTATTAGAATCCCTAGAAGAAGATGACGATGTACAGAACGTTTATACAAATTTAGAGGAAAAAAAACTAAATTAACAAATGATAATTATTGGAATAGATCCTGGTGTAAGCGGGGCAATTTGCGTTTTAAAAGAAGGAAAGATTTTGGAAGTTTACGAAATGCCGACAATGATAGATGGAAAAAAAAATAAAAGGCAAGTCAATGGCGCAGAAGTAACTAATATTTTTCTAAAAGAATTGAATAATAAATATAAAGCAAAAGTTGTTGTTGAACATGTAACAGCAATGCCAGGACAAGGAGTAACAAGCATGTTCAATTTTGGTCAATCGTTTGGGGTATTGAAAGGAATATGCGCAGCATTAAAATTGCCAATTTATTTTGTGAGACCTGTAAAATGGAAAAAACATTTTAACCTAATCAAAACAAATAAAGATGCTAGCCGCACCAAAGTTATTGAAATTTTTCCATATATCTCATCAAAAATATCAAGAAAAAAAGACTCAAATAAAGCAGATTCAATATTAATTGCTAAATATTTTGAGGAAACCCAGAATACATCAATTTAATTGGAAAAAAATTGACAAATTCATGACACATTTTAGTGCAATTTAATCTCAATGGAAGCGGAAATAGCAACACAAGCAGTTGGACTAGCAAGTTCTACGGATTTTTCATTAATAAATCTTTTTATAAGAGCAGACATTGTCGTAAAAAGTGTAATTATTATTTTAATTTTAGCCTCAATTTATTCTTGGGCATTGATATTTGATAAATATAGACTTTTTAAGAGAATTTATAAAAGCTCTTCAATTTTTGAAGATAAATTTTGGAGTTCAAAATCTGCAGAAAGTTTTTATAACAGTCTTCCAAACAAAACTAGAGATCCTATAGCAAATATATTTCGGTCTGCCATGGATGAATTAATCAGATCAAAGTCAAAAAATAATACCATCCAAACCGCAAGAGTTACTAGAGTTTTAGAAATTTCGGCAGATAAAGAAATTCAATCTATTGAAAAGAATTTTTCTTTTTTAGCAACGGTAGGATCTACAGCGCCATTTATTGGATTATTCGGAACAGTTTGGGGTATTATGAACTCTTTTCAATCAATAGCAATATCTAGAAACACAAGTTTAGCTATAGTTGCGCCAGGAATCGCAGAAGCATTATTTGCAACAGCATTGGGTTTGCTTGCGGCAGTACCTGCTGTTGTGGCATACAATAAGTTCAATAATGAGTCCAGAATATATGGAAGAAGAATAGAAAATTTTACAAAAAAATTTTTATCAATCATCTAATTTAAAATATGGCATTCAAATATAATCGCTCACAGACGGAACCAATGAGCGAAATCAATGTTACACCCTTTGTTGATGTGATGTTAGTTTTGTTAATTATATTTATGGTGACAGCACCATTATTAACTGTTGGAGTCCCTGTAGATTTGCCAGAAAGTTCCGCAGATTCCTTGCCCGAAGATCAAGAACCTCTAACATTGTCAATTAACTCGAAGGGTGAAATTTTTATTCAAGAACATCAAGTTGAATACGACAAAGTGATAGCTAAAATTTTGGCTATTGCGAAAAATAGAACAGATACGAGAATTTATGTTAGGGGGGACAAAACAATAAATTATGGAAGAGTTTTAGAGATTATGGGTATGCTATCTGGCTCAGGTTTTACCAAGGTAGCTTTAATATCCGAACCTTATAAACAACGGTAATTTATTTATTATAATGAATGAACAAAAGTATTTTTTTATCAGTCATTTTTCACATTATAATTATTAGCTTAACGCTCATAAGCTTTCCTTATATGCTAAGAAAACCAATTGATTTACCTCCAATTATATCAATAGAATTAATACAAATTTCTGATATTACCAACATTCCCTACGCTCCCAAAGCAAAAAAGATTTTAGAGAAAATTAAAAAAGAAAAGGAAAGAGTAGTTTCAGAGCAAGCTCCTCCAAAAGTGGTCAAAAAAGAAAAACCCGATGCAATTCCTCTTCCAAAAGATGCAAAAAAAAAGAAAAAAATAAAAACTAAAAAACAAAACCCCAAAAAAATTAAATCTGAAACAAAGCAAGTATCAGAATTTGAAAAAAAAGAGCTTTTTGATCCTGATCAAATTGCAGCATTAATTGATAAATCTAAAGTCGAAACAGCCGAAACTATGCGTAAAAGTGATAAACTTACCCAAAGCCAGGATAAAAATTTCATAGCATCTGGTTTAACTCTAAGTGAAGAAGATGCATTAAAGGCCCAAATATTTGGTTGCTGGAGTATTCCTCTGGGTTTGCCGTATAATGAAAATTTATTAGTAAGAATTAAACTAAAATTAAAAACAGATGGTACAGTAATTAAATCAGAAATTTTAGATCATGTAAGAATGAATATACCTGGACAAGGTTTTTACAAAGTGCTAGCCGAAAGTGCATTAAGGGCAATTAGGTTATGTCAACCATTAAGAGTTCCAACAACAGGTTATGATAGATGGAAGGATTTACAGCTCAATTTTGATGCGAACGAAATGCTAAAAGGATGAAAAACGTATTATTTTTAATTTTTTTACTTGTTGTTTTTTTTGCAAAAAATTCTTTTGCATTAATCGAAATTGATATAACTAGAGGAAATTTAAATCCACTTCCGGTTGCAGTTTCGCCCCTTTATGTTGAGTCCAAGTCATCAGAAGTATTAAAAGAATTAGAAGTGGGTTCCGAAATATCAAAAATAATTGAAACTAATCTTTCAAGATCAGGCTTATTTAATCCATTGGAAAAAGATTCTTTTGTCCAAAAGCCAGATATAGCCCATCTTAAACCACGCTTTGAAGATTGGAAATTAATTAAAGCTCAAGCTTTAATTACAGGAAAGGTTAATATTACAAATGATAAATTAAGAATAGAATTTAGGTTATGGGATATTTTGGCAGCCAAAGAAATAATGGCTTTAGCGTTTACCACAGTGCCGGATAATTGGAGAAGAGTGGCTCATATTATTACAGACAAAATTTATAAAAGACTTACTGGAGAAGAGGGATATTTTGATACAAGGATAATTTATGTAGCTGAAAAAGGTCCAAAAAATCAAAGAATAAAAAAATTAGCAATCATGGATCAAGATGGAAAAAACACAAAATATTTAACTTTAGGAAATGAGCTTGTTTTAACCCCAAGATTTAATCCAACAAATCAAATGGTGACCTATATGTCTTATTTTAGAAATTTACCAAGAGTTTATTTGTTAGATATTGAAACAGGTATCCAGGAAGTAGTTGGTGAATTTCCTGGTATGACGTTTGCGCCAAGATTTTCTCCTGATGGAAAAAAAATAATTATGAGTTTTGCAAAAGATGGTAATTCCGACATATTTACTATGAACTTAGAAACAAGAGTAGTTGAAAGAATAACTGAACATCCCGCAATAGATACATCTCCTTCTTATTCCCCAGATGGAAAATATATTTGTTTTAATTCTGACAGAAGTGGTTATCAACAAATTTATGTAATGAGAAGCGATGGTTCAGATGTTAAAAGAATTACATTCGGGCAAGGAATATACGGTACACCAGTTTGGTCTCCGAGAGGAGATTTAATAGCATTTACAAAAATGTACAAAAACAGATTTTATATTGGAGTAATGAGGACAGATGGATCGGGAGAAAGATTACTAACCGAAAACTATTATCAGGAAGCTCCATCCTGGTCACCAAATGGAAGGGTTTTAATTTTTTATAGGGAAACGAAATCTGGAAGTCAGGGAGAGGGATTTTCGGCTACATTATGGTCGATTGACCTAACAGGCTATAACGAGAGATTGATTAAAACTCTAACAGATGCATCAGACCCATCCTGGTCATCTTTACTGTCAAAGTAGGCATTATTTGGTTGAAATTTGACTTGCATCATGTATCTAGAGATATTAATGTTAAAAAAAATTAAGGGAGTTCATATATGGTTTTAGGGAATTCAATTAGAAGTGTAGCATTGGTGATAATGGCGACAATCATATTGTCCGCTTGTGCTACAAAGACAACAAAAAAAGTTGGCGATTATGAAATATCAAAAATTTCAGGGGACACTTACACTGGTTCAGAAACTGTTAAGTATTTAGCTACAGGCGTTCCAGATAGAGTTTTCTTTGCAACTAATAAATCGATTTTAACAACAGCATCAAGAGATACATTGAGAAAACAAGCGGCCTGGTTAAGGGAAAATAAAAATATTAATGTAACCGTTGAAGGTCATTGTGATGAAAGAGGTACAAGAGAATATAACTTGGCCTTAGGTGAAAGAAGAGCAAATGCTGCAAAGGATTATCTTATGACTTATGGAATTTCTGGTAATAGAATTTCTGTAATAAGTTACGGAAAAGAAAGACCAGTAAATGCTGGCTCTGGTCCTTTAGCTTGGTCACAAAATAGAAGGTCTGTAACGGTCAAGGCTAACTAAATTTTTTTTTATTTAAGTCTTAAAAGAGGCCCTAGAGAAATATGTCTAGGGTCTTTTTTTTGCCATTATTTTAATTAGTAATTAAAAAATGTATAGATTAAAGGAATACTTAATATGTCTATTAGCAATTATCCTTATACTAAATATTCAAAATAAATCATTTAGTGAGGAAAGTGAAATTTATGACATATTAAATATCATACAAAAAGATTTGAAAACTTTAGAAAAGGCAGTCTACTCGAGTAATTCTTTTTCTACATCACAATCAAGTGATTCAAATTTATCTCAAGATACTCTCACAAGACATTTATTGAAACTTTCGGATATCGAACAACAGTTTCAGGAACTTACAAATAAATTTGAGGAAATAAATTTTAAAGTTGACAAACTTTCAAGTAGAATTTCAAAAAATCAGGCTGACAGTCAATTACGATTTCAAGATTTAGAAAAAGCTAGGTTATCAAGTCGGTTGCAGTCCACTGATATCGTAGACGATCAAGAAGAAAAGCGATTACCTGGATCTTCAGAAGCTCAAATTCTTGGTAGAATTAGTGATGAAGATTTAAAAAATACTCAAATAGTACAAAGCACTCAATCTGTAGAATCTACCGGTGCCGTTGTAACCGAAAAATATATTAACGAGGAAAAGATCCTGCCTGAAGGGACACCAAAAGAACAATATGATTTTGCACTCAGCTTTGTAAAAGTTGGTGACTATGAAACCGCGGAAATTGCGCTAAAAGAATTTGTTTATATAAATGCCAAAGATGAACTTGCTGGTAATGCACAATATTGGTACGCAGAAACGTTTAGAATTAGACAGCTCTATCAAGATGCGGCAACAGCGTATTTAGATGGTTATCAAAAATATCCTAATAGTGCCAAAGCTCCTGTCAATTTACTAAAGCTTGGAGTATCTTTAGTCCAAATTGGAGAAAAAGATCAGGGCTGCTCAATGATTACCGGAGTAAGCAAGCAATATCCAAAAGCAAGTCAATCTGTTCTTCAAAAAGCAAAATATGAAGAAAAAAAATTCGACTGCCCAACGAAAAAAAGTTAAATTCGACAATAAACATCTTAATGATCCAAAAATTAAGAAAGTATATTTAACTTTTAAAAAACAATTACATTCCCAAATTAAAAATGAAAAATTTTGTATTGGTGTATCCGGGGGCCCAGATAGCCTTGCTCTAGCGTTTTTATGTAAAATTTTTTCAAAAGAATTTAATAGTAAATTTATAGCTTTAATAATTGATCACAATTTAAGAAAACAATCTGGAATTGAAGCACGAAAAGTTAAAATAATTTTAACAAAGCATAAAATTAAAACCAAAATTTTAACTTGGAGAGGCGAAATTCCTAAGTCAAATATTCAATTTAGTGCTCGTAATATTCGATATTTTCTGCTCAATAATGAATGCGACAAATTGAATATTAAATACTTAGTTTTGGCTCATCATGAAAGTGATTTGATCGAAAATTTCTTTATAAGATTGTTTAGAGGCAGTGGCTTAAAAGGCCTGTCTTCACTAAATATAAAAAGACATTCAGAAAACAATATTTTAAATTTGATTAGACCCTTAATCAATATTAAGAAAAGTGAATTAATTAATATTTCAAAAAAAGTCTTTAAATTTTATTTAACTGATCCATCAAATTTAGAAGAAAAATTTTTACGTACAAGAATTAGAAATTATTTAGATAAATTTAAATTAGATGGACTAGATATTAATAAGATAAAATTAACCTTAAGCAACTTACAGTCAGCAAACGAATCTATAAATTTTTATAAAGAAAAATCTATCAAAAATCATGTAAGATATTTGCAAAGCAACGCATGTTTTGTAAGCTATGGTTTGTTTAGTTATGAATCTGAAGAGGTTATTTTTAGAACGATTAACGATATTATCTCTAAAATTTCTGAAGGTTATTACCCACCAAGAGGAAAAGATGTAAAAAATTTAATCTCTAGAATACAATCAGAAAAATTTAAAAAATCAACACTTGGCGGGTGTATAATTGAAAAAACCTATAATATCCTAATATTTAGAAAAGAGTTTGAGTCCTAGTTTAATATTATGCGCTTATTTTAAATATTATTATGTTAATTTACCCCTTGTTTAACTTAGAATAAATCTTATTTTAATAGTATGTTATTAATATATAGATATTGATTATGAACTTTAAAAATTTGGTGATGTGGGCAATTATAGTTTTCCTAACTATAGGTCTCTATAATATGTTTAATAATCCAGAGAACATCCAGAAAAAAAATGATATTTCTTTTTCAGAGTTTTTAAAAGAAGTTGATAATGGGAGAGTCGCACAAGTTAATATCGAAGGAAATAATATTAGCGGAATACTTTCAGATGGAAAAAATTTTACTACTTATGCACCAAATGATCCTAACCTGGTAGAAAAATTATCTAATAAAGGAGTGGGTATTACTGCCACCCCAACAGAAGATAAAATGCCATCATTACTTGGGGTGCTATTGTCTTGGTTTCCTATGTTGCTTTTAATTGGTGTTTGGATATTTTTCATGCGTCAAATGCAAGGGGGTAGAGGCGGAGCAATGGGCTTTGGAAGATCCAAAGCTAAGCTGATGAATGATTCTAAAAAAAAAGTAACTTTTCCTGATGTTGCAGGTGTTGAGGAAGCAAAAGAGGAAGTGCAGGAAGTTGTAGAATTTTTAAGAGACCCTAGAAAATTTATGAGACTTGGTGGAAAAATACCCAAAGGTGTACTACTTGTAGGTCCTCCGGGCACAGGAAAAACTTTGTTAGCCAAAGCAATAGCAGGTGAAGCGGATGTCCCATTTTTTACAATATCTGGATCGGATTTTGTTGAAATGTTCGTTGGCGTTGGTGCTTCAAGAGTGAGAGATATGTTTGAACAAGGAAAAAAAAATGCTCCATGTATAATTTTTGTTGATGAATTGGATGCAGTAGGAAGAAGTAGGGGTGCAGGACTAGGAGGAGGAAATGACGAAAGAGAACAAACCCTTAATCAGATACTGGTAGAAATGGATGGTTTTGAAACAAACGAGGGTGTAGTTATAATTGCGGCAACCAATAGACCCGATGTATTAGATCCAGCGCTACTAAGACCAGGTAGATTTGACAGACAAGTAGTCGTTCCATTGCCTGATATAATTGGAAGAGAACAAATTCTAAAAATACATGCTAAAAAAATTTCACTAGGACCTAACGTAAAACTAAAAACAATAGCCAAAGGAACGCCGGGATTTTCAGGAGCGGATTTGGCCAATTTAGTAAATGAGTCTGCATTATTAGCTG
>Ga0187833_10006523_pt1 | contig 10759 bp, 8 predicted proteins | sample ETNtaG_37_FD_167968 | JGI IMG/M metagenome (GOLD analysis project Ga0187833, IMG submission 167968) | Marine microbial and viral communities from oxygen minimum zone, Eastern Pacific Ocean - ETNP2014_SV_400_PacBio MetaG (Illumina Assembly) | ecosystem: Environmental > Aquatic > Marine > Hypoxic... | reverse complement strand
GTGTACCTGTAATAGTAGATTAGGCAGGCTAAATATGGGCTGTGGTGGTATAATGCAAACAGGAGGAGGATAGGAGGATGACGGACCAAGGTAAGTTTGGCTATCCATATTGTCCAGTATGTAATATAGAATTACCGGAGAGGTTAGGATGGCAAAATAAAAAAACATCGTCTGTAATAAATGTGGTACGAACGTAACCGTAGGTACTGGGTGGTTTAAACCTCAAATAAGGGCTTGGGATTCACGCGAAGAACCACAATAAGGTGATTCCTTATTTTGCAACAAGTGCGGAGCTGAACTTCCTACATCACACCCTGATACAGCTTCAGGCTATCCTCAAACTTAACAGACTTAGTGTACCTCAGCACCATATCTAGGCTCTCCCATCCACCTAGCCTCATGATATGCTCCACATCCAAACCTTTCCTATGCAGATTGCTGGCAAAGGTTCTCCTGAAGGTGTGTGGGTTGCATGGTAGGCCTGTCCTGTTAGCTAACCGCTTTAGCATGGTTTGTATACCACTATAATTTATGTCCCAGATATTGGGATTGTAATCAAACTTGGATAACCACTCCTGTAGTAGGTTCTTAGTCTTATGGGTGAACGGAACTTTCCTTTGCTTGTTGCCTTTACCCCAAACAGTTATCAGGCAGTTCTCCCAGTCTATATCATAGTATTTAATGTTAGATGCTTCTCTTAGCCTCATACCACTATCAGCTAATAGAGAGATGATACTTTTATCTCTTATGCACTCAGCCTTGTCCATTACGTATTGCACTTGTTCAAGTGTCAGACTGGGTAGTATCCGCTTTGGTGGTTTAGGGGCGTCTACTTTCTTAAGTGGATTGTCGTGTATATAATCATGCCTGACTAGGAAATTGATGAATACTCCTATCCCTCTGTAATAAGCATGCTTTCCACCAATAGAACAATCTAGACTAGCAAGGAAGGAGTTTATCGTTTGAGGTGTTATCTCGTTTTTGCAGTATTTAAGATAAGGTGCAATGGTATGTTTATAGAACTCAACTGTCCTTGGGGATAGGCCTTGTCGCCTACTTTGGAGGAATTTTGTTAACAAATCTGTTAACACTTTATGTAGAGTTGAAGCTGGTTTGAATGTCGGGGTGGCCGGACTTGAACCGGCGACCTCCTGAACCCCATTCAGGCGCGCTAGCCAAACTGCGCCACACCCCGACGTGAAGCTATACCCTTAGCGCCTTTTCTACGATTTTCGCTATATTCAGATAGTCTACAATGAAGAGTAACATTGCCGTAATACACTTGTCAATGGAAATATCTGTCCCATCATTAATACTGACCGGTGGTGTCTAATGAAGTGCCGGATTTACTAGGCAAGGATTGCTAAAATATCGCCTGAGAGGTGGCCCGCCCGCCAAACTAGCCCATGTAGAATGTTAGTAATAGTCAAATAGAAAATGTAAAGGGTATCGTACGCATCAGTGGATAAACATCTCGATAACTGCCCTCTCGTTACAAATTTTGCTTGCAGTGGTATAATGCTGGTGACATTCTGAGGAAGGGGGAGATGTGAAGCATGTTTTGCCAGAAGTGCGGTCATGAATTACCTGATAATGCATTAAGGTGTAGCCAGTGTGGTGAAATACCAACGACAAAGAATAAAATCTTTGGGCGTTTTTTACATTTGGTAGCAATGATTCCCATTATTTCTGTCATCGTGGTTTGGTGGTGGATTCTTCGTATCAAATCGTGGAACAAGTTTTCGCTGGGGCATCCGATGGTGAATATCATTATTGTAATCTCATCAGGAATATCAGTGGGCCTGATTGCCTGGGCAGGCCTTAGCCAATTGCTATCATTTATCCCGGAATCATGGGGGAGCTTTAGTGGAGAAGGTGAATGGACCCCATTAAGTATAACATTATCAACTATTGTGGCTGTAATCGCAGGATTCTTATTTGTATACACCATAAATAGAATTAAGGGAATGGAAAAACGAATAAAATCAGAGGATCAAGTTAAAAAAGAACCTAATGGTAAACCAGAAGATACAGTAAATGATAAATCAGAAGATGAAACACAGGTGACTACGGAACATAGCCCCGAGATGACTAAATGAAAAGATAAGTTTGAGGATAGTCTGAAGCTATATCAGCACCCTAATAATCAATAAGAAACACAAATTTAGCTACGCTTACCATCCTCGTAACCATTCACAAAAGAGGGAAGACATGCGCCCCACTCGATATATCAAGGAAGAATTTGATCATCTGGTCGATAAAGGTTACTGGATTGAACCGGTCGATAATGAGGAAGAGAACGCCAAGAAGTATCCTGATAAAGAAAGCTTTGTCGATTCTAGGAACAGACTGACCTTCTCGCAAATCAAGAAAATGTCGGACCGACTTGCGCTTGGGTTCATTGAAATGGGCTTAAAGAAGGATCAGATAATAGTCATGCAAATACCGAATTGCGCTGAGTATTTCATTGTACGTTCCGCGGCCAGAAAAGCCGGACTGATCACCCTATTTACTCAGATGAACATGCGCCATAATGAAATTAAGTTTGCTTGTAAACAAACCGACGCTGTTGGTGTTGTCGTTATCGCCGAGTCTCGCGGGTTCAACTATTTTAAGATGGCAAAAGAGCTTCATCCTGATCTACCGGATTTAGAATATATTTTTGTTATCGGTAACATAGTTCCTAAGGGTGCCATCTCAATCACGAAAATGATGGAGCGGCCACTTGACGAGAAATATCCACCGGATTATTTTGAAAAGACCAGAATCAAACCGGGTGAGGTCAATGAGCTGAAAATGACTTCGGGGACTACTGGTTTTCCCAAGCTTACAGAAAATAGTTACGGCTCTTTGTCCGGAAGCCATGAAGGTCTATTAGAGAAATACAAACTTACCCATGATTCCATATTCGCAGCACTGGCACCACTAACCGGTGGGGCCAGTGGTAGTGGAATATGCAAAGGTATCTGTCAGCAAGCGGGTTGCAAGCTAGTCATGCTAGAAAGATTCGATGCTGAGGAGGCCTTAAAGCTGATTGAACGAGAAAAGGTTAGCTTTGCTACTGGGGTTCCCACCATGATGTCGATGATGATAAGACACTCCAATTTTGAAAAATATGATCTTGGGTCCTTGCAAGTCTGGCACACCGCTTCGGCCTACCTTCCCCCGGGGCTTGCTAAGGAGGTGGAGGAAAAGATGGGCTGTCGAATTGTGAATCATTTTGGAGGTATTGATGTTGGCTTTGCCACAACTACTTCCGCAGATGATCCACTTGAGGTACGGCTTAGCTCGGTGGGTAAGCCTATGCCTGATATAACGCTTAAGTTAATTGACGAACAGGATAAAGAGGTCCCGCAAGGAGAGGTCGGGGAGATAATCTTTGGCAGTACCGCAGGTAGAACCAGCAATGGTTACTATAAAGATCTTGAGGCTACTCTTGCGAGAGAGGCACAAGGGCTCAGTCGTACTGGAGACCTGGGTAAGCTTGATGAGCAGGGGAACCTGTATATTGTGGGTCGCAAAAAAGACGTGATCATCAGGGGTGGGCAGAATATCTTCCCGGCTGAGATCGAAAGTATATTAATTACCCATCCAAAAGTGGCTTATACTGCTATCGTGGGGATGCCCGACCCGGTGATGGGCGAGAAGGCATGTGCATATATCATCCCCAAGCATAACCAGAGAATAGCTTTTGACGAAATAGTTAGTTTTTTGCTGGAAAAGAAGGTAGCTAAGTATAAGCTGCCTGAGAGGCTCGAATTGGTCGATAGTTTCCCCATGTCCGGAGAGGGTCAAAAAATTCTGAAAAGAGAACTTACCGAACAAGTGACCAAGAAACTGCAAGAAGAAGGTGTTATTGAATAATCGTGTGACCTATCTTTTCAGCGACTTTTTCGCTACAAAGGAGAGTTATGAGTCATTATAGATTATTTACATTATCCATACTTCTAATTGGTACGATGGCAATGACAGGGTGCCGCGATACAACATCTACAACAAATAGCACTATACCCACGCCGGACAAGCCATACGCCATTGTAGATACTGGGCAGAATAAAACCTACAATAACGACAGCCAGATCACAACGCCATCATTAGGTGAGGACTTCTATGGACAAGATGCACACTATGATGGCAACCAGCCCAGCTATACAGCAAGCGGAGATGGGCTGACGGTGACCGACAACGTAACAGGGTTGATGTGGACACAAAAGGCCGACTGGACTGGCGATGGGGTCTTGGACGAGAATGACAAACTTACCTGCGCCGACGCCCAAACGTATGCGAACACGCTGAACGCCCAGAACTACGGCGGGTATAGCGACTGGCGCCTGCCTACGATCAAACAGCTGTACTCACTGATTGACTACCGGGGCACTGATCCTGTTCCCACGGCAAGTAGCTCCACCGGCCTAACACCCTTCATCGATGCCGATATCTTCCAGTTCGCCTATGGGAATATTTCCGCGGGCGAACGCATCATCGACTCCCAGTGGGCAACCAGCACACTATACGTCGGTACAGTAATGCACGGCGATCAGGCCATGTTCGGCGTGAACTTCGCCGATGGGCGGATTAAAGGCTACCCCGCGGTCGGGGGCCCAGGAGGAAGAGACAAGACCTACTACGCTCGCTTTTGCCGCGGAAACACGGACTACGGTTCTAACAGTTTCACGGATAACGGCGATGGAACCATAACCGACATCTCCGCCGGACTTATGTGGTCGCAAGACGACAGCGGGGAGGGAATGAAGTGGGAGGACGCTCTGGCATGGGCTCAGCAGAAGAACGGCGAGAACTATCTGGGTCATGATGACTGGCGCTTGCCCAACGCCAAGGAACTTCAAAGCTTATTGGACTACACACGCTCACCCGATACCACCAATTCCGCAGCCATCGACCCTGTCTTCAGCGCTACGGAAATCACTAATGAGGCCGGTGGGTCGGACTACGCCTTCTACTGGACCAGCACAACCTTCCTTCGTGCCGACGGTTCCGCTGCCAACGCAGTTTATATAGTCTTCGGACGAGGCTTGGGATCAATGGATAGGGTAAACGTAATCGATGTTCACGGCGCTGGATGCCAGCGTAGCGATCTCAAGAATGGCAACCCTGATGACTTTCCGAGAGTGGGCTTCGGGCCCCAGGGCGACGTGCAGCGTGTGTTCAACTATATCCGCCTCGTGCGAGACGCTTAATAATCGAGGATGGCCCAGAGGTAGTTTACCCATGTCTTGTTATAAAGGCTTAATAAGCGGCGCTAAGACGGGTTGATGCCGATTCTGCTGGCGGTCAAATTATCGGTGACCGGCGGAGATATGAGGTAACCCTGCCTCTCCAGCCTGGGCAGTACGTGACTGAGCGCTTCGGTATCGTGATTAAACGAGGTTATGGGCACCAGCATAGCTGGAGGTGTAACGATAGAGGTTATCCTGCTGAGTGCTACCGATAGCGGGTGCTTCGAGGAGGCCATTTTGACAGCCTCGATCTCTATATCGAGAATGGCGAGCAGCTTTCTTGCCGATTCCAGATCGACGTTCGCCAGTTCCCTGCGAGTTTTATTGAGCTTTTTTACATCCGGCGGCCACAGATATCTGACCGAGGGTTTGATACTGCTCATGCTCTCGACAAGCAGCAGCACCCTTTTTAGCAATGCATTAGGTAATATCACCGGGGTGATCTCCACCACTTCATGCTCATTATAGGCAACCAGCATTGCATGAACTGAGTTCATCGACAGAGTCAGTACTGAATTTATCAAATTGCTAGCTACCCTATCGGCCTCCTCGGCACTGCTCGTTGCTAGGTTTGCCAAAATCACCACCGCATTTCCACGCATATCCTGATATTTCTTAACCACAATCTCCCTGAAACGGGCCGTGTGCTTCCAATCTATATTATTGAAGCTGTCCCCCGGGGAGTACGGATGGCTTGAGTGATATTCTATCCCACTGCCTGACTGAATGACTGAGGCTGATGTGATAAACGAAGCCGCAACGCTTCCGATTGCCCCTACTCCCTGCTCCAGATATTTTTTAGCCAACCAAACGGAATACGTTGCCCGTGGAATCATGATTAGCTTTGCGCACTCGATAGTATAGCCAAATTGCAGGAATCCTAATTCATCACGGATAGACAGTTCAAGCACCAATGTCGACGGACCGGCAAGCGTCGCCTCAACAGTAGCCTCAAAAAGAGCGGTATCTGCAAATTCGAACTCCGGCTTATTGATTCTAAGCCAGCTATACGTCTGTTCGACCCGAACCAGCAACGGTTTACCGGTTTTGTTTGTAAATTCAACAGACAGTTGCTTGGTCTCACCCACTATCAGTTTGAGTTCAACGTTTTCCTGCCAGCTCAAAGGATCTGAGAGCATACGGAAAGCCTTCAGCCCGTGCCAGGCCAGGTAGGCAGACAAGATAGCGATTGTAAAGCTTAGAATATAAGTAGCTGTCATAAGCGACAGCACCAGCAGCAAAGCCAGCGCAATGAGAATCGATTTGATGGTGCTGGATATTTTTTTGTTTTCAACAAAAGCGAGGAAGGGCTGCTCCCTAGCATTCCGTTTAAGATCTTCGCTTAATAGGGGCAAAGCAGGCAATACCGCTAACAAGGACAAATACCACGGTATGGCGGGATTTAACACCAGCGGTAGTGAAACAATACATAGTAAATCGATCGCAAACGACAGCCCCGAAGTTTGGTTCTTCCAGAATAAATACAGTTGAAAAAACAGCATAACGCCGGCTATGACCGAGTAAGACAGAGATGACAGCACCGCCGCTGCCAGTATGGCCAGCGTAAAATAAATACGGAAGTAGGTTATTTTCACTTGGGTACCGCCACCTCTACTAAGATTTTGTTTATTATATCCTCGGCGATTACCCCGTCCATCTCGGCCTCCGGACGCAGGCGGGCTCTATGTCTTAGTGTGGGAATAACAAGTTTTTTCACATCGTCGGGAATCACATATTCCCGTTTATCCATAAAGGCAAGGGCCCTGGCTCCTTTATACAGTGCTATTGTTGCTCTGGGGCCCACACCACCGACCACGTTGCTGCTGTAGCGAACGCCGTTCACCAGATCGACTATATAATTCTCCACCTCCGCAGAGACGTGCACCTTGCGTACCGCCTTTCTGATATCAAGCAGCATTTGTGGATTTGTTATTTGAGCTACCTCCGGTTCCTCCAAATAGTCGATCCTCTCGATTATGTCTTTCTCGGCCTCGTGAGTGGGATAGAAACTTTGCACGTTAAACATGAATCTGTCCGACTGCACATCGGTGAGAGGATACGTTCCCTCTGAACCATGCCCGACCTGAGTTGCAATAACCATAAAGGGTTGCGGCATAATATGGTCCTTGCCTTCAATGGTAACCTTCCCCTCCTGCATAACTTCAAGAAGAGCCGACTGTGTTCTGGGCGTGGTTCGGTTAAGCTCATCCAAAAGCAGCACGTTGGCAAATACCGGACCCTCAACAAAGCGGGATTCGCCGTCAAGGGTATACAGATAGAATCCGGTTACATCGCCGGGCAACATATCGGGTGTAAACTGAATCCGCTTAAACACGCCACCCAGCGTCGCAGCAAATGTTCGTGCAAGCGTTGTCTTGGCGGTCCCAAGAGGCCCTTCTATAAGAACGTGGCCTCCGCTTATTGCAGTTACCATAAGCAGCTCTTTTATGTCTTCCATCCCGATAACAACCTTGTTTACCTCATCGAAAAGCGCACCTATAATCTTGTTCAATTTATCCTGCACTGTTATCTCCTTCTCCTCCGTAACGGCTTTAATACCAATAGTAAAGTGGTCCCCACCATCCCAAACAAAACCGCTGGGTGGGCAATTATATCACGGGCCGGCCTTAAAGAAGACTTCGCATTAAAAAAGGCCGAACCTTCAAGATGGGATTGATCTAGATATATCCTCGGGTTCAAGTCACTTAAACGAGTTGCATTTTCGACGATGGCGTAGTTATCCTCCATCTCAACCATACCGTTTATTATTATAGACGGATCACTGATGGCAACAACTCGTCCCTTCCCCAGCACGGTGTGTGCAATCACAGCCAATGCCCCCTTCCTCTCTTCCCCTTCATCATATAGCGAGTCGCCGTCCTCATCCACAAAGCCGAAGCTAGATGAACGGGCGAAAATCTCGTCAGCGGGCACACCGAGGAGACAGGAAGCATGGTCAAATATGATCATCTCAATCCCCGCTGTAAGAGGAGCAGCTGTAATAGCCAGAATCTTGGGGAATTTCTCATTTTTGTAATTGGCCAACGGGTCCAAAAGAGGGGCTCCGCTGAATCTATAATTGATATTCAATATCTCCAAAACATCGTTACCATAACGATAATCATCCAGAAGGACAAGCGTTCCACCTCCTGTAACATAGGTCTTTATTTGATCCAATTCTGCAGCAGTAAATGCAGAATAGGGTATAAGAATTAAAACGGTATCGTCCCGGCCTTCGGGTAGTTCGGTAAATGAGTCGATAGAGACGGCGCCGCTCTTTTGCTCGAACTCGCTCAAGCCGTTCCAGGAATTGTTATCTTTCCCAAAATCTTCCACAGAGGGATAAAACCACAGAATGGTAAGTACCGCCACAATAACAGCAACTGCTAACAATAAAATATTAAGTCGGCTCACTGATCAGCCTCCGCTTTAATTCCTTAAGCAACCCATTGGCCTTGCCTGCGTCGGTACTGTTTGGCTTTGATGAATAGAGCGTAAGCTCCGCCAAATGCGTAAGCTCGGCAAATATTTCTCTAATTCTTTCCGGTTCAGGTTTTACCTCCCGCAGATATTCCCGCAAGGTTACATTGGGCCCTAAATTAACCCCCGTTAATTCCCGTATCACCTCGGCAGCCTCAAAGTAAGCAGCCAATACTCCTTCCCCGTACTCACTAAGTCCACCTTGAAAATCAGCTGTAGCCGCCTCGGCGTCAAACGATAGTTCTACTGCATCGTCACTTGAGCGTCTCCTTCTCCAGCGATGCACAACCACTCCCGCCGCGATGAGGGTTGCCGAGAAAAAGCCTATGTTGAGCGGGCTAACCACTACAACGCCGGACTGCACCGTTATTGAGCCAAGCCAGGAATCGGACGGTTGCACATCAACCGCGAGGTTTTGACTTCCTATAGAGATATATGAAACCGGTAATTCCAGTGTCAAACTGAAATCGCCCTGACTATCAGTAATAGCCTCATACATCTTGCCACAAAAAGTTACACTCACCCCGGCATTCGTCACCGGTTCCTGGTCAAAGGATACCGTGCCAGACAAACTGCCTGACATTGGTGAAATAAGATAGCCCGGCACATCGATCTCGACCTCCGGAAACGCTCTGACCAATTCCACGACAAAGGACTTGAAAGTTTCGGCGCTTATACCGTTATCATCTGGTAGAACGACTACCCTTAATCCATAAACACCAAGCCCAAGATGACCCAGCGGATATAAAGGCAAGTCAAACCTTCCATCGTCATCGGTTAAACCCTCTCCGACCAGATCGTTATTCAACCAGAACTGGACCGTCCTTCCCGGACGCTGCGTGCCTTCTCCGCTCACGTTTCCAGCTATCATATAGGATGTGCCAACCAGCAGTTCCCGCGGATAGCTGGTCACCTCCAGTTCGGTGTTATAGTACTGTAAAGAAACCTCGGCAGCGTTGTAGCACGCTTTGTAGTTGGCTTGATCATATGAGGATTTTGGGCTAAAGGAGGCTCCTGCAATAATTGCAGATGTGTAGGCATAGGGTACGCGCAGATTCCCTTCGTAGTTTCCATCTGCGTCGGTTTGTACCTTAACCGATTGCACCAGGGTTTCTATATGAGGCGGCAGACGACCGAAAAGTACAACCTCTTGATCGGGCAAAGGAGTTGAGGTACTAGACAGCAGCAGCCTTCCGCTAATTGTGATCTGTTCCCCCAGTCGGGCTTCATACGAAGAGAGGTGGAGCGTAAGGGTTGTACCTAAGCCTACGGACTCTACCTTGGACGCAAGGGCCTGGTGCAAATCTTCATAGTCAGTTCTCAGCAAGCCCACATTGTCTATAATCGTCATGTATTCATTGTATACACTCACAAACAAAGCTGAATCCATGACGAAACTGGACAGTTGATCCTTCAAGCTGTCGGTGACATACTGTAGTTCCGGCATTGTTATATCAAGCGCCTCAAGATGTCCGTTGATATCGGCAAGTTTGTTCTCCGCTTCGGCCAGAAAATTGTAGTCAATTAGGTCTTCGGCATCCTCAAGCAAATCATCGATCTCACTGAGTTTTGTGGAGACCTCGTCGATCTTATCCGAATAAGCAACAAGCGTGCTATAAATACCGGGGGGGAATTTGTACTCGATTGTCTTCATCTCAGCGAGTAAATCATCGGCTTTGATAAATTTGCCCGCGGTTATGAATGAAAAAATGGTGGAATAGGCCCCCAAAATAGAGCGGGGCTGAAAAGTACTTTGTGCTTTGTCAGGGTCTTCATGGGGAATGCTAGTAGGCGCCGCCCCGGCCAGCACGGCAGGCAGCAGCAGTAAGAGCGCAATGAGGACGGCAGCGGCAACAATCCCAAAAAATTTTCTCATCAAAACAACAACTTTACACCAAGAAGTATTTCCAAAACTTTTGACGCTAAAAGCACCAGAAACAAGGCAAAAAGAATTACATTTACCCGGCTTAAGTTCCTCTTGGCCTTTGGGTTAAGATAAATGAATAGCTCCGTAAGTAATAGGCTTTCGATTATGTAAATCG
>Ga0187833_10006522_pt1 | contig 10760 bp, 8 predicted proteins | sample ETNtaG_37_FD_167968 | JGI IMG/M metagenome (GOLD analysis project Ga0187833, IMG submission 167968) | Marine microbial and viral communities from oxygen minimum zone, Eastern Pacific Ocean - ETNP2014_SV_400_PacBio MetaG (Illumina Assembly) | ecosystem: Environmental > Aquatic > Marine > Hypoxic... | reverse complement strand
AAGATTTATGTACATTTGTTAAAATCAAGGCCATTTTCGTTCGTTCAAAAATGGAATATTGTCAGTTTTTATGAACAAAACAAATATTTTAGAAGCTGTCTATATAAAGCTCAGTTCAATTCTAAGGTTTGTAGTAATCCAATGTGGCGAAAATCGGATTATCGAATTTTTCTTCGCCAAAAGTGAAAGCCTACTGAAGAAACCATTATTCAACTGCAAAATGTGTGGTCATTGCATACTTCACTTCACAGGAATGGTGTGTACGATGGGATGCCCGAAAGAGATCAGAAATGGCCCCTGTGGTGGTGTTAGATATGATGGTTCCTGTGAAATTTCTCCAGACATGAAATGTGTCTGGGTGAATGCTTGGGAGAACTCTAGCCACATGAAGGTTTTTTCAGAGTCTATTCATCAAATTCAACCTCCTTTGGACCGTCGCCTAAAAGATTCGTCAGCCTGGATTAACGAGTTAAGACAAAAATGATCATTCAGACAGCAACTAACCTGGAAAAGCGGCTCAACAAAGGGATTTTCACGGTGACAGGCGAATTAAGCTCGCCGGATTCTCCCACAGACGAAAGTCTCCTCAACAGAGCAAGAAAACTATCACCTTTCTGTGATGCGATAAACGTAACGGATTCATCAAGTGCGTATCCCCATTTTTCGAGCCTAGCAGGATCTGCAATTCTCCATAGGAATGGGATAGAACCGGTCATGCAGATTAATTGCAGAGATAGAAACAGAATAGCTATACAAAGTGACGTGCTCGGTGCCCACGCTCTCGGGATTCGAAACATACTTTGTATCACCGGGGATGGAGTCGAATCGGGAGATCACCCGGAAGCAAAACCAGTTTTCGATTTAGATTCAGTGAGCCTTCTCTCAACAATCAGTCTTTTAGAGAAAGAGGGTCAATTTCTCAGCGGAAGAAAGTTGGAATCACAACCCAAACTATTTCTTGGAGCGGCGGTAAATCCGTTCTCGCCTCCATACGACATGAGACCCCATCGACTAATCAAGAAACAAAAGGCCGGGGCATCTTTTTTCCAGTCTCAATTTTGCTTCGATATTGCCAGATTCAAATCATTCATGTCGGAGCTATTGGATGCTTGTAACGGAACTCCCCCTCCGATACTCGTCGGAGTGGGGCCGCTTAGGTCTGCGGATGTGGGGCTATGGATGAGGGACAACATAGCGGGAGTCTCGATACCTGATTCTGTCATAAGCCGCATGTCAAAATCTGTTAAAAAGGAGCAATCCAAAATTGGCATAGAGATATGTTCTGAAACAGTGGCTACGTTAAAGGGCATTCACGGAGTTGCCGGTATTCATATAATGGCATATAAGTGGGAAGATGCTGTCCGGGAGATCATTACAAATACAGGATTGCAGAAGGAAAATAGAAATTAGCCCGCTGACTGAAAAGAAGTGGTATCCCTAGCAGGACTCGAACCTGCGTACCCGGTTTAGGAAACCGACAATTACAGGCGTGAATCGCCTTATCTAGGTACGAAACCGGTTCAAGTCCGAGGCCGGTCACCACTAACCGACCAGTGCGATTTCCTAAGCCGCCAACATCACGTTCAATCTGTGTGCGAAGTGTGGACGGACCCTCCCCCGTCTCCACCAGATCTAAAGGGCTCCTCATTTTCTAGATGGGAGCCTTCTTCGTCCCGGCACCCTGACTATCATCCATGAGGGTCAGAAAAACACCCGTTCCATTCCTGGTAATACCCCCGATTCCTCCCATACGTTGTCGAACCGCTTTTCGGCCTGCCTCACTAAAGCAGGCCTTACTTCCAAAGATGTAACTCTATTTATCCAATCCAAAGCTTCTCGAGGCGTGCCGGCTCATGCGCCAGGTTCTCATAAAGTGAATTGAACAGGTAGGCGAATTAACCCGCCTGGAACACCGGACTTATCCTACTGGCGTAAGTACCAGACATGAATGAAAAACTCCCAGAGACACTCATCATCACCGATCCACCCTCTTGTACCGATGGTTCCTATAATGGCACCATTTGGCTAATGTTCCCAGCAAGAGTAAGGGTGAAGAGAAATGCGCGTTCCCCACAGATGACGCTGTGGCCTATGGGGAAGAAGGGTCAGCGGACGCCCAGCGATTCTTGTAATTTGGAGCAAATGTGGAGGCGTCACGTCAAGGTGTCTCAATAGGCACTTGAAGGTCCTGCTTGAACGCCCGTGAGGCGTTGAAGATCTGGCGGGGAAGCGCCCGCCTCGGCTCCCTTAATGAACTGGCCATATGAGCCCGGTGTGTCGACAAGGCAGTCCCCGCCTAGCGGTGGTAGAGTAAAGGACTCATAGCGTTAAAGAAACTCCCGCATGGTAGTAACTGAAAACACATATGGAAACGGCTTTTGTAATGGTGATCAGAATTGCGGCTGCCAAGGCCGGCCATTGACACTCAAGGAGGAGGCAAAAGATGCCAGGTAAAACCGTGGTGATTCTCGGGGGCGGTGTCGGCGGACTGGTGACGGCGAAGGAGTTACGCAAGCGACTGGGCAAAGAACACAGGGTGGTTTTGGTGGACAAAGGCGGCGAGCACATCTTTTGGCCGTCCCTTCTCTGGGTTCAAGTGGGGCTTCGTGACCCCTACAAAATCATGCGCGATCTCGCACGGCTGGAAAAGAAGGGTATCGACGTAGTCAAAGGACAGGTAGAGAGCATCGACCCCGAACAAAGGACGGTTCGGGTTAATGAAAACGAGTTAGAGTCAGACTACCTGGTGATCTCCCTTGGCGCTGATCTGGCGCCGGAGCAGGTACCTGGACTGGAGGATGCAGGTTTCAATCTCTATTCCATGGAAGGGGCCGTTGCAATCCGGGATGCCCGTGCAGATCTTATCGAAGGAAGGCTGGTTGTGTTGACGGCTCGCGTTCCTTACAAGTGCCCTGCCGCGCCCTACGAAGCGGCCATGCTCCTAGAGAGCGACCTGCGCAAGCGGAAGGTAAGAGATCGGGTGGAGGTATCCATCTACGCTGCCGAGCCGGCACCCATGGGTGTTGCTGGACCAGAAGCTTCTCAGGGAGTGAGACAGCTTGTGGAGGAGCGCAACATAATCTACTATCCTCAGCATCAGGTGAGCGAAGTGGATTCGACCAGCAGAACCCTCCGTTTCACCAATGGCGCCGAGGCCCACTATGAATTCCTTGTCTACATCCCTCCTCATGTGGCACCGAAGGTTGTGAAAGACGCCGGGCTTACCGGGGAGAGCGGTTGGGTTCCGGTGGACCGTCACACGATGGAGACCAGCTTTCCCGGCGTTTACGCCATAGGCGATGTCACTGGAATCCCCTTGGGGGTGGGGCAACCCCTTCCCAAGGCAGGAGTCTTTGCCCACGGTCAAGGCGAGGCCGTGGCGCAGAGTATCGCGGCCCAGGTTACCGGGAAGGGCGCACCGGGAAGATTTGATGGTCAGGGCGAGTGCTTTGTCGAAACGGGGGGAGGGAAGGCTGGCTTCGGCCGGGGTAACTTCTACGCCGACCCTGCCCCAATGGTCAAATTCCACAAACCCACCCACCTCCGGCACGCAGGCAAGGTACTGTTCGAGAAATACTGGCTTTGGCGATGGTTCTAGCAAAACTAGAACGGCCTTTACAAACATGTTCCCTGGGCACCTGCGGGCCCGACACTTTCACGGTGTTTGGCAGTGCATAGGAGCCAGATAGATACCGATAGTGCGATCGCTTGTGATGCCATCCGCCAACATCACCCTCAATCTGTATGCCGAGTGTGGATGGGCCCTCTACCAGTCGGCAGAAGGCCTTGTCTTGTTCAGCAATTCTTTGTTTAAACCGAATCGTGCCAGCAGCAAATTCGTATATAGATCATGCTCTTTCTCTATGAGACCGCAACCTAAATTGATGTCTCCTACTATCTTCGGTTTGTATGCGTAGGATTCCTGCTATTGAGCAAGATTCACCTTCAAGGGCCTGGTGTGGATACCGCATTCACCGCCGCACTTGCTGGTCCCGAGCCAACGGCCGGCCCGCTCATCTGGGCCGGTACTTATGCTCGTGCAAGGCGCACAACCTAGCGAGCGATATCCCCCCGCATAGAGCGGATTTACAACATGTTAATAATTGATCTTTCCCGATCAGCCTAGCATTTCGACTACCTTACGTGTATTGAGACAACCTAGCTACACAGCAATCACCGATCCTAACTTGTTTGCAAAGTTATCTACCTCTCTCTTAGAGATGAGTCACTAGCAATACCAGCAGCCTTCAGCACGCTAGATATCTGATATTCTCTCCCGACTGACACTAAATGCACACCCTGACACAAGGACATTAGATCTTTGATGGTTCGCGTCGCTATCGCTACGCCAGTACTTTCAGGATCCTCTGCCCGATCCATCTCGTCGATCAGGGCATCTGGGACAGCGATTCCAAGTTGACCGGCGTTCAGGTGGCGGGCCATGTCACCGGACTTGAGCACAATCAATCCCGCGATGATAGGAACACTGAACCTGCTTGCGGTACTCATGAATGACTCGAAAAGGAGCGGATCAAACACTGCCTGGGCAAAAAAAAATTGGGCGCCGACGGCCACCTTCATCTCCATTCGTCGCATTTGCTGATCCTGGTTTGTAATCGCCGGATCGACCACTGCACCGGCTGAGAAAGCAGAGGTTCCCGTGAGACGGCGACCTGACATATCCTTTCCAGCCCGGTGAGAAGCAATGGCCCTTAACAGAGAAATGGAATCGAGATCGAAAACGGGAGTGGCCTCGGGGTGGTCACCGACAACCGGGTGGTCGCCAGTCATGCAAACGATATTCTTGATGCCCAGAGCATGGGCCCCTAGGAGGTCCGACTGTAGGGCTATTCGGTTGCGCCCCCTACAAGTGATACTGAGAATAGGCTCTATACCTCGGTTGACTAGCAAATGAGCCACCGCTAGTGGAGACATACTCATCTGGGCCGCATGGGAGTCCGGGAGGATGAATGCGTCTACCTGATCCCTCAACGCTTCCGCTTTCTCAAATAGAGGTGTGAGGTGAGTCCCTTTTGGTGGAATCAGCTCGGTGGTAACCATGAATTTCCCGGACGTAAGGGATTCGATGAACGATCTCACTATTGCCTCCGTATGCGTATCATAATGTCCATCGTACCTCAACGGCGACCGGCACTTCTTTGACTACTACTTCGAGGGCAGGTTTAGGGGTATAAATAGACAGTGGGGTATAGGTTGGTTACATATTGACCTTAGAGGTTGAAGATATCAGCGGTCTGAGTATCGCCACGGGCTACCATCAGCAGCATGGCTGCCGAGGGCAGAAGGAATGATGCTGTGCGCTTGAGATTCATTCCCTTTCTCCCCCAGTTATCCCAATGTCCCTCGGGTCCTGGCCACTACGTTCTATAGCTTCATTGCCTGCGACAACACCGCACCGTTACCTCGTTGAGATCGATAGCTCCGGTTGAGGCCGGTTCTACTCCGGTGCGAATATTGAAATGATGAGGATGGCAATCACGATAGGAGTTCTCATGAAAACATCATTTTCATTTCGCATCACGGCATCCGAGTTCTACGTGTTGCAGACGAAACTCATGCGGTGATGGTAGAAAGGTATTGCAGGCACCCGGGCGGTGCTGACCAACAGTGGACAAGCTTCGGTGCTATATAGGGTGGTTACGGTGAGTGGAGGAAGAAACCGGTTAACCTGGACGGCTCTTCTACGTGAGTACGTGGGTAGAAGAGTTAATCCTCTCTATATAGATAGAACCAGTAAGCGATACCTTCATTCCACAGCCCGCAGTTACATAAGTTAACTAACGAATCTTCCACCACAGCGCAAGTCCCATTCGTTTTCAAACTGCATAACCTCTCTCCTTCGGTTGTTGCTCTTCCACTACTTCCTATTTCTTATAGCTAAGTATGCGTTATTGTCTTACAGGTAAGCGATCGATTATCAGTGAAATCGAAGGCGAACATTACCAAAGGAATGGAATAATGGAGATCAAGAAATGACACAAAACTGGATGAATGCCGATTATCACGTTGTTTATAGAAGATTCCAACCAGATGACTGGCTCGTTAGTGGCCTGGAACAACTCGCCCGTGCGGAAGGGATACGCGAAGCAACCATCACTTCTTGCATAGGGAGCTTAAAACAGTTGAACCTTAGAAATCTGTGCGGATTTGAGGAAGATGTCCCTGAGTTCCAAAGACATTCCATCGAGGAAAACTTGGAACTTGTTAGTGCAGAGGGGTATGTCCAACCACTGCCTGACGGCGGGATAAGGATTCACATTCACCTGGTTGCTGCACGCCCGTCAGGTGAGTTAATTGGGGGTCACTGCGAGGAGGCCCGAATATTCACAGGAGCTTTCATGTATCTCCATATCATTGACGCGGAGGGAAAGACCTCATGAATGCAAAAGCAAATTTCGGGACGTCCTCAAGGCTAAGTGGCAAAGTCGCCGTGGTGAGTGGGGCGGGTACGTACGGAGGCGAAGGCATTGGAAATGGTGCTGCGACCGCTATCCTTCTTGCCAGAGAAGGTGCGCGGGTAGTGCTAGTAGATTTGGTCGAAGAGTGGGCGGATGCAACCAAGTCACTAATTCAAAATGAGGGAGGATTAGCTATGTCAATTGCAGCCGATGTAACTAAAGCTGAACAATGCAAGGAGGTGGTCGATTTCGCTGTACGGGAGTTCAATACTATTGACATACTTCATAACAACGTCGGGGGCGGATCAGGAAGTGGGAATGTCGTGGAAGCAACACAGGATATCTGGGCAAACAGTATGTCTGTAAACCTTATGAGCATCATCAATATGAGTCGGTACTCGATACCGTATATGAGAGGTAATTCTGGTGGGTCTATCATTAACGTGTCATCAGTTACCGGCATGAGGCCGAAATCTGGCAGGTCATCAGCACCCTACACTATGAATAAAACGGCGGTAGTGGGTTTGACCAGGGCAATGGCCCTCGATCACGCTGGGGAGAGTATCAGGGTAAATTGTATTATGCCTGGTTTAATATGGACTCCGCGAGTATCTAGTGGGTCTCCTGACTCTAGGCCCACCAGACAATCGTCAACCCCCTTACCAAACGAGGGTGAAAGTTGGGATATTGGATGGGCAGCGGTTTACCTTGCTAGCGATCAAGCTAAGTTTGTTACCGGAATAGTAATACCGGTCGATGGAGGCTTTTTGCTCACGAGCACACCTAATTGAGGAAGATCCTTATTCATGGTTAGATCAAACGAAAGAGGAAATTATTGAGCCGGAAACAGCTATTTGCGACCCTCACCACCACTTCTGGGATAACCGGCTTGAAAGAGGTTATCCCCGTTACCAGTTGGATGAATTGCTGGCTGATATAACAAGTGCCTGTCACGGGTATGGCTGCTTGTTAGAGAGCAATTCGTAATGGTTAGTGTAACTGGCATTTAATCTGTAATTGCGATTTTTTCCATGATTCTCAGAACTTAAACCCAAAGTTTTTGAATTATTCATCACCGGTATTACTCGAAAGTTTTTAGTTTGACTTTATAACGAGTAAGTTCGATATATTCTTGCCTAGAAGATCTTCGCAACAATTTCCACACTACCAGACCAAATAAAGTTATGGAAAGCGTTCCGAAAGACCCGGACAAGGCCAATACCGTCCAAGCTAAGTCAAAACGTATGATTCCAGCTATCAGTCTTGACGCAACACTCAAATTGATAAGAATTAGTATTACATCTAATAGACCATGCAAAGGCAAGAGTGCAGCCTCAAACATTGGCAGCATCCTTGTAGACATCCCGATAATCATGATGGTGATGAAACCCAAGCCAACTACGTGAATTGTTGGGGCACCCAAACTCGTTGGTGGGCCTATCGGCGAATACAGGTCCCCGATTAATTTCCATACCTGTAACATCCCACCAATTAGCAGCCAAAAATATGCACTTTGTAAGTACCATTCAAATCTACGGTAAACGTTCACAATATATTTCCCGGGGCTCATTTTTCGTGAGTATAACCTCAGGCTCAGGATATAGATCAAGAAACCGACCGTTTTGAACACAACGCCAGCAAATAACCACCAATTCGAAAAATCTTTGGCAAGTGTCAATATTATTATCCCGATCCCAGTATTAATACACACCAAGCTAACACCGTTTAACCTGAGTCTTGCCGGAGGCAAATTTAGAAAAGAAGGGACCACTTGTAGACTGATACCGAAAATAAAATTTGAGATGAATCCTATTAAGGCGGCCTCGATAAATAGTTTACCGATTGCCGAGGGCACAATCACTGAGTTAGAGTCGATCATCCGATAAGCGATCATCAAATCAAGCCCCGCAACCACGATGGCCCAGCCTGTGCTTGCAGCGATCCAAAGCTCAGGCAAACGATGACGAGCCCTGCCTTTTAGCAATGTTGCACCAACGAATAGGGAAAATATACCCAGCCCCAAAGCTAGGCTAATAGCAGATACGGCCAATAATGGATTATTTATACTGAATGAAGTGACTGTTTGTCCGAGGAATCTAGAAATTATGGCTACTATCATGAAAGTAAGCACGCATCTTTGTGGCCATGGGAACTTGATCGAACTATTCCTTATTCTCGGCACTATATGGAATCCGAGGCCCATTACAAACAAACCGGCCCAACCAAGAATTTGAGCCATGCCATGACTTTGGGTATGGGTGGGCCATGCCGTTCCCAGATCTATATCAAGCAGCCGAAAGAATATGATTGCCGCGCCTGTAGTAAATCCCAAAGTCAATGCCACACAAAGAGACGATATTATGAATGGTCTATACGTGCGTTGTGACGACCATAGCCCTGGATTGTGCGAATGGCGATCGGAACTTGACATGATAGATTGTTGCTAGATATGACCCATATGAATACGCTTCAAGGTGATTTCCTCGACACCTGCAACTGGCTTGCGAAATAGTGTTCTTTTCTTCGAGAAAAGCTTATGAAAAATTGATTGAGCAAATGAGCATTTCATAAGGATAAAGTCAATAATAGGTGAAATGCCGTTAAGTGGTCCGATGCCAAAATTAGAAATGAACACCAATAATCGATTGCTGACGCCATGAGAATGCCAGAATTTACGGCCCTAGGGAACGTTTTTTATGAGTGTGTCGCGACCCCGTTATGATAGAGTCGTGTCATTGGCATAAATTTCTTCTTCCTAAAGTAGGAGAGGGTTGAATACCGCGCCGGGCAAGAACTGAGGGTTTTCAGTGAGATGCTCACCGGTCAAATCTTTACCGGAGCTAAGTAAGGAGATGTCCTCTAGAAGAGAGATGGAATCGAAGTCGAGATTTTGAAGCCTACTGGAATGGTGTCCTGTTTCTAGATGATCTCCGGTTACACACACGATATTCCTGACACCCAGGGCATATGCTGCAAGCAAATCTCCCTGGAGAGCTGTGTGATTTCGATTGCTGCAGGAAAAGGTCAAAATGGTTTCATACCTACGATCGATCAACATATGGGCTACCGCTATCGGCGACATGAACGCTTGAGCAGGTGGGGTATCGGTAACCACAAATCCATCTAACACGCCTTCGAGGTCCATAACCTTCTCGAACAGTGGGTTTAGATTGACTCCCCTCGGCGGCCTTACTTACGCAGTTGTGACGAAGGTACCGCTGCGAAGTAGTTCACTTAGCTTCGTCATACTTGTTTCCGCGCAACGGGCTAGTGGCGTCGCTGGCTACGCGTGTTCTTGACCACCCCTGGCTAGGCGGGACGATCCCGATATGCAGAAACCTTGTACGTTGCACAACAACGCTTGAATTTGCGTCCGCTACCGCACGGGCAGAGTCCGTTCCTACCCACATTTTCTTTCTTGGCAATTGCACGGATCTCCATGATTGAACGGGGCTTCGTCCGCGTTCTCTCTTCCGCCGTTTTGGGATCTCGAGGTATCACCAATCCCTTGTATTCCGCTGCCTCTATGGCGGCATCTTCAAGCAGCTTGTATTTCTCTCCAAAGAAATTCTTATAGGAAGGGCAAAAGTATGGTAACGAGTTGTCTGGCCTCCCAGTGTTAATTGTTCGATAGCTGGGACACTCACCATAACAAAGTGTTTTCCAGGGGCATTGTTTGCAGTCTGAATGAAGCTTGCTTTTCAGGCCGGTAAAGCGAGTATATTTTTCACCTTTAACAATGTTCTCCAGCGTCATTTCATTTATATTTCCGAGAAACCAATCGTCGTCTACCGAGAAATCACACGGATAGCAATCACCGTTATGCTCCAAAACGATATAGCCGCATTCAGGAGCTAACTGGCACATCTCTGAGGGAAACCCCCAGAGCATCTGGATTAAGTTGTCGAACCATCGAATTCTCACTTTTTCCCAGCCGATTTCCAGCCAGTCATCCATCAAGATATTCAAGAATTGGCCGTATTGATCAGGAGTTATGGATTCTGCGGAGACGACACCGTCTCCGGCGGAGCTACTGTCCGGTTGTAACTCTGCACATGGTATGAATTGCAGATCTGTGAAGCCATGGTCGATAAACCAGCGTAGCAACTCTCCTGGTTTTTCTACATTGGATTGATTTACCACAACAAGGACGTTGAACGGTACATTATGACGCCTTAAGTGTTCTACTCCGTTCATAACTTTAGAATGTGTAGGTCTATTGAGTGGATCAACTCTGTATAGATCATGCCATTCGGGTGGGCCATCTATGCTTACCCCTACAAGGAATCGTTCCCTTTTGAAGAACTGTGCCCATTCGTCGGTGAGAAGAGTTGCATTGGT
>Ga0187833_10006519_pt1 | contig 10764 bp, 8 predicted proteins | sample ETNtaG_37_FD_167968 | JGI IMG/M metagenome (GOLD analysis project Ga0187833, IMG submission 167968) | Marine microbial and viral communities from oxygen minimum zone, Eastern Pacific Ocean - ETNP2014_SV_400_PacBio MetaG (Illumina Assembly) | ecosystem: Environmental > Aquatic > Marine > Hypoxic... | reverse complement strand
TCCACTCGCCGCCGGTGCAATAGCATCAAAAATACCCAGCAAGGCATCTGAATATCCATCATCGTCGCCGGCAATTAATTCAGGGAAATTGAAATCATCACCGGTATACATGCGCACGCTTTCCGGCAGTTTATTGCGCATAATGATTTCTTTTTTTGCATCCAGCAATGAAACTTTTACGCCATCCACCTTGGCCGCGTTGCTGGTTAGCATTTCAAGGCATGTGTCCATCGCCGTCCAATGATCGTCTGAGCCCCAATAGCCGGCAAGCGCCGGATCGAACATTTCGCCCAGCCAATGGATGATAACTGGCTCTTTGATCTGGTTCAAAATACGGTCGTACACTTTGAGATAGTCGTCTGGTGAGGTCGCCGCTACGGCCAAGGCCCGGCTTGCCATCAAGACAATGCGCCCACCTGCTCCTTCGATGGCTTCGCATTGTTCTTCATACGCTGCGATAACATCTTCAATGGTAACATCGGGCCCAGGCTCCAATTGATCAGTGCCGCCGCCGCTCGCCAGCAGGGTGACGCCATTATTCTTCTCAAAATCTTGCGCCGCATCAATCGAGCGCTTGATCAGTTCCAGCGAGTTCTTCCAATCTACACCCATGCTGCGTTGGGCGGTATCCATGGCTTCGGCGCCGCCGAGACCCAACGACCAAAGGTAGCGCCGGTATTCAATCGTCGTATCCCAGTCGATGGCCGTATCGAGAGATGGATTGCCATCATGCAAGGGGTTAGCCACCACATGCGCCGCAGAATAAGCGATCCGCAGTATGGTCTCGGGATTGGCGACTTCAAACGCCTTGGGATCACCAAGGGTATAGTTTTCCGTTGAACCTTCAGATGTAGGCAGTGTGACCTCAGCCATCAAACCTAAGCCTCCAAATCCGGGATATCGATCCAGCGGCGCTCCGCCGAGCTTTGCATGCCAAGCTCGGCCAGCTGAACGCCCTTGGCGCCTTCAAGCAAAGTATATTTCCAGGGCGCATCTTCGAAAAGATGGCGGATGAACATTTCCCACTGAACTTTAAAACCGTTATCAAATTCCTGGTTAGCGGGTACTTCGGACCAATCGGCAAGGAAATCATTGGTGCGCGGCTCATCCGGGTTCCATACAGGTTTTGGTGTGTCGGCCAAAGATTGCGCGACGCACTTATGAAGGCCAGCAACAGCTGAGCCTTTGGTGCCATCGACCTGGAAGGTTACCAGATCGCTACGGTTTACGCGCGTCACCCAGGAGCTATTGATTTGGGCGATGATGCCGCCTTCAAGCTCAAACGTCGCATAGGCTGCATCGTCGGCATCGGCCTCATACGCCTCGCCATTTTCATCCCAGCGTTCGGGTATGTGGGTGGCGCCTAAACAACTGACAGATTTGACAGTGCCAAATATATTTTCCATGACATAGCGCCAGTGGCATAGCATATCGAGAATGATACCGCCGCCGTCAGCTTTGCGGTAATTCCAGCTTGGCCGTTGGGCCGGTTCGTCATCACCTTCAAAGACCCAATAGCCGAACTCGCCTTTGACCGACAAGATGCGGCCAAAGAAGCCTTCTTCGATGAGGTGGGAAAGTTTCAACAATCCGGGCAGCGAGAGCTTGTCATGGACCACACCATTTTTGGCACCAGTTTTAGCGGCATGGCGCACCACATCCATGGCACTAGCCAAGTTTTCCGCAATCGGTTTTTCGCAGTAGATATCTTTGCCGGCATCCATGGCTTTTTTGAGTAACTCGACGCGCAGATTGGTTGAAGCTGCATCAAAAAATAACCGGTCCTCTTCATTGGCAAGAGCAGCAACCAGATCCGTGGTCCAGCGCCCAACATTGTGTTCCTTCGCCAGCGCCTCAACTTTCTCCGCATTGCGGCCCACCAAAATTGGGTCTGGCATAACATTGTCGCCATTGGCAAGCTCAACGCCACCCTGCTTTTGGATCGCCAAGATTGACCGGATAAGGTGCTGGTTGGTGCCCATGCGCCCGGTAACGCCGTTCATAATAATTCCTAGTCTGACTTCAGCCATTTCTTATATTTCCTTTTAACCAAGCCGCTACCAGCATTTCTATTTCCGTCATATTTTCAAAATCAGGTATTACACGCTCGAATGTTCGATACAATTCAAGGACGAGATATCAAGCATACCTGCCGAAAATTTGAGACAGGTCCGGCTATTTACCTCGTGGTGAAGTCCGCGGTGGGCGTTTAAAAAAGCTTGCTAGTTGTCATTATTCGCTCCAGTTATGCCGCCGGATGTTGGGCGTTAGCATATTGGCCATTACCCGGCTCCGCTACAACCTTGCCATCGGCATAAATGGTCTGCCCCCGCAGGATGGTTCTTACCGGAACACCTTTGACCGTCGTGCCTGCATAAGGTGACCAGCCAATCAGGCCTAGCGTATCCTCATCACGAATTTCTGATTCTGCGTTAAGATCACAGAGCACCAGATCGGCATGATAGCCGGCCTCAATATGGCCCTTGCCCTGCATGCTAAAGATATCCGCAGGCGCTGCCGATGTTGCTTCAACTACCCGCTCGAGCGTTGTTTTACCTTCGACCACGGCATTTAGCAAAAAGCTCATATAGTGCTGGGTCGAAGGTGTGCCGGTATGGGCTTTCCAGCCATCTTCCCAGCCTACTTCTTTTTCTTCCCGCGTATGCGGCGCATGATCACTCGCCATAATATCGATGGTGCCGTCGTTAAAGGCCTCCCATAGAACCGGCGTGTTTTTCTCCGGCACATAATAGGACAGGGCGTATGAGCCCAAGCGTTCAATCGCTGACCAGTCATTGCCTAGGAACAGAGCCCAGGGATTTATCTCGCAAGTGACGCGTTGGCCTTCTGCTTTGGCCTTGCGGAGCAATTCAACACTGCCCGCCGTCTGGATATGAAGTAGATGCAAATGCACGCCGGTGGCTTTTTGCAGACGCAACAACGTCGAGATGGCGCTATCCCAAATCACCCCATCATGGGCCGAATAAGCTTTGGCGTAAGCCAGAGCATCTCGCTCACCGCGATCCCAAAATTTCTGCTCAATATGATCCATCAACGCCTGATCATGGGGATGGATCATTAACGGCACATCGACAGCAGCGCAGGCCTCCATGGCCTCCATTAGCTTGCCATGATCATGAATACCGATACCCGGCATGTGAGGGTAATCGCGACCAGTATCAACTACCATGAAAATCTTAAAAGCCGCCAAACCGGTTTTCGACAGGCCCGGAATTTCAACCATATTGGTACCGGCTGGATTGACGTTGTAATCGACGATGGCACTTTTCTCATAGACCTTCATCAGGTCTTGGTAGATTTCTACCGACGTCGGCGGCGGCGTGATATTAGGCATGGCAACTGATGTGGTAATACCGCCTGCCGCGCATTGGCGGGTTGCGGTTTCAATGGTTTCTTTGTACTCAAACCCACCGGTTTCCGAACCTTCCCGGTGATGACAATGCATGTCGATACCACCCGGCAAAATAGCCAGGCCCTCAGCATCAATGCTCTCAGAAGCCTCAGGCTCGCTGCCCGGCTCATAGAGTCCGTCAATCAAGCCATCTTTAATGCCAAGAGATACCTGTTGTTGACCAGCGGCCGTAACGACAGTTCCATTGATAATAATAGTATCAATCATTTTAATTTTCCTTTTATTTCATGTTCTTAGGCGATTTTTTGATGAATTGTATGACTGCTAATTTCATCAAATTCGCCTAAGGCAATATCCAATTTTTGCAAAATGCCCTCGACTTTGGCCTGGGATAAATCGCGCGTAATAAAGACGATGCGGCTGCGACGGTCTTCATCGGGCCAGTTGCTAATTCTGGATGGTGGATGGAAGAGATGCTGGACGGCGTGAACGACCACAGGCTCTTCGATACCCTCGACATTAACCAGACCCTTGACCCGCAAAAGCTTTTCACCTTCGTCGCTGGCCAGCGTATCTAACCAAGCTGCCAGCACATTCCATTTCATCGGATTATCGAAGGTCAAACAGAACGAGCGGATGTGGTCATCGTGCCGATTGACGTCATGATCGTGGCCTGTGTGAGGTTCAGTATATATCTCATCGTTCAACCATTTTTTGATGTCTGCTGTCTTGGTCGCAAGGGTGAACTCTATATTGCCAAACAAAATCTCTGGATTGATTTTGCCATTAATCACCGTTTTTGCTTCGGCTGCGGGATTAAGGCTGGTAAGCCGTTCGCTCAAGGAAGCTATACCTGATGCATCAGCCAAGTCGGTTTTTGTCAGTAGCAAACGATCAGCAACGGCTATTTGTTTTACCGCTTCCTCGTGATGATCCAGTGTCGAAGAGCCATTGACCGCATCTACCGTAGTAATGACGGTATCCAAGCGATAACGCGCCACCACCGGCACACTCATCAACGTATGGAGAATTGGTGCAGGATCAGCCAGACCCGTGGTCTCGATCACCAGTCGATTGAAGGCAGGCACCTCTCCTTTGAGCCGGCGCAGCGATAGATCGTGCAGTGTTTCGACCAGATCGCCCCGGACTGTGCAGCAAAGACAGCCGGTGCCCAGCAAAATTGTATTCTCATCACTTTTTTCAATAAGCGTGTGATCAAGGCCTATTTCACCAAATTCATTCACAATGACAGCCGCTTCACCCATGGCCGGATGATGGACCAGATGATTTATCAGCGTGGTTTTACCACTGCCGAGAAATCCAGTGATTACAGATACCGGAATGCGTTGGTCTTGATCACGCATTGTTAACTCGAGTCTCCGAGGGTTTGAAAATTATCTGACGCAGGAACAGGCTCCAGATAAACAAGGCCACTGCACCGGCAAAACCAATCATCCAATTTAGCGTACCAAGGTCCAAAAATATGATCATCAGAGAGGTGAGCGTAAACAGAGCCCGCTCAATAATGGTAATGGGCATTCTGATATAGCCGACGAAAGCAACTGACCAGGCACCAGTTGCAGTCAAGACGGAGACCAGTGCGAGAGCTATTTGCCCGACCGATCCCTGGCCCAAAAGTTCTGGATTAAAGGCAAAAGCAAACGGTACCAGAAACGAGACCATTGAGAATTTAAAGGCCAGCAAACTGGTCTTCCAGGTATTGGCCCGGGCGACCCCTGCAGCTGTATAGGAAGCCAAGGCCACCGGTGGGGTTACCATCGAAAGCACGCAATAATACATGACAAAGAAATGGGCCGAGAGCTCGGGAATACCGAGGTTCTGCAAGGCCGGTACAAACAAAATAGCGCCAATGATGTATGCCGCCACAGTCGGCAAGCCCATTCCCATGATGATACAGCCGACAATGATGAACATCATGGCGGGAATTAGAGTGCCACCGCTTAAATCAATGAGTCCTTCGGCAAATTTGAGGGCCAGATTGGACTGGATGGAAACGGAAATGATCACACCAATTGCCGCAATCGGTACGGCCACTTCGGCGGCCTGGCGCGTCGCATTTCTTACCACATCCATTAAGTCTTCTAGATTGAGCCAGTTTTCGCGTTTAACATAGGCCATGGCGATAGCCGCAACCGAGCCGATAACGGCTGAATAGGTTGCCGAATATCCCGAAATTAGCATGGCGACCAGCACGATCGGCGGTAGCAACAAATGAAGGCGCGGCAAAATCGGTTCGGTTTCACCAAAATCGCTTGCCGATAAAGTACCGATGCCGCTTTTGCGGGCTTGGAAATCGACATAAATGAAAATCGCAAAGTAAAAAGCGAGCGCCGGAATAATGCCGGCCAGGGCTACTTTGACGTAACTGATCTGCAGTAATTCAGCCATGACGAACGCGGCGATACCCATAATCGGCGGCATCAACTGGCCGCCCGTCGAGGCAATGGCTTCGGTCGCCGCAGCCGATTCCGCCGTATAGCCGGAGCGCCGCATCAGCGGAATGGTAAAAATGCCGGTTGCCGTCACATTAGCCACGGCGCTGCCTGAAATACTGCCCATTAAACTGGAGGAAACAATAGCCGCCTTGGCTGCGCCACCTTTATTACGGCCTGATACGCGCATGCCAATATCGATAAAGAGCTGGCCGCCGCCGGTTGCCGAATAAATCGCGCCAAAAGCAACGAAATAGAAAACAAACTGAACCGATGTTGCGGTGGTAATACCTAGCACACCATTGGCGCTCATAGTCAGAATCTCAATCATTTCCTCGAAGGAGAAACCCTGAAAGGCCAGCCAGCCCGGAAACCATTTTCCGGCGAAAGCGTATAAGACAAAAAAGAAAATAACACCGAGAAGCATCCAGCCGACGACGCGTCTGACCGCTTCTAGCAATACAATGAGAAGAGCGAGACCTAATACTTTGTCATAAAGAAAAATATCATCGACCGTTTCCATGCGGCTGGTCAGACGCTCGATATCTTGCATGTAATAGATCAGAGCGGAGGCGGCAGTCGCCACTAAAACGGCATCAATCACCCCGCACAATTTCACGCTCATTCGATTAGATGTTAATGGAGACCACAACAAAACCAAAATAATCGCCAAGGTCAGATGCAACGGCCGCTGAAACATCGGCACTTGCGGATAAAAAATAATGTAGACCTGGAAAAGAACGGAAATTAAACCGATCAGAAATCTAAGTCTGTTGATATTTTGATTAGGGCTCATCGAAGCTTCTTATAAATCCAAAAATGATTGGGGACGGAGCGAACCCCGCCCCCAAATAAAGGCACTCGTTTAACTACGAGTTTTCACAGGATAATATATTACATCCAGCCGCGTTCTTTGTAATATTTGATCGCGCCTTTATGAAGTGGAATGCCCGTATTGGCAGGCTTCCAGGCATCTTCTGGCTTAAATCGGCCCCAAGCTTTATGAGCCTTAGCCATCGCCGCTTTATTTTCAACAATGGTCTTGGTGATCGTGTAAGCATCTTTTTCTGACATGCTTTCATTGGCAATAATCATTGTGCCCATATCGACACTCATCGTCGATTTGGTCTGCCCTTTAAACCATTTCGGCATTGGCTTAGCTGCCAAACCTTGCGCTGAAAGACTTTTCAGAACCTTGGCTGGCATATCCATAAAGTGAAGATTATTGGTTAAAGTCGCTTCGGTTACTGTACCGTGACCTTTGAGACCCACTTCAAAGTAAAGATCAGCCCGGCCATCCCGCAATACTGCAGGAATTTGCTTGGCGCCAACTTGGATAATTTTACCACCGGCTTTCTTAACCGCAGCACGGCCAGAGCCCAATGCTTCCATCATCATATCGGCAACCACTGGAATGGAGCTGCCTTCAGGTTTCATGACAATCCGTACAGCTTTTCCAGGAGCAAAGATTTTCTCCATGGTGTCACGGCCGGTTTTCTTGATGAATTCATCTTTAACCATGGCGTTCACCCAAACTGAGTTAAGACCGCCAACGAGACCGCGAATGTTGCCGTATTTGATGCCTTTATAGACAACTGGATGACCGTTATAGGCCCAAACAGCGGTTGCCACATTGGAAAGCGCAATCTGCACTTTGCCTTTACTGACAGAAATAGGGTTACCTTTACCGCCGCCCCGGGCAACAACTTCAACAGCTGTGTTAGGCATCGATTCTTTTAGCAACTTAGAAAGTGTTGCACCAAAAACGTACCAAGCAGAACCCAAGCGCATGGCACCGATTTTAATGTCATCGGCATAGGCCAAATTTGGCGTCACCACTGCTAGTGCAGAAGCGACGACCGCGAGTTTTATCAGACGTTTACTAAACATAACTTACTCCTTGATGTTTTGCCCGGCTGCTTATTCGGCAGCCTGACTTTGAATGAGACCCGATGCGTCAACGGCATCTTTGATGCGTTGAAGCGCGTCACCGCTTGGTTTACGGGTCGGGGGACGAACGGTTGTAGACTTAAACCGTCCCGCGTGATGCATGGCCGTTTTCATACGCGCATGAGCATCACCGGTTGGCTCGCCACTTGCGTATACGACTTCTTTTAATCCATTTATTTGAGACTGAATTCTTTGAGCTTCCTTGAGATCGCCGTCACAAACAGCGGCATAAAGCGCCGTGATAAGTTCGGGAATAAAGGAAGCAAAACCAACCAGCGCGCCATCAACACCTTGCACCATTGACGTCAACAGATATTCGTCATGGCAGGTCAGCGCCGTAACATTTTCGCCGCTGTTTTTAATGGCCCGTAAATCTTGATCATATTTAGACATTTCGCGCGTGCCGACTTTAAATGTTGTCACCCAGGGCAGTTTGGCAAGCTCAGCCAATAATTCAGATGAGTAGGCTGCTTTGCTCCAGGCCGGATAAATATGAACGATCAAATTGATGTCAGAGGCTTTACCGACCGCGGTGAAATGCTCAATGACATGCTCCGGCTCCATGCCGAAACGTAGCCAATAATGCGGCGGCATTACCAGAAGGCCGGAAGCACCCGCTTCAGCTGCCATCGCAGCGTGTTCGGAAGCTTCATTAATACCTTCGGCGCAAACACCCGAGACAACACGCACTTTACCCTCAACCGCATCGACGGTGGTTTTGGTGACGTGGGCACGCTCCTCAGGCGATAAAGCAAAAACTTCGCCGGTATGACCATTGGTGACTAGGCCACCTATGCCTTTATAGCCAGCAAGCCATTTTGAAAATCGTGTAAGTTCCTCAACATCGACACTGAGATCATCGTTATAAGGAACCTGCATCGCGGGTAAAATGCCGCGAAAGGGGTCTGTTACTGCCATGGTTTAGTTCTCCTCCTACTTGGTGTTATTTAAAACCTTTTTTTTTACTTTAACGAAATGCTGATCCAGTCGCAGCAACGGCTGAACCACTGATACTTAAAGCCCGGCCAATTTCCGCTGCTGCTCGCAGCAAAGGCTCAACTGCTTTCTCAACAAACTGTTCTGCATTCATATGTAATGATGGTGCGGCGACACTTAAGGCCGCCAAAGGGTGACCATCCGCATCCATTATGGGAGCTGCGATTACCCGCAGCATTGGTGCGGTATCCTGATCAGAAAAGGCGTAGCCTTGCCCCCGCACCAGCTCCAAGCGTTTCTCAATCTCGGTGAGAGTGGTTGTTGTCAGGGGCGTCAGCTTCACGCGTTTACGCATATTGAGTATCTGTTTGGCTTCGGACTTCGGTAAGTAGGCCAGAATGCTGTGGCCAATCGCCGTGTAATAAGCTGGAATGCGCGAGCCAATACGGATATCAACGCCAAGCCGAACCAGTCCCGCATGAACCCGCTCGACATAAACAACATCGGCACCATCCATAACGCAGAAGCTGGCGGCTTCACTCACCTCGCCGACTAGGGAACGCAAATAAGGCCTCACCAAGTCGCGCATGTCGCGCCGGCCAATGGCGTGAAAGCCAAGATCAAGAACTTTAACGGACAGACGATATCGCTTGGCTTCATCACCGCGCTCGAGGTAGCCGATTGTAAGCAGGGTATTCACTAACCTGAAAACGGTTCCCGCATCTAATCCAGTGCGCCGTGAAATTTGTGTGAGACTTAGATCGATGTTGTTCATATCGAAGGCTTCCAACACCTGAAAACCTTTGGCCAACGACTGCACAACGCTTTTGGCGTTTGCTGTTTCTTTAACGTCTGATGGTTTCAACTAAGCCCGCCCCAATTGTCCGAAAGCAAAATTCGGATAACAAAAATCTAATTGAACAAAAATCTAAAATGATCTAAATATTGAGTCAATAAAAAATGAAAGATTTTTCGCTATCCGAAAATTAATTAAGACGCAAAAACAGACGCCCTAAGACACGAGCAAAAATGAACAAAGGCAAAATACACCCAACCGAAGAAAAACAATTTACGGATGAGACGACCGGGGCAGCCGTACGCCAAGTAACCGATCACGCTTCAATTCATCACCATCCGTTTTTCTTCATCCCTGCCTATGATGCCGAGATGGCGCGGCTGTTCTTCGTCAGCCACCGCACCGGCTCTCCTCAAATATTCTGTGAAGACCGTGAAAGTAAAAACCTCGTTCAACTCACCGACCGCGATGATATCCATGAATGGTCGGTCTATCCGACGCGCAATGGCAAGTATGTTTTATTTACCGCGGGCTCGGGTGCCTGGCGGCTTAATCTTGAGACTCTAAAAGAGGAGCAGCTTGTCAATTTGGGCGATGCGCCAATGGTTGATGGCGGTATGGTCGGCGTCAGCATGGGCACGACGGCGCTCAGTTGGGACAACAAATGGTGGGCGGTACCGGTTAAGTGGGGCGAAGGTTATTGGTTTTACATTATTGATGTTGAGAGCGGTGATCACGAAGTAAATCTAGAAGCGGAGCAAATTGGCCATCCGCAGTTCTGTCCTGACGACGATGATATGATCCTCTACATTGCCGGCATGATTGAGCGTGTTTGGGTGGTCAATCGGGATGGCTCGAAGAATGAGCGGATATATTCTCGTAATACGGAGACAAATGAGTGGATCACCCATGAAAGCTGGCTGCCGGGCACGCGCGAGATAACTTTTGTCGATTGGCCGCATCGCGTCCGCGCCATCAACGTTGATAATAAGAAAGAACGCGTAATAACAGAATTCAATGCCTGGCACGCTATGCCCAATTGGGATGGCACAATGATGGTGGCGGACACCAATTTCCCGGACGTCGGTGTACGCCTCTTCGATCCACGAAAAATCGAGACAAATTCGGATACTCTGTGTCTGCCGAAATCTTCTTCGATTGGCGAGCATTGGGCTGGCCCCTTTCCCTACGCCGATGGCCCAATAAAGGTTTATGCGCCGCAGCACACCCATGTGCATCCAAATTGGGCATAGCGT
>Ga0187833_10006514_pt1 | contig 10769 bp, 19 predicted proteins | sample ETNtaG_37_FD_167968 | JGI IMG/M metagenome (GOLD analysis project Ga0187833, IMG submission 167968) | Marine microbial and viral communities from oxygen minimum zone, Eastern Pacific Ocean - ETNP2014_SV_400_PacBio MetaG (Illumina Assembly) | ecosystem: Environmental > Aquatic > Marine > Hypoxic... | reverse complement strand
CCGATATAGAAAAAATAAAAAATAAAATTTCTAAAATTACAGACAGCGAAGTTTATGTGAACATTAAAGAAATAAAAAAACCTGAATTAAATGCTTATTTGGTTGCTGAAAATATTGCGCAACAATTAGTTAAACGGATTGCTTATAGAAGAGCAATGAAAAGAGCCATGCAATCAACGATGCGTTTGGGAGCAAAAGGTATAAAAGTTTGTGTAAGCGGAAGACTTGCTGGAAACGAAATTGCTAGAACCGAATGGTTAAGAGAAGGAAGTGTTCCTTTGCATACTTTAAGAGCAAATTTAGATTATTCAGAATCAGAAGCTTTAACCACTTATGGAATTATTGGTGTTAAAGTATGGATATATAAAGGCGAAATTTTTGAAAAAGGAATTGAAAAAAAACATGAAAAGGTAAAAAATGCTGCAACCAACAAGAACCAAATATAGAAAAGCACACAAGGGACGAATTCACGGTAAAGCGTCTAGAGTTACATTGTTGAACTACGGTGCTTATGGCTTAAAAGCTATGCAGCCTGAAAGAATAATTGGAAAACAGATAGAAGCAGCCAGAGTAGCATTAACAAGACATATGCAAAGGACTGGAAAAGTTTGGTCAAGAATTTTTCCAAATATTCCGGTCTCTAAAAAACCAACAGAAGTACGCATGGGTAAAGGAAAAGGTGCCCCAGAATTTTGGGTATGCAGAGTAAAACCTGGTAGAATATTATTTGAAGTAGATGGAGTTTCAGAAGAGATTGCAAGAGAAGCTTTATATAAAGCTTCTACAAAACTTCCTATTAAAACCAAATTTATAAAAAGATAAAAATGAAAAAAAAAGATATAAAGAAACTAACCAAGGATCAGTCCATTAGGGAAATTACAAAATTAAAAAAAGACTTATTTAATATAAGATTCAAAAAAATAAATGGACAATTACAAGATACGGCTGAATTTTTAAAGATAAAAAAAAATATAGCTAGACTGTACAGTAATATTGGAAACAAAAAATGACTAAAAGAATTTTACAAGGACATGTAGTTAGCAACAAAAATAACAAAACAATTGTTGTTAAAGTGAAAAGGAGGTTTAGACATCCGTTTTTTGGAAAAGTTATATCTAGATCAAAAAAATATCATGCTCATGATGAAAAAAATAAATTTAAAAAAGGAGATCTTGTTAAAATAATTGAAACCAGACCAATATCAAAGCTGAAAACTTGGGAGGTTATAGATAAATGATACAGGTGCAAACAGAGTTACTGGTCGCTGATAATACGGGAGCTAAAAGAGTAGAATGTATTAAAGTTCTTGGTGGTTCAAAAAGAAGGTATGCTGGTGTAGGGGATTTAATCGTAGTAAGTGTCAAAGAGGCGCTTCCAAATGGTAAGGTAAAAAAAGGGTCAGTTCATAAGGCCGTTGTGGTTCGAACAAAGAAAGAAATTTTTAGAAAAGATGGTTCTAAGGTGCAATTTGACAGTAATTCAGTAGTTTTAACCGATGAAACAGGAGAGCCTATTGGGACGAGAATATTTGGTCCCGTAACTAGAGAATTGAGATTTAAAGGACAGACAAAAATAATATCTTTGGCACCGGAGGTTATTTAAAAATGATCTTAAAAAAAGGAATGAAAGTTAAAGTTTGCGCTGGAAAAGACAAAGGAAAAAGTGGAGAGATTATAGAAATAAATAGGGTTAGAAACCTAGCGAAAGTTAAAGCTGTAAATATGGTCAAAAAACATAAAAAACCAACTAAAGAAAATAAAGGCGGAATTATATCAAAAGAAGCATTTATTCATTTATCAAATCTGAAAAATTTAACAGAAAATAAAGAGGTTAAAAAATGATCCCCAGATTAAAAGAAAAATACAAAAACGAAATAATTAAAAATTTAATGTCCAAATTAAATTACAAAAATACTCATGCTGTACCAAAAATTGAAAAAGTTGTTATTAATATGGGTTTAGGAGCCGATGCTTCAGATCAAAAAAAAATTAAATCATCTATACAGGATATTTCTGCAATAACAGGTCAACATCCAATTGTAACGAAGTTCAAAAGATCAATCTCAAATTTTAAATCAAGAAAAGGTGCAAGTGCCGGTTTGAAAGTTACATTGAGAAATAATAGAATGTATGAGTTCATTGATAGAATGGTTAACATTGCCCTACCAAGGATTAAGGATTTTAAAGGTTTAAAAGAAAGTAGCTGTGATAAATTTGGAAACTTTAGCTTTGGTATAAAAGAACACATAATTTTTCCAGAGATAAATTTTGATAAAGTTGACACCATTAAAGGTTTTGATATTACAATTGTTACAACAAGCAAATCTAAAGAAGATACGATTTTGTTACTTAAGGAATTTAATTTCCCAATAATTAAAAATCTTGTAAAGAAAGTAAAAAAGTTAGAGAAAGCAGAGAAAGTAGAGAAAATAGAGAAAGGAAAAAATGGCTAAAGCAAGCGCTATTCAAAGAAATCTTAAAAGAATAAAATTATCAAAAAAATTTGATAAAAAAAGAAAAAAACTAAGAGCAATAGTAAGAAATAAAAAATTACCATTAGACGAAAGATTTCTTGCTCAATTGAAACTTTCAAAACTTCCAAAAAATTCATCAAAAATTAGAATAAGAAATAGATGTGCAATTACTGGAAGACCACATGGCGTTTATAGAAAACTAAAAATTTCAAGAATTGCTTTAAGAGAAATGGCATCTAGCGGGAAAATACCCGGGATGACGAAATCAAGTTGGTAAAGGAGGAATATGACTTTAGTTGATCCAATAGGAGATATGTTAACAAGAATAAGAAATGGTCAAATGAGATCATTAAACAAAATTAATATACCTTTTTCAAATTTTAGACTAAAAATTTTAGAAGTTTTAAAAAAAGAAGGTTATATCATCGATTTTAATATTAATAATGGTAAGCAAAAGATAAAATTTCTTTCTGTGGATTTAAAATATTATGAAGGCCAACCAGTAATTAAAGAAATTAAAAGAATATCAAAACCAGGCAGAAGAGTTTATTCAAAATCTACAAGTATTCCAAAAGTATTAAATGGATTAGGACTCGCAATTTTGTCAACAAGCAAAGGTGTTATGTCTGATAGTGATGCAATTAAAAAGAATCTTGGTGGAGAAATAATTTGTAAGGTGTTTTAATGTCCAAACTTGGAAAAAAAATAATTTTAGTTCCCAAAGAGTCTACTATAAAAGTGGAAGGTAATACATTGTTAGTATCGGGTCCGAAAGGTTCAAAAAAAATTTTATTTGATAATAAAACGTTTTCAACCAAAATAAATGAAAAAAAAGAATTTGAAATTTCACCAGTTAATAAAAAAGACAAAAACTCTTCAGCCATGTGGGGAACCTATAGGAGCCTAATAAATAGCGCTGTATCAGGAGTTACAAAAGGTCATGAAAAAAATTTAGAATTAAGCGGCGTTGGTTTTAGAGCCAATCTAAAAGGAAAAGAGCTTATTTTAAGTTTAGGCTTCAGCCATGAGATTAAATTTAAGGTGCCCGAAGATATTAATATTAAAATTGAAAGGCAAACTAAAATAAATATAAGCGGCGTAGATAAAGAGCTCGTGTCAAAAATTGCTTCCGAAATTAAAGCGATAAAACCTGTTGAACCTTATAAAGGCAAGGGAATCAAAGAAAAAGATCAATATGTTTTAAGAAAAGAAGGAAAGAAGAAATAAAAATGAAAAGATTAAACAGCAACAAAAGACGTGTAATTAAGAATAGAAACAAATTAAAAAGAATAAATGTTGATCGATATAGAATTACAGTAGTCAAATCATTAAAAAATATTTCAGCTCAGATTATAGACGACAAGAAAAACCAAACTATTGTTTCTGCTTCTTCGACTGAAAAAGATATTAAAAAGAATAAAAATAAAAAGACCAATTTATCCATAATTATTGGTGAAATTTTAGCAAAGAGAGCAGCAGAGAAAAAAATAAATAAAGTTTATTTCGATAGAGGTGGATACAAATATCACGGAAGAATTAAAGCTTTAGCGGATTCTTTAAGAAAGAATGGTTTAAATTTTTAATGAGAGAAAAAAGTGAATTCACAGAAAGACTAATAGCAATTAATAGGATAACTAAAGTTGTTAAAGGAGGTAGGAGATTTGGTTTTGCAGCCTTAGTAGTGGTTGGGAATCAGAAAGGATCTATTGGTATGGGGCAAGGAAAATCAAAACAAGTTCCAGACGCAATTAAAAAAGCTACTGAGACAGCAAAAAGAAACATGCATCAAATACCGCTAAAGGACGGAAGAACTTTACACCATGACGTATATGGAAAAAATGGAGCTGGCAAAGTGTTAATGAGATCAGCACCAACGGGTACAGGAATTATAGCTGGAGGGCCAATGCGGGCTGTGTGTGAAGTATTAGGTATTAAGGATATTGTTGCAAAATCTTTAGGATCCTCAAATCCACACAATGTTCTTAAAGCTTTGTTGCAAGGTTTAAAAAGTCAAAGTTCACCAAAGCTTTTATCCTCTATAAGAGGTAAAAAAATTGCAGAAATCATCAAAAAAAGAGGAAATTAAAAATGAAATTAAACACTCTAGAAAAAACAAATTTTCCTAAAACTAGAGTAGGTAGAGGCATTGGTTCAGGTAAAGGAAAAACTTCTGGGAGAGGTGTAAAAGGTCAGAAATCTAGATCGGGTGTTGCCATTAAAAGCTTTGAAGGCGGACAGATGCCTTTGTACAGAAGGCTGCCCAAAAGGGGTTTTAAAAAAATAAATAAAAAAAATATTGTAATTATTAATCTTGCAGATCTAGAGCTTTTTTTGAAAAATAAAAAAATTAAATCAGAAGATGAAATTAATATAAACTATTTAATGGAAAAAAGATTGATTAGAAAAAAATACGATAAATTAAAAATTCTTGGTAAAGGAGATTTAAAAAATAAATTAAAAATTAATACTGATTTTATTTCTAAGTCTGCCCAATTAAAAATAGAAAAAGCAGGTGGATCTGTGATTATTTCAAAGAATAAAATTAATATAAGTAAAAAAGATGTCTAGTGAAGCAATAAATAAAAAGGTTTTTTCACATTCAAGTGATTTAAGAAATAGAATTTTTTTTACAATCATTGTTTTGTCTATTTATAGACTTGGTACTTACGTTCCTCTTTCAGGGATAGATCCTTTTGCTTTACAAGAGGTAATGGCATCAAGCCAAAAAGGTCTTATGGGCATGTTCAACGTTTTTTCTGGAGGTGCAGTTAAGAGAATGGCAATTTTTGCTTTAGGAATTATGCCATATATTTCAGCATCAATAATCGTGCAATTATTAACAGGAGTTTCAGATTACTTTAAAAACTTGAAAGAACAAGGAGAAACAGGAAGAAAAAAAATTACTCAAATTACAAGATATGGAACAGTTTTTATTGCTGCTATGCAAGGATACGGTGTTTCTGTTGGTTTAGAAAATGCAGGTAATCTTGTTTTAACTCCAGGCATTTATTTCAAACTGATGACGACAATTTCTCTAGTTGCTGGCACAACTTTTTTGATGTGGCTTGGGGAACAAATAACTTCCAGAGGAATCGGAAACGGTATATCACTTATAATATTTTCAGGCATTGTTGCTGAGATACCAAGAGCCTTAGGCTCAACATTTGAACTTGGAAGAACTGGCGCTTTATCACCTATAATGATTATTTCAATTTTTATTTTAATTATTATTACTGTAATGTTTATTGTTTTTGTTGAAAGAGCTATGAGAAAAATTTTAATAAATTATCCTAAAAAACAGGTCGGAAATAAAATTTATGGTGGTGAGTCCTCGCATTTGCCACTAAAAATAAATACAGCAGGGGTTATTCCAGCCATTTTTGCTTCTGCGCTGTTATTATTGCCAATTACATTTTCAAATTTTGGTTTGTCCGAGTCAGATTTTTTTATTAATTTTGCATCTTTGTTTTCACAGGGGAAACCGCTCTATATGTTATTGTATGCATCTGGAATAATATTTTTTTCTTTTTTCTATACATCCATCGTATTTAATCCAAAGGAAACAGCAGAAAATCTCAGAAAATATGGAGGATATGTACCAGGCATTAGACCAGGAGAAAGAACCGCAGTGTATATTGAAAATATTTTGATGAAACTTACCACAATTGGCGCCTGTTATTTAACATTAGTTTGTCTTATGCCAGAATTTTTAATCGCAAAATATCCTATACCTTTTTATTTAGGGGGCACTTCTGTGTTGATTGTTGTAGTGGTAGCCATGGATACCGTAACTCAAGTACAAACCCGTTTGATGAGTTCACAATACGAATCTTTGATTAAAAAAGCAAAATTTAGTAAATAATTATATGAATATAATTATATTCGGTCCTCCTGGTGCTGGAAAAGGTACTCAATCAGATAAAATTGCAAGCAAGTATCAATTATTTAAAATTTCTACCGGTGACTTGTTAAGAAATGAGATAAGAAAGAGAACTTTACTTGGAAAAAAAATAGAAGAAATTGTAAATTCAGGAACTTTAGTTTCAGACAATATAATAAACGATTTAATTGAAAAAGTAGTTTCTGACAAGAAATATAAAAATCAAATAATTTTTGATGGCTATCCAAGAAATGTTCAACAAGCTAAAAATCTTAATATTTTATTGAAAAAGTATGAACAAAAAATTGATTTAGTAATCAGCTTAAAGGTTAGCTTGGATTTGATTATCAAGAGAATTACTGGAAGACTTGTTTGTTCGAAATGCGGTAATACTTTTAATGAATTTTTTGATTCGCCACCATCAAATTTAACTTGTTGTAAAGACGGAACTTTAAAAAGAAGAAGTGATGACAATATCGAAACTGCAAAAAAAAGATATGAAACTTACGAAAATTCAACTAAACCACTTTTAGAGTATTATAGTAAATCGGGTCTACTTAAAAACATAGGTGGTGAAAATAAAATTGAAGAAATAGCTACTAAAATAGCTACTTTTATCAATTTAATTCAGGGTTGACTTTGAAAGATATGCTCATATAAATACGTAAATTAAAAAAAATCAAAAAAAATGGCCCGAATAGCAGGTGTTAATATTCCTCAAGATAGAGTTGTTCATGTGGCTTTAACATATATATATGGGATTGGTAATTTTAATTCCAAAGTTATTTGTGAAAAGCTAAATATTCCTTTTAACAGAAGAGTTAACAGTTTATCTGAAGAAGAAGTTTTAAAAATTCGTGAATATATCGATCAAAATTATAAAGTTGAAGGTGATTTAAGACGCGATGTTTCAATGAATATTAAAAGATTGGGTGATCTTGCAACTTACAGGGGGTCAAGGCATAAAAAAAAATTACCAGCAAGAGGGCAAAGAACACATTCTAATGCTAGAACAAGAAAAGGAAAAGCAATAGCTATTGCTGGAAAAAAACTTACACCACTTAAAAAATAATAAATGAAAAAAACAATTGAGAAGCAAGATCAGAAAAAAAAAGATACCGTTAATATTAAAGAAGAAAAGGTTTCAAAAATTAATTTAAAAACAAAAATTAAACTAAAAAAAAACATATCTTCTGGAATAGCATTTGTTAATTCAACGTTTAATAATACAATAATTTCAATTACAGACGAACATGGAAACGTAATTTCTTGGTCATCTGCTGGTTTAAAAGGATTTAAAGGTTCAAGAAAGTCAACACCATATGCCGCTCAAATTGCCGCTGATGACGCTGGTAATAAAGCTTACGATCAAGGGTTAAGAATTTTATCTGTTCAAGTAAAAGGCCCGGGTTCTGGCAGGGAGACAGCTTTAAGAGCTTTACAATCAAGAGGATTTAAAATTACTTCAATTAAAGATACAACACCGTTGTCTCACAACGGAACAAGAGCACCAAAGAAAAGGAGAGTATAAATGGAAAAGATAGATATTTTTGATAAAAATTGGAAGACATTAATTAAACCATCTAAACTTGAAGTTAGCTGCAACGAAGATAAATCTTTTGTAGAAGTTGTAGCTCAACCTCTCGAAAAAGGTTTTGGTCAAACAATAGGAAATTCTTTAAGAAGAATTTTATTATCATCCATTCAAGGATCTGCAGTAACTGCAATTCAAATAGATGGAGTTCTACATGAATTTTCATCTATTAAAGGCGTAAGGGAAGATGTAACTGACATTGTATTAAATGTTAAAAATTTGGCTATCAAATCAGAGTCTAATGAAGCAAAAAAATTAATTTTAGATGCAAACGGACCCAAAGAGATTAAAGCAAAGGATATTGCTTTAGTCTCGGATGTTCAGATTTTAAATCCAGAACAAACAATTTGTAATTTAGACGAGAAAACAAAATTTCATATGGAATTAATTGTAAATAATGGCAGAGGCTATGTTATGGCTGCAAAAAATAAATCAGAGGATACTCCCCTTGGTTTGATTGCTATAGACTCACTTTTCAGCCCAGTAAAAAAAGTTTCATTTAAAGTGGATACCACTAGAGAAGGTGACGCTTTGGACTATGATAAACTAATGATGCAAGTGGAAACTAATGGTACGATTGCAGCCGAAGATGCAGTTGCCTTCGCGGCTAGAATTTTTCAAGACCAACTTTCAATGTTTGTTAATTTTGAAGATCCAAAGGAAATTCCAAAACAAACAGTCTCAAAAGGACCAGAATTCAATAAGAATTTATTAAAGAAAGTTGAAGAATTAGAACTTTCTGTAAGATCTATGAATTGTTTAAAAAATGATAATATAATTTATATAGGAGACTTAGTTCAAAAAACTGAACCTGAAATGCTACGAACTCCAAATTTTGGAAGAAAATCGTTGAACGAAATTAAAGAAGTTTTAAGTTCAATGTCTCTTTATCTTGGGATGGAGATACCAAATTGGCCCCCAGACAATATATCTGAATTATCGAAACAATTAGAAGAGAACAGCATGTATTAAATGAGACACAAACTAGGATATAGAAAATTAAACAAAACACCAGAGCACAGGAAGGCCTTGTTTAAAAATATGCTTAATTCATTAATAAAATACGAACAAATTTTTACAACACTTCCAAAGGCAAAAGAATTAAAACCAAAAATTGACAAAGTAATTACTATAGGAAAAAAAGCAGATTTGAATAATAAAAAAAATCTTTTTTCTAAATTGCAAGATAAAAGTTCAGTGAAGAAAGTTTTTGAAACTTTTTCAAAAAGATATGCGACTAGAAAAGGTGGCTACTCAAGAGTGTTAAGAGCTGGATTTAGAACTGGGGACGACGCTCCAATGGCTGTGATCGAATTAGTAGATCGGGATGTAAATGCAAGAAAAGTTGACAAACCCAAAAAAGTTGAAACTAAGAAAAAAGAAAAAGAAACTCTTCCAAAAACCGCAAGCAAATAATATAAATTCAAGTCTTGCATGTTTAAAAAATTTATAGTTGATAGGGATTATCATAACTCTCGTTTTGATAAATGGTTTAAGCAAAATGTTTTTAACATTCCACAATCATTAATAGAAAAAATTATTAGAAAAAATAAAGTAAAGGTTAATAAAAAGAAAACCAAAACATCTTATAGAGTTCAATTTCATGACATTATCGAGATATATGGTATCAACAAAATAAAATCTAACGATAAATCTAAAAAAATTAAATACAAACCGTCAGAAAAAGAAAAAAGCAAATATGATAATTTTATTTTAGAGAATAATAATAATTTTATTATAATTAATAAACCGAGCGGGATACCTGTTCAGGCTGGGACAAGGTCTTTTAAAAACATTATTGATATACTAAAAAATACAAAATATTTTAAAGATGTAAAACCTTTTATTGTTCATAGACTTGACAAAGAAACATCAGGCGTACTTATAGTTGCAAAAAATAGAGAATACGCTCAATTGTTTACGTCACTATTCAGAATAAGAAAAATACATAAAACATATTTAGCTATTACTTACGGCGAGGTGTCAGAAGATATAAGTTTATTGGAAGACGATTTAATCTCATACGATAATAATAAAAAAATTGTTCAAAAAGCAATTTCGCATTTAAAGATATTAAAAAGCAATGGGGAATACTCTCTGTTAGAATTAAACCCCATAACAGGTAGAAAGCATCAGTTGAGAAAACAGTTATATAATATTGGAAATCCTATCATAGGTGATGATAAATATTTTGTTAAAAAACATATAAATAAAATTAGAAGTAAAAATTTAATGTTACATGCTCATAAAATTAAATTTATGATCAACAACGTTAAGTATAATTTTAAGGCAAAATACAACGAAGAGTTTGAGGATTTTATTAAAAGAAAATTTTAAATTCTATTTAAATATTTAAGGAATACATTTTTTAAACTTTTATTAATATCATCAGTTATATTTTTTCTTTCATTTTTAATTGATGTTATATTTTTATTATTTAAACCACAGGGTGAAATTTTTTTATATTCTTTAAGATTATTTCTTATGTTAATTGAACACCCGTGGTAAGCAATCCAATTCGTGACTCTTATACCAATGGCTGCAATTTTTTTACCTTTAACCCATATACCTATATTTTTTTTATCTGCATATGATTTTATTTTATAAATACTTAAAAAATTAATAATGATATTTTCAATTTGTCTAACTAGATTTCTTATATCTTTTTTTCTTTTATTTAAATTAATTACAAAATAGACTATTTTTTGTCCTGGATTGTGAAGTGTAATTTTTCCTCCACGATTTGTTTTTATTATCTCTATAGATTTATCTAATATTTCTCCTTTTTTATATCTTATGCCTGCCGTATAAGTTGTGGGATG
>Ga0187833_10006513_pt1 | contig 10770 bp, 11 predicted proteins | sample ETNtaG_37_FD_167968 | JGI IMG/M metagenome (GOLD analysis project Ga0187833, IMG submission 167968) | Marine microbial and viral communities from oxygen minimum zone, Eastern Pacific Ocean - ETNP2014_SV_400_PacBio MetaG (Illumina Assembly) | ecosystem: Environmental > Aquatic > Marine > Hypoxic... | reverse complement strand
TGATCCTATAAATCTCAGACCTCATCCGCACGAATTTCACTTATATTACGACGCTTAAATATAAATATATTTTATGCATTCAAACCGCTATCATTATTGATAGCGGTTTTTTTGTAGGAAACACAAGCCTCTTTTGTTAAAGTAACAACAAGTGGCAAAAAAGAAATCATATAGTGCAAAAGATATAGAAGTTCTTGAAGGACTCGAGCCTGTTAGAAAAAGACCTGGGATGTACATTGGAAATACCAATGAAGAAGGTTTGCATCACTTAGTAAACGAAGTACTTGATAACTCTATTGATGAAGTTGTTGCAGGACACGCGAAAAATATTTCTTTTTACTATGCCAAAGATAAATCAATAACAATAAGGGATGATGGTCGTGGCATTCCAATTGATTTTCATCCTAAATATAAAAACAAAAGAGCTCTAGAAATTGTTTTGACAACTCTTCATGCGGGTGGGAAGTTTTCTGGTAACGTTTATAAAACTTCTGGCGGTCTTCATGGTGTAGGGATATCTGTTGTAAATGCCCTTAGCAAACAATTAGAAGTAAAAGTTTTTAATAAATCCAAAATATATTCACAGAAATATTCTAGAGGTTTTGTTAAAAACAAAATCAAAATTCAAAAATGTTCACATAAACTCAAAGGAACCGAAATAAGATTTATTCCTGATGAGGAAATTTTTAAGGAAATAAACCTCTTGCCTAAAAGACTATTAAATTTCATCAAAATGAAATCAGTTTTAGTCAAGGGAACGAGAATTTCATGCAAAATAGATAAAGAACTAATCAAAGACAAAATCCCTAACGAAAAAGTTTTTTATTATCCAAATGGCATGATAGATTTTGTAAAAGAAAATATTAATGAAAGAAAACAAATTATTTCCAAATTTTTTCATAGCGAGATTGAATTTAATTTTAATGAAAAATGTGAAATATTTTCAAGTTTCAATGAACAAGAAAAATCAACATTGAAGTCATACTGTAATACAATTGAGACTCCTGATGGAGGATCGCATGAAAACGCTTTGAAAAATTCATTATTAAGATCCATAAAATTATTTGGTCAAAAGAATCAGATTTCCAAAATAGCAAATATCAATACTAGCGATCTATTCGATTATTCAGACTCATATATTTCGATATTTATTAACTCACCAAGTTTCGAAGGACAAACTAAAAAAAGAATTGCAATGCCTGTTGTCCAAAAAAAATTAGAACAAGAGATACAACACAATTTTTTGTTATGGCTTAATTCAAACAAAAAGGACTCCCTTAAATTAATTGATGTTTTAATTGAAAGATCATTGCTACGAACTGATTTGACAAAAATTAAGGAATTGGAAAGAAAAACAATAAAAGAAAAAAATAGGCTTCCAGGAAAACTTGTTGATTGCTCAAGTAGACAAGTTGAAGGAACAGAAATTTTTATTGTTGAGGGCGATAGTGCCGGAGGTTCAGCAAAACAAGCAAGATTAAGAGAGAAACAAGCAATACTCCCCCTAAGAGGAAAAATATTAAATGTGTATAGTGTATCGATTTCAAAAGTAGCTGATAATTCTGAAATCCAGAATCTTATTCAAGCTTTGGGATGTGGTATTGGCAAAAACTTTCAACTATCAAAACTGCGTTATGAAAGAATAATATTAATGACAGATGCTGATGTTGATGGTTCGCATATTGCCACACTTCTAATTACTTTTTTTTATAAATATATGCGTGAGATTATTTCAAGTAACAGATTATATTTGGCGATGCCCCCTTTATATAAATTGAGTTATAAGGATATTAATAGATATGCTTATGATGAAAAAGAAAAGGATAAGATCCTTAAATCAAATTCTTCAAAAATGACTCCTCAAATCACGCGTTTTAAAGGCTTGGGAGAAATGCCTGCTGACCAACTCAGGGCTACAACAATGGATATAGAAAAACGAAAATTAATGAAAATTAATTTAAAATATGGTGCAAAAGAAGAGAAAAAAACTGAAAAGTTATTTGAATCTCTTATGGGAAAAAAAGCGGAGTCTCGATTTAAGTTTATTCAAGAAAATGCGAATTTCACAAGCAATCTTGATATATGATTTTATTAAAATGATATGAAAAAATTCATTTTATCAATTGATCAAGGAACAACAAGTTCAAGAGTGATTTTGTATGATTCTAAATTCAACAAAATTGATAGTGTTAAAAAAGAATTAACGCAATTTTTTCCAAAAAATGGATGGGTTGAGCATGATGCATTAGAAATTTGGTATGACGTTAGAGATCTTCTCCGTAAATTAATAAAAAAAAATAAATTGTCAATTTCTCAAATCCTTTCCATTGGTATAACGAATCAAAGGGAAACTACTGTTTTGTGGAACAAGAAAACAGGCCGACCCATAAACAAAGCAATTGTGTGGCAAGATCGACGAACATCTTCTTATTGTAAAAAATTAAAGAAAAAAGGGTTGGAGAAAAAAATTCAAAAAATTACTGGTTTGGTTATTGACCCCTATTTTTCAGCTACCAAAATCAGATGGATCTTAGATAACAATAGAATTTCAAAGAAACTCATTCAAAGTAATAATCTCTTATTTGGAACTATAGATACATGGTTGCTTTGGAACTTAACACAGGGTGTCTCGCATATAACAGATATCACTAATGCGTCTAGAACGATGTTATTTGATGCACAAAAAAATCAATGGTCAAATTATTTATTAAAAACCTTAAAAATACCAGAGTCTATTCTACCTAAAGTGGTTGATAATGTTTATGACTTTGGTGAAACACAATTATTTGGAGGTTCAATTAAAATCGGTGGAATGGCCGGGGATCAGCAAGCTGCGACTATTGGTCAGGCATGCTTTCATCCTGGACAATCAAAAGGCACATATGGCACTGGGTGTTTTATTCTAATGAATATTGGTAGCAAATTCAAACTCTCGACTAATAAATTGCTAACAACTGTTGCATTTAAAATAGGATCAAAAAAAATGTATTGTTATGAAGGTAGTATTTTTGTTGCAGGTTCAGCGGTTCAATGGTTGCGTGATAAATTAAATTTTATTAAGTATTCTCATCAAACCAATAATCTATATTCTAAAGCAAACATAAATGAAAATGTAATCATTATACCTGCGCTAACCGGTCTTGGCGCACCTCACTGGAAGGCTGATGCTCGTGGTGCAATTTTTGGTTTAACAAGAAATAGTGGTATTGCTGAAATCGTTAAAGCTACACTTGATAGTATTGCATATCAAACTTTTGATTTGGTGCGTTGCATGCAAAAAGATTCTAAAAGAAAAATTAAAGAAATGCGCGTAGATGGCGGAATGATCAATAACAATAATTTTATTCAAAGTTTATCCAATATTTTACAAATTAAGATTATTCTTCCCAAAGATAGTGAAACTACAGCTTTAGGCGCTGCTTACTTAGCCGCACTATCTTGCGAGTTAATAAAAAGCACAACCTCAATTGAAAAATTGTGGAAAAGCAATAAAATTATAAAATCTAAAATTAAGAAAAACAAAATCAATAAAATGATACAAAAATGGCATTATGCCGTCAATAAATTAATTAATTTTAGTTAAATTTATGAAACTAATAAAATACAAGTTACTCTTTAGTTATTATTTTTATCTAAGCAGAAGATGTTTTATTTTGTTGATGCATTAATTACTTCTTCAATTTTTTTTATTACATAATCAGTTGAAATTGCAGATATGTCCGTACTTCCAAATTCTTTCGCACTAATTGAAGTAATATTATTTGTAGCACGGGTAAATTTATTTGAATCTTTGTGTCCAAATAATTTGATTAATGGGCAATAATTTGTTGATAACATATGACCTGTTCCACTATCATTTGATAGTGCACAAGATAGAAAATTTGTGGACCCAATGACAACTTCATAGCCAGAAAAATCTTTAATTTGTTCTTCTGGTAGTAGGGCATTTGGAAATATAGATTTTAATTTTTCTTTGATAGAATTCTCATAAGGGCCAAGAAACAAAACTATTTTATATAATTTATTTTCAAAAAATTTTCCTATTTTTATAAAATTGTCAATAGACCAAATTTTATTTTTTTCACCTGCACCTGGAGCCAACCCTATATATGATATATTTTTATCAAATATTTTAATCAATTGGAATTTTAAGTCAGAAGGTATTGTAATCCTAAAATTTCTATCTACTACATCTTCTTTAATCATATCCAATAAATCAAATAAATCTTCTAAATAATATTGTCTTGAAATATGAGTGGATTTTTTTTTAATTTTTTTTGTTGAAAAAAAACCTGATGCGGATGATGAAATAAAATAAGAACATTTTATTCTTTTAAGAGCTATTGTTCTTAAAACAGCTTTTTGCGTATCAAAAATATATTCAAATTTTTTTTTACTAAAATTATATTTATTCGATATTCTTTGCCAAAAAAAAGGGTTTAAATCAGCTTGTTCCATAATCTCATCAATAAATTGACCTGCTATGTTTTTTAGTTGATTATTATATACTGTAGAACCTTTATTAGTCATCCAAATCAATTGTCTGTCAGGTAATCTTCTTTTAATTTCGCTTAATAAAGGAAGTTTAATTATTCCATCACCAATTTTTTCCCCATTTGTGAAAACTAGAATATTTTTTTGCACAAATGCATAATATACTAATATGATTAAATGTTTAGGGTGTATTAAAGTCGTCAGTGATGGTGCCCAGGGGCGGAATTGAACCACCGACACGAGGATTTTCAGTCCTCTGCTCTACCGACTGAGCTACCTGGGCTAAAGAAAAATCAGATAAATTGTTTTGTCCGGCTTTTCAATTAAATATTCCAAATAGGTGAATATAACTCTTCTTCTATCCTGAGCCTAAATTTATGTAATTTTCATCTGACAGCCACTTCATCAAATCAATATCACCGCACTTTTTTGAACAAAACGGAGTAAAAGGATCCAATGACCGTTTTTTGCAAACCGGACATTTTGTTTTTATTCTATTTAACTTTGTGATTTTACTTTTAGTGAAATTTTTTATTTCCATCTAAAAGTAATTCTTCCTTTAGTTAAATCATAAGGCGTCATTTCTACAGTAACTTTATCACCAGCAAGAACCCTTATTCTGTTTTTTCTCATTTTTCCTGATGAATGAGCAAGTATCTTATGATCATTATCTAATTTGACCTTAAACATAGCATTTGGAAGCAATTCCATTACTACTCCTTGAAATTCTATAGAACCTTCTTTGGGCATTAATTCTTTATTTATTTTTTAGAATCATATATTTATTTTTTTTGCTTTTGTCTAATTTTTACTGATAATTTGTGTCCGTCTAAATTTTCGATTGCCGCCATTTGAGACACATATTTTTCTAATTCATAGGCGCTGTTTTTGGTCATTTCTACATAAGAACTACGTTTCATAAAATCTAAAACACCTAATGCAGATGAAAATCTTGCTGATCCTGATGTAGGAAGTATATGGTTAGTACCAACGATATAGTCTCCAAATGCCTCAGATGAATATTCACCAAGAAATATCCCTCCGGCATTATGGATTTTATTAAAAATAGTATTATAAGATTCATTTTGTAAATGAAGATGTTCAGGCGCAATTATATCAATGATCTCTGGAGCATTGCTCAAATCATCTAGAATCACAACAATCCCGAAATTATCTAAGCTTTTATTGATAATTTCTTGTTTTGGAAGTTTTTTCATTAATTTTTTAATACTTGATAAAACCTTAGATGAGAAATCTTGACTATCTGTTATTAATATTGATTGCGATCTTTCATCGTGTTCAGCTTGAGCTATTAAATCTGAAGCAACCCAGTCAGGATTGTTCTTATTATCTGCGACAACTACGATTTCTGATGGTCCAGCTATTAGATCTATGCCAACTTTTCCAAATACTTGTTTTTTAGCACTCACAACATAAGCATTACCAGGACCAAAAATTTTATTGACAGGCTGAATGCTTTTTGTACCATAAGCAAGAGCCGCTATTGCTTGTGCCCCACCTACTTGATAAGCCTCTTGCACATCCAAAACATCGAGAAGAGCTAAAATATATGGATTAATTTGTTCATTAATATTTGGGGTTACAACAACTATTCTTTTCACTCCTGCAACTTTAGCTGGAACAACATTCATAATTAGAGAAGAAGGATAAACCGCTTTTCCTCCAGGAACATATAGTCCTACTGATTTTATAGGTTTCCATAATGAACCTGTTTTTAAACCATTTTTATTTATTTCGTAATTTTGAGGCAATTGCTTTAGATGAAAATTCATAACATTATCAATAGCAGTTTCAAAAGATTTTAATGATGTTAAATCAATGTTATTTTTATATTCATTACGTAATTCTCTTGAAATTAACAAGTTTGATTCATCTAAATTAATGCCATCAAATTTTTTTGAAAAATAAAATAAAGCTCCATCCCCTTTTTCTTTTACTTCACTAATAATATTTTTTACTTCAAGATCTATTTCTTCATTGTTTTCCTGTGATCGACTTTCCAGACAAAATTGTAAATCTGATAAGAAATTGGGATCTTTATTATTAATTATTTTCACTTAATAACTTTTTTAATTGATTCTATAACAGTTTCAATCATTTTGGTTTTAGTTTTATACGCAGATCTATTAATTATAAGTTTAGACTGAACATCTAGAATCTTTTCTACCTCTTTTAATCCATTTTCTTCAAGTGTCTTACCAGTTGATACTAAATCAACTATACGACGACACATTGATAAAGAAGGGGCTAGCTCCATTGATCCATTTAACTTAATTGCCTCTACTCGTACTCCTTTGTTAGCATAAAATTTTTTTGTTAAATTTGGATACTTGGTTGCTATTCTTATATTACTCCATGTTGAAGGATCTTCTTTCTCTATTAAGGCTCTTGGTGCGGCAACAGATAATCTGCAATGACCAATTTTGAGATTTAGCGGAGCATAAACTTCTGAATAATCAAATTCTTGAACCACATCATCTCCTGCGATACCAATTTGTGCAGCCCCAAAAGCTACAAAAGTACAAACATCAAAAGAGCGTACTTTGATAAAGTCAATATTGGGATCTGATGATGTAAAAGTAAGTTTTCTACAATTATCATCAAATAATGAAGAATCCGGAGAAAAACTTGTTTTATTTAGTATGTTCTTACAACTCTCAATTATTCTTCCACGCGGCACTGCTATAATTATCTTTGTACTAATCATAAATTTTTTTGCTGTTTTATACACCTAATAAAAAACTTCTACAGAAAGTTTGATTATTTCAATCTAGTGATAATAGGTCCACATTTTCCAAGGGTTTCTTCAATTTTCTCATAACCTCGGTCTAAATGATATAAACGATTTATAGTTGTCTTTCCTTCGGCGTATAATCCTGCAAGTACAAGACTTACACTCGCCCTCAAATCACTTGCCATCACTTTAGTTCCTTTTAAAATTCTTCCACCTTCAATATATGCAACATCTTTTTTAGTTTTTATACGAGCACCCATACGATTTAACTCGGAAACATGCATAAATCTGTTTTCAAAAATCATTTCCTTAATTTGAGAATTTCCTTTTGCTACTGACATCAAAGCCATTATTTGTGCTTGTAAATCTGTAGGGAAACCAGGATAGGGTTTGGTTTTCAAAGCAATTCCTTTTATATTACTTGAAGGTAAAACTTTTATAAAATCATTTCCTATTTCTAGTTTTGCTCCCATATTTTGTAAAACTTCTAGAGGTTTTGATAATAAATCTGGATTAATTTTTTTAATTATAAACTCGTTATTTAACATAACAGCAGCAATGACATAAGTTCCTGCGACAATTCTATCAGACATTATTGTATGTTCACTTTTCGATAATTTTTTAACTCCTCCAATTATTATTTTTGCTGTTCCTGCTCCTATAATTTTTGCTCCCATTTTGTTTAAACATTTTGCTAAATCCTCAATTTCAGGTTCTTTTGCTGCGTTCTCTATAATTGTTTCTCCAACTGCCTTTGATGCCGCCATCATAATATTTTCAGTAGCTCCTACACTTGGAAAAGAAAGTTTGATATGCGCCCCTGTAAGATTTTTTTTAACTTCAGCAGAAACAAATCCATTTTCAATGGAAAATTTTACACCTAATTTTTCTAACCCATTTAGGTGAATATCAATTGGTCTAGTTCCAATAGCGCATCCGCCAGGTAAAGAAATTTTTGCTTTATTAAATCGAGCAATCAAAGGGCCTAAAACTAATATTGAAGCTCGCATTTTTCTAACTAAATCATAATCAGCTAAAGAATTATTGATATGAGTAGAGTCAAAAAAAGTTTGAGAATTTATTTTTTTAATTTTTATTCCAAAATTTTCTAGTAGTTTCTTCATTGTCAATATATCTTGAAGTGCTGGCAAATTTTTTAGATATAAACCGTTTTCAGATAGCAAGGATGCTATCATTATTGGAAGTGCGGCATTCTTAGAACCCGAAACTGAAATAGAACCTGTTAAAATAGCTTTTCCTCTTATTTGGAGTTTATCCATCGAGATCTTTCAATATATTTTTTTTCTTTTATAAATATTAGATTTTAATTTTTTTTCTAATTTTTTTAGTCTCATTTCTCTTAATTTCTGTTTATGCAAGGTTTTTGTTGAAATATTCTTCTTTTTATTCATATTTTTATTAGGTGAATAAGGTGCAAAAAGTTAAAATGAAAAAAAGAAAGGAATAGCATGAATGAAGATAATTTAAATATGGAAATAAGAAAATTCCTAAAAAAAGTTGGCATTACTTCGCAGCGCATATTAGAAAATCATATATATGAAGCAGAAAAAAATGGCACCATCAAGACTGGGGATGAAATAGAATTAAATATGACACTATCAATTAAGAATTTTCAATCTAGTAATAGAATTGATGGAAAAATATCAATTGAATAGTTAAATAATTGTCAAAAATAAAGATATAGAATAATTTTATTTATCTTTTAATGTTAACAACAATCATCTTCTGCGAAAGGAATAGGCTTTAAACTCAATCTGATAATTTTTATACCTCCAAGACATACAATAATTGCTATAACAGTTCCAATTAAAATATCGGGCCAAGATGTTTTAGTAAACATTACTAATAAACCGGCAAGAATAATTCCAGCTGAAGCAAATGCATCATTCCTACAGCATATAAAGGCACTCATAAAGTTTATATCTTTATGTTGGTGTTTATACATCGTTAATGCAACACTAGTGTTACCAATTAATGATATCACTCCAACAAAAGAAATAATACCTCCGGTGAGTTGTGACATACCTATTATGCCTAGATATACATAATAGAATGCCCACAAGCCAAATGCTATCATTATTATTCCCTTCAATAATGCTAGTCTATTTTTTACAGCAGTGGTTGATGATAATACAAGTATGCTTGATCCAAGAATAAATACATCTCCTGCATTGTTAGCAGCATCACTTAACAATGAAGCAGAATTCATCATTAAACCATACGCTAGATCTGCGGTTATCATTATTAGATTTATAATAAAGGCAATAATTAATACATTACGTCCAACTGTATCTGTTTGTATGCTCATCCTAATAATATATCTAAACTTAACATTGTTAAAAGACCAATTGTAAATCCACCTGTAGCCCAGTTTTCATGTCCTCGTCTATGTGTTTCAGGAATAATCTCATGAGAAATCACAAACAGCATAGCCCCTGCGGCAAAACCCAATGCTACCGGAAGTATTGGGAGGAATACCGTAACAATTGAGACGCCTATGAAGCCCATTATGGGTTCAAACAAACCTGTTGCACCGGCTATTAAAAACGCATTCATTCTTGAATATCCAATTGTCAGTAAAGAAAATGCTACAGCTAGTCCTTCAGGCGCATTTTGTATACCAATACCAATTGCTAAAGCAACAGCGTTACCAAAGTCTCCACCTCCAAAGCCAACTCCAACCGCAAGTCCCTCTGGCATATTGTGAATAGTTATAGCTATGATAAATAGCCATATTTTTAGAATCTTATCTTTGGTGTTATTCTCATATTGTTTTTTAATAACAAAATGCTCATGGGGAGAATATCGCTCAATTGACCATATCCCCAAGACACCAACTAACAAACCTCCTAGAACTGCCAGCACAGAAAGATATTTATTCTGCCAAAGTTCATCGGCATAATCTAGTCCTGGAACTATAAGTGAGAAGAATGATGCACCAAGCATTACGCCTGCTGCAAATCCCAATGTTGTATCTTCAAATTTTGGTGATATTTTTTTGATAAATAAGCTGGGTATTGCACCCACTGCTGTCATCATACCTGCTGCAAAACTTGCGAGCACACCGTATAGTATGATGGTTTGAGAACTCATATTTGAGTATATAGCTAATAATTATAGCCATAGCTATACTTTTTGTTAATGCATTAATAAATTATTGTATTATATTAATCACCATGTCTTTTGAAAAAGTAAGAAACGCCCACAAAACTGAAAACACTGAGGATTATCTCGAACTAATCGCCTACCTACTCAGTAAAAAAGGTGAAGCTAGGATAGTGGACATAGCTAACAATCTAAATATAGCCCAGGCTACAGCAAATAAAACCATCAAGAGATTGCAACTACAGGGATATATCAAAAAAGAGCCCTACAGATCCATTTTCTTAACTTTGAAGGGTCAAAAAATTGCCAGTCATTCAAGAAAAAGACACAATATAGTTTATCAATTTTTAATTAATTTAGGCATAGATAATAAAACAGCTTTGGCTGACTCTGAA
>Ga0187833_10006510_pt1 | contig 10771 bp, 8 predicted proteins | sample ETNtaG_37_FD_167968 | JGI IMG/M metagenome (GOLD analysis project Ga0187833, IMG submission 167968) | Marine microbial and viral communities from oxygen minimum zone, Eastern Pacific Ocean - ETNP2014_SV_400_PacBio MetaG (Illumina Assembly) | ecosystem: Environmental > Aquatic > Marine > Hypoxic... | reverse complement strand
AAAAACGCCGCTATCTCATTCGATAGCGGCGTTTTCTAATGCGCTCTAATCATACTATTCTCGTACCACCATTACCGAGCAATCCGCATGGCGGACAACGCGTGCGGCATTGGGTCCCAACAAATAGTCACTCAATTCCAACCGGTGTGATGCCATTACAATTACGTCCGCATGGGCTTCCTTAGCGACCCGCAAAATTTCTTTATAGATAGAGCCTGAACCGATATGAATATTTGGCGCCAAGTCTGACGGAAATTGCGAATTAGCAAAATCAGCGATCTTGGCAGCTGCGCCTTTGGCCATTTCCACTTCATAATTTTCGGGAAAGAACTCCTCGACCAGTGGCGTCCCCATATCTGGGATAACTGTCAGCAAATGCAATTTTGAGCCGAAAGCTTTGCACAACTCTACCGCAGTCGGTGCTGCCTTAGACCACGAAGCATCATCACTCAAATCAACAGTTAGTAATATATTACTGTACATAGCTAAGCTCCTTCCGCCGACACAGTGCCTTTTTTACGTCTGCCGTTTTGCGTCAGCAGAACACCACCTAACAAGATTAACGCGATCGGATAAACAAGTTCTTTGGCGGGCCGGTCAATTTGCTCGACTTCAACGGCGGTCACGAAATCGCCAAAATCCATTTTTATTTTTTCCGCCATTCCATTCAGCGTGAGATCGGCAACCGAATAACGGCCATTTTTTTCTTTGACAATTTTAAGTCCAAAAGCCTTTTGTCCGGCATTTCCGCCAGGTGCTCTTAAGACATAAAGTTTAAATCGATCACCGTAATCTGTTTCCCGTATGGAATGCAGACGAATTTTTCTGTTCTCGGGAACTTGAACTTGGTTGGCGACGAATTTGTCAAAATCCAAAGCTACGTATTCAGGATAAATATAGCCTAGAATAACATCAGGCCGGAACAGCGCGAACATAATCGCCAGCAGAACAACCCTCTCAGCAATATTGGTTTTGATGATAAGCCAGCCTTGAGTTGCTGAGGTGAAGCAGAAAATAGCGATCAGTGAGACGACGAATACCATGACACCATGCCAAACACTAGTCACACCGATCAATAAAAGCTCAGGATTGAAGATAAAGACAAACGGTAGTATTGCCGTTCGAATATCGTAAGTGAAAGCTTGAAAACCGGTCTTCAAAGGATCAGCCCGTGAAATGGCCGAGGCAGCAAAGGCTGCCAAGCATACTGGCGGTGTTGAATCCGCCATTAAGCCGAAATAGAAGACAAACAGATGAACCGCGATCAGTGGCAGTTCCAGTCCTGCTGCAGTGCCGAGCTCGACCAAAACGCCTGCCAGCAAGGAGGCCACGACGAGATAGTTAGCCGTCGTGGGTAATCCCATACCGAGAATCAAGGAAAGCACCGCGGTGAGGATAAGCAGGATAAAGACGTTGCCGCCGGAAAGTGCTTCAACCACGCCGACCATGGCATTATTAAGCCCGGTCGAAGATACCGCACCAACAATGATGCCGGCCGTCGCCACAGCAACGGCAATGCCAACCATGTTTCTGGCACCCGCTATTAGCCCACCGTAGATCTCTACAATAGCTTCCTTGAGGCCTGCAATTGCGCAACCTTCTTTGCTGTTTTTTATCAGACCCAGCCCGATGACGATCAACACGGCAGCCCCAAGTCCCCAGAACAATGCCGGTTGTGTCTGCGCGCCGGAAAATCGAAAGGCTGCCGCGACAACAATTGGTATAATGTAGAGAACCGTCATCACCGCCCGGCTCATATTGCTGGGTGAGATACGCGTCGCAAACATGATGAGGAACATCACCATAATCGTGTAAAAAACTGCACTACTCGCCGTCCAGCGCTCAACCATGAGCAAATAGACCAAGACGACAATCGGAATTATGAAGTGCACGCCGGTGAAAAAGACTTTTCGCAAAACAGGAATGTCTGCTTTGGCCATACCTGAGAGACCAAGCTTCAAAGCCTCAAGATGTGAGATATAAAGCAAACCGATATAGCTGATGATTGCGGGAATAAAGGCCGCTACAATCACATCAAAATAAGTAATGCCAATAAGCTCAGCGATGATAAATGCGGCCGCACCCATGATCGGCGGCATGATCTGACCATTGGTCGAAGCGGCGACTTCAATGGCGCCCGCTTTGATCGCTGGAAAGCCGGTTTTACGCATCACCGGAATGGTAAACACACCGGTTGTCACGACGTTGGCGATTGAGGAGCCTGAGATTAAACCGGTCATACCGGATGCCAGAATGGCTGCTTTAGCCGGACCACCACGATATTTACCGACCATGGCAAAAGCGAGATCAAGAAAATATTTGCCTGCGCCGGCGCGATCCAGCAGTGCGCCAAACAACACAAATAAGAAAACAAAGCTGACCGAAACATCAATTGGAATGCCAAAGATCGCCTCGCCACCAAACCAATGGTAACCGATCAATCTGGTAACCGAAACGCCACGGTGAGAAATAATCTCCGGCATAGCTTGGCCAAAGATCGAATAAAGCAAAAAGATTGAGGCCACGATGACCAGCGGCACACCAATGGCCCGGCGCGTTGCTTCAAGCAGCAGCAATATACCGCAAGTACCAAGAACAGCTTCAAATGGGAATTTTGAACCGAAAAGATCAATCGTCAACAACTGACCAAGACGAACGGTGATGCCTTCCTGGTCGATAAACACCCACAAAGCGGCAAAACAGCCTAATAAAGCCAAGCCGATATCAACTGGGGAAATACGTTTATGAGCCATCGATTTGGCGGCGGGGAACATTAAAAATACCATCAGTAAGCCAAAGCCGAGATGGATACCACGAGCCGAGACGGAAATGATGATGCCAAAATCTAATAGGAACGGAAACGGTGACGCGATCCACAATTGAAACAGCGACCAGGCAGCACCAATGATGCCGATAATCACGCCCAAAGTCGGCCCGGTCTGGCGACCGGTATATTCAACTTCCTCTATTTTTTTCTGAATGTCTTCCTGCGAAATACCTTCACCGGAAACTGCATTGGATGCCGTCTCGGCCATACCGCGCCCTTATTGGAAAATAGTTTTAACAACCTACCCAAGTTTAAAAGCCGGCCCGGGGAACTCCCCGAAGCCGACTTTCAATATTGCTAAGACCTACATCCAGCCTTTTTCTTTGTAATATTTCGCCGCACCTTTATGGAGTGGTGCAGACAAACCGTCCTTGATCATTGTTTTAGGCTCAAGGTTTTTGAACGCAGGATGAAGCTTTTTAAATTCACCGAGATTTTCAAAAACAGCCCGGACAACTTCATAAACAACGTTATCTGCAACGTCTGCTGAAGTTACGAAAGTTGCCTTAACGCCCCAGGTTTGAACATCCGAGGTGGTCGTTTTATACGTACCTTTTTTGATGTTTGCCCACGCATAAAACGGATTTGCCTTGGTCACAAATTTTTTGGCAAGTGCACCATTAAAATTGGTAATTTTTGCACCACAGCCGTCTGTTGCAATGGACACACCAGCATTCGGTACGCCAACTGAGTAAATGTAGGCATCAATTTTACCGTCACAAAGAGCTTTTGATTGCTCCGTAGACGTCAATTCAGTAGCTATTTTGAAATCCTTTTTGGTCCAGCCTGCCGCTTTGATCATCAGATCGGCAGAACCACGTTGGCCTGAACCTGGATTACCAATATTAACTTTTTTACCTTTAAGATCGTTCCAGCCATTAATACCGGAATCACCGCGGGCAATAATTTGGAAGGGTTCAGGATGCACGGAGAAAACCGCACGCAATTTCTTAAATTGTTTACCTTTCCACTTACTGGATCCGTTTGAAGCGTGATATTGCCAGTCAGACTGAGCAACACCAAAGTCCAATTCTCCATCTTTGATCTGCTGAATATTGTAATTGGAACCACCGGTTGAAGGCGCCGAGCACCGGATGCCATGTTTGCGGCCCTTTGAACGGCCTTCAGCTGCCGCCCTGTGCACCATCCGGCAAATGGCGTTACCAGTTACAAAATAGACACCGGTCGGACCGCCGGTACCGATTGCAATGAATTGGCGTTTTCCGGCTGCATCAGCACCAGAAGCACCGATCATAAAGGCGCCTGCTGCCAATCCGAAAGCCAGTGTCGATACGGATAATTTTTTCAACATATTTTTTCTCCCGATTAGTTTAGTTAATTTATAAAAGGTCCTTATTTGTGACACGGAAAAATTGGCACAAGCCTGATAAACTTTACCAAGACAATCCACACGCACTCACACTATTTAGGGAGCTTCACAATTTTAGATCGAAAATTGTTCTGACCTCCCTAGTATCAAGGTCAGGCGCATAGGTTTTCCTATGTCGCTTGGGGATTACCCTAAACCGTGCTGGGTTTCCGACTCAAGTTATTCTTTTAAATTAATTGAATTAATTACCGAATGCATTGAACGTGACAATTTGTCGACAATATTATCGATGTCGTTTTTGGTTGCAATGAAAGGCGGCGCAAGGAGAACGTGATCGCCGTTGACGCCATCGATAGTGCCCCCCATCGGGTAACATATCATGCCATCTTCAAAGGTGGCTTTCTTTATTTTCGCATTAATTTTCAACCCGGGATCAAAAGGTTCTTTGGTTTCGCTGTCCTGCACCAGTTCGATTGCACAAAATAAGCCACGCCCGCGGATATCACCGACATGAGGATGTTGGCCCAACGCTTCATCTAATCGCGCGGCGAGGTAATCTCCCATTTCGTTCACGTTTGCCAGTAGATCGCGCTTAAATATCGCTGTCATAACAGCCAGCGCCGCCGCACAGGCAATCGGATGTCCCATATAAGTGTGGCTGTGCTGAAAAAATCCGGAACCGTTATAAATCATCTCGTAAATTTTAGTCGTGCACAAAAGCGCTCCGATGGGCTGATAGCCGCCGCCCAACCCCTTTGCCATTGTAACCATATCCGGAATAATATCTTCCTGCTCAAAGGCAAAAAACGAACCTGTACGCCCGAGCCCACACATAACTTCATCCAATATTAATAACACACCGTAAGTGTCACAAATCTCGCGAATACGTTTGAAATAGCCGGGTACTGGCGGTACCGCTCCTGCCGTCGCGCCGACAACGGTCTCAGCCACAAAGGCCGCCACGCTATCTTCGCCAAGCCTTATAATTTCTGCTTCCAGTTCGTTGGCAACACGTTGGCCGTAGGCTTCTTCACTCTCACCATCTTGTTGTCCTCGATAAGCAAAACACGGTGAGATGTGAGAAACTTCGATCAGCAACGGCTCAAATTGTTTGCGCCGCCATTGATTGCCGCCTGCCGCCAACACGCCCAGCGTATTGCCGTGAAAACTTTGTTGCCGGGCGATAATATGACGTCGTTGCGGTTCGCCGTTTTCAAGATGATACTGGCGGGCAAGTTTGAGTGCTGACTCAACAGCTTCGGACCCACCCGACACATAAAAGACTTTACCGTATTCCGATGGTGCCTTTTCGATTAGCAGATCTGCGAGTTGCTCTGCCGGCTCACTGCTTAAGAAACCGGTATGAGCAAAGGCTAATTTTTCGGCTTGAGCTTGAATAGCTTTAGTGACTTCTGGGTCACCATGCCCAAGGCATGATACTGCCGCACCACCCGACGCATCGATATATTCTTTGCCGTTAGCATTAATCAAATACATCCCCCGCCCATCGACGGCAATTGGCGGCTCGTTTTGTGGATTACGATGAAAAACATTGGTCATGTTAATTTTGTGCCGTTAGACTGGATTAAGTAGATTAAATCGAACACCAAAAGGCGACAACGAGTACCATGGATATCAAAGATCACATTCGCGGCATACCAGATTTTCCTCAACCCGGCATTTTATTTTACGACATCTCCACCCTTCTGGCGCATGCAGATGCCTGGCAGGTCACGATGGGGCGGTTGGCAAAGGAAGTGAGCCGTCACCAGCCGGATTTACTGGCCGGCATTGAATCGCGTGGATTTTTGGTGGCTGCACCACTTGCTCTTAAACTTGGTCTTGGTTTCACCATGGTACGGAAAAAAGGCAAACTGCCGGGACCAACCATCCTTTATGAATATGAGTTGGAATACGGCACCGATGTCATCGAAATACAGGCGGATGCAGTTGAGCCCGGTCAGAAGGTTGTTCTGCTCGATGATCTGCTGGCAACTGGCGGCACCATGGCGGCGGCAGTTGAGCTGCTGCGGCAAGTTGGTGCGGAAGTCGTCGGCAGCGCCTGCATCATTGAGCTTAATTTTCTCAACGGCCGGGAAAAGTTAGATATTCCCTGCACGACGCTGGTCCAATACGACGAGTAATTAATGGGTCCTGACCCTAATTTAGGCGGCTTGATTGATTAAACGGCTGGCTGGCAAATAAAAACTAACCATGGTGCCTTCGCCGTATTCACTTTCGATATTTAGGTGTCCGCAGTTCGTGGCTCATTTTAGCCAGAAATGAAGATTTCTCCTCATTTGCCCGCTCGGCCAAAACCTATGCTGAGAAAGCCGTATTCGCCAAGGTTCTGGTCAAAGACGGTACCGGCAGAATTTTGGGCGCACATTTGCTGGGTCACGGCGCGCCCAAAACCATTCATCTCTTTACCTTTGCTATGACTTATGGGGTTACCGCCGAGCAACTTGGCAGCACGGTCTACGCCTACCCGACCTTTATGTCGGACATCAAGTTTTTGATTTAGAACATCCGTTAACTGCAACGCTCGCAGTTGTTTCTTTTGGTATTTTCCGATGGTTTGCTATTTTGGTTGATAGCGAGTATTGGAGAAATATCATCGATTGACTGCAAAGGGGGACAGGGAATTGCTCACACAGGATTGGAACACTTCACCTCGCAAGCACAATGTTGTTGTTGAGACAAATCTCACTATTCCGTTGAGCGATGGCATTACGCTTGATGCCGATGTAACGCGTCCTGATACCAACGATCCAGTACCGGTTCTCCTCAGCGCCCATGCCTATCCAAAGGAAGATCAATATACCGATTTAATTCCGACGGGCTTCTCCCATACGCGCGGTCATATGGAGGCCGGTGATGGCCATTTTTTTGCCCGGCGTGGATATATCCATATTGTCGTGAACGTACGAGGCACTGGCCTGTCGGGTGGCACTTACGACAATCTAGGTGAACGGACGATTCTGGATATTTGTGAGGCCATTGAATGGCTTGCCGAACAAGAATGGTGTGACGGCAATGTCGGTATGTTTGGCATGTCCTTTTTTGCCATTGTTCAGAACATGGTCGCCGCCAAAAACCCGCCTGCCCTCAAAGCGATTTTCGCCCCCTTTGCCTACACTGATATGTACCGAGACCGCTATTATCACGGTGGCATCTTAAGCCATGGCTTCATGAAGATGTGGTTGCCTACTTTAGCTGATCCAAAGCTGGCACCCCTGCTCCAGCAGGAAATCGGTGATGCAGCTTTTCAAGAGCTTGTGGATGCAGCCAAAGCTGATCCGGACATCATGGCAGTGCCGTTTCTAAGCGAGGCACTTGAGGCGCCACTTGAAGAACGCTTTGCCTTGATCGCCGAGATTTTAGCCCAACCTCTCGATAACGATTACTACCGTGATCGCTCCCTGGATTACACTGAGAAACCAGCCGTGCCTGCTTATCTTGGTGCTTGCTGGGGCGTGTTTGGTCTCCACTTGCCGGGTGCCTTCCGCAGTTGGGAAAACTGGGCGGGACCGAAATGCCTGACCATTGGCCCACCGCTTTATTTGGACCGTCCGATTTATCAATATCAATATGAATCGCTCAGGTGGTTTGACCATTGGCTTAAAGGACAGGAAACCGGCCTTGACGTAGAAAATCCTGTGCGCGTATTTATTGATGGTACGGGAGATTGGAAAGAAGGTGATAGCTGGCCCTTCCCGGAAACCCGCTGGACGCCGTTCTATTTGCACAATGACGGCTGGTTGAACGAACATGAATTGTTCGAGCATGATGATACAACGAGTTTTGAAGACGCTCAGGGTGATCATGGTGATGTTCAGTTTTGGACCGGCGGCATGGTTGAAAAAACCGAGATTTGCGGCCCGATGGTTTTAAATCTGTATGCGGAAACTACAGCCGATGAAGTACTTTGGTTTATCTCGATCCTGCACCAGGATAAGGATGGCAACAAATCGCTATTAACCCGCGGCTGGTTGCGCGGCTCCCAGCGGGAACTCGACCAAGATAAATCCTTACCCTGGCAGCCTTATTACAAACACACCAGCCGCACGCCGGTAACCCCAGGCGAAGTCGTCGAATATGCTATTGAAATTCGCCCTTATGGCATTGAACTGCAGCCCGATGAAAGTCTCGGTCTCCGGATCAAATGCGCCGATGATGAAAATCCGGGAAACTTATTGCACGCGATCAGTATGGGGCATCTCTCAAGGCAAGAATCCTCTCGCATAACCGTCCATCATAGCCGCGAATATCCCTCAAATCTCGTTCTTCCAATCACCAAAGGCAATCGGATCGGCACTTATTATTCGGGCGGTGTGTTACCGAGCCTCTAATCTGTAAAAAAATGCAAAAAAGTGCTAGTTATCCCCAGGTTCCACAGGGGTGTGGATCGAATCTCTATTGTTTTTTGAATCTAACTGCGGCTAATATAATGACAGATTTGGAAGCGGAAATGGACCGCGAGGAAAGTGGAAGCGGAAGGATCTAATCGGAAATCCCAGGGACTCTTCGGAGTATGAAGGACATCTGATTAGGAGTGGCTTCGTTGGGCAACCGGCGGAGCCACTTCTGCGTTGGGGGGTGTGTATAGCCATCGTCTCAAATAAGAACGAGAAAGCCCTACGCGCCGGCGACGGCGATCAATACACCTACTAAAATCAAATCGTTCAGCTCACATTGCACCTCTACATTATCAAACTATCTAATTTGCCCGATGAATGAAGAATAAATTTCCATTGTGATGGAATCTTTTAAACAGTTACACGCCTTAGGCCTCAATTCTAATGAAGGAACAGATTTGGGATTAACGCTAACCAAGAAACTTGTTAAGGCTCACGGTGGCAAACTGGAGATGGAAAGCGAGCCCGCAGTTGGAACTACCGTAAAAGATAAATTTCCAAAAGAAAAAGTCATGACGCTGTAAAATGTGAATTACTTTTGCTCAGTAGTTGGCCAATTATCTTCTTCGGGTCAGCAGCAGACGTTAACTAATATACACCGGAATGTCTGCTTTCGAGGGTAAAGCGGACGCATTTATTGCTTCCGATAAATAATCTCAAATCCGCCTCACAGAAATTTAGACGATCTTTAGCTCGGTCATTTCACCAGCTGGGAGATACCTTCAATAAAAGTTAGACTCCCCCATAAGATCCTATATCATGAGATTTGCTGAATATCTTTATATTTTGAAGCATGAAAGTGTCATCAAGAGTTAAAGGGGAAGCAGGGGGAAAACTTTCTAAACACCATCTGTAATTGGACTATCACCACTTCAATTGGAGACGGTGCAATTAACGCTTAAATTCAAATTTTGGGAGAAAGAATTATGATTAAGAAATTTACCGTTGCGCTGACTACCAGCGCGGCCTTAGCTGGATTGGCATTGGGCGGCATTGCCGACGCCAAAGCTGGTCAAAATCTTCGCTACGCAACATGGGATCCACCGCATCATGAAATGCGTAAATTTGGCGTTGATGTTTGGGTCAAAAGTGTCGGCAAAGCAACCGGAGGCCGGGTCAATGTCCGCATGCTGACCAAAGGTCTCGGCGCACCGCCCGCCTATCACGATTTTATTAAAGGCGGCGCAATTGACGTCGCCCACATTATTCCAGCCTATACCCCAGGCCGTTTTTTGCTTCACAAGGTAGCGGAATTCCCGTTCCTGACGAATAGTGCCAAGGCGCGGACAGTCGGATATTGGCGGGTCTATAAAAAGCATTTTGAGCAAGCCAACGAAGCCAAAGGCATGAAATTATTGACGGTTTGGGTTCATGGTCCCGGCCTGATCCATAACGCCAAGCGACCAGTCAACAAAATGGGTGAACTCAAAGGCCTCAAACTTCGAGTGTCCGGCGATAATATCAGTGCTTTGGCGAAATCAATGGGTGCCACACCGATTTTTGCCCCAATCACCAAAGTGCATAACATGCTTTCCAAAGGCGTGATTGATGGTGTGTTCTTAACCTACGAAGGCATCAAAAACTTCAAACTGGGTAAATTGGTTAAATTCACCACCGTACCACCCGGAGGTCTTTACGCCACAATGTTCCAAATGTTTATGAACCAGGCCAAATGGGATGGTATTTCCAAAAAAGATCAGAAGATCATCGAAGGTATTTCCGGAGAGCATGCTGCCAACTATATCGGCGATGCGTGGGATTTAGCTGACCGGAACGGCATCAAGCATATGAAAGAAAATGGTATTAAAATTATTCCAATGCCTGCTGCCTTTACCAAGAAAGCCAAAGAACTTTGGAAACCAATCCAAGCTGAGTGGATGAAAAAAGCGGCCGCCAAGGGCGTCGACGGCGAAGCCGCTTTGGCCATGCTTAAAACTGAGATCAAAAAAATCGAAGCAGCCAGCAAATAAGTTTGATATATTAAACTTATGACAGAAGAAGGCTCATACGCCCGGCTCCGCGAACAGATGAGTCGGGCGTTAACTCTATTCGCTTCGGTGACATTGTTTGTCATCATGTGGCTGGTGGTCATTGATGTCGTATCCCGCGACGCCTTCAATTATTCCATCGTTGGCTTGTTCGAGGTTACTGAGATTCTAATGGGCATTTTAGTTTTCGCCGGTGTGCCCATTGTTA
>Ga0187833_10006509_pt1 | contig 10772 bp, 9 predicted proteins | sample ETNtaG_37_FD_167968 | JGI IMG/M metagenome (GOLD analysis project Ga0187833, IMG submission 167968) | Marine microbial and viral communities from oxygen minimum zone, Eastern Pacific Ocean - ETNP2014_SV_400_PacBio MetaG (Illumina Assembly) | ecosystem: Environmental > Aquatic > Marine > Hypoxic... | reverse complement strand
GATCACCTCCGGAATACTCCAGCTTAGGAGCCACTTCAAGTTCTTCACAAATCCATCCGATTGAATCATTTACTTCACAGTATCCATCCACGCCAAGATTGAGAACATTTACAGACTCATTCGATTTTTCCAAAGCAAAAAGCATAGCATCAATGCAGTCCTGAATATAAAGATATGATTTTCTCTGTTTTCCATTCCCCAGGACTTCCAATCGCGAAGGATTTTGTTTCAGTTTCCGATAGAAGTCAAAAACGTGTCCATGCGTGTAGCGTTCGCCCAAAATAGAGACAAAACGAAAGATCCATGATTGAAAACCAAAGCCACCACAATAGGCTGCGATCAATCCTTCTCCAGCCAGTTTTGAAGCTGCATAAAGTGAAGTTTGAATAGGAAACGGGGCATTTTCAGGAGTAGGAATAACAGTCGCATCTCCATACACAGAGCCAGTAGAAGCAAAAGCAATCTTGCTAATACCATTTTTTCGCATGGCTTCCAAAACATTGTTGGTCACAATAGTATTTTGCTCCAAATCTCTTCGGGGATGTTCTGTTCCGAAACGAACGTCGGCATTTGCGGCAAGGTGAAAAACAAATTCATGCCCTGATATTGCTTCTGAAAGAGAACCTTCATCAAGTAAGTCTCCTTCAACCAACCTAAAACTATCAAAATCTCTTGCATATTCCAAAAACTGAAGCAATCCTGTTGAGAGATTGTCATAAACTGTAACCTCATGACCAACATCCAGCAGGCGGTCTACAAGATTACTCCCGATGAAACCTGCTCCTCCACTTACGAAAGCTTTCACAATTGAAATCCGGCTGCCTGGGCGTCATTAAAAAACATCTGAACGGTCTCTTGTGAATAAGCATCGAGGTCTTTCCCATTCAATTCGAGTTTTTTAAGAATGTCGTTGGTCGCAGTAATGATGTGACATCCAATGGCTTCTGCCTGATAAACATTCAAAACCTCTCTGGGACTAGCCCAAAGCAATTCAGCATTAGGTGCATTTTTGAGCAATTCCAGAGCCTCCTGCATCATAGGAACAGGGTCGATTCCCGTATCAGCTACTCGCCCTGCAAAAACGGAAACAAAACAAGACGCTCCACCTTGTACGGCTTCGGTAACCTTATTAACTTGCCCTAAAGTCATCATGGCCGTTATGTTCAACTGAACACCATCTTGAGACAATTTCTGCACCAAATCATATGAAGCTTGCCGTTTTGTATTCATAACAGGAATTTTTACATAAACATTCTTACCCCATCCAGCAATCTCGAAAGCCTGACGTTCCATTACGTCAAATTCATCCGCAAACACCTCAAATGAAATAGGCTTGTCTGGAATTTCCCTGAGAAGATCTTTGGCAAAAGCAACGTAGTCAGCAATACCGGCTTTACGCATTAAAGTGGGATTGGTGGTGAACCCATCAATCCGTGGATTTTGATACATTTCCATGATGCCGGCCTTGTCGGCTCCATCCGCGAATAGCTTAATATTAGACATTTTTTTTGATGATAATAGGTTAAATGGAAAAGAACACTTTATGATTTTTTAATAGCAATCAATTGTTTATTAACTAGCCACTTGATAGAAATAAGAAGAGTTGCAAGAGAAGGGGAATACATAATTAAGAATAATTTCGCTTTATAATATATTGTTGTTTTAGATAATATAATATTCGAAATACTTTTTTTATTTAACAACACTTTATAATAGCTAATAATATTGCTAAATATATCATCAGATACTATTCCTAAACGGATTTTATTTTTTAACAGTACCGGGATTAATTTTAAATTCCACCTTGCTCGCCGCGACATTACTTCAGAAGAGAAATTTTTTATACCACCCCATTCACCTCCATCATGCTGTTTGTACCAATAAACTTCACTATTAAGATGGAATATTTTGTCGCAGTTTTTTTTTATAATTAAACTAAACCAAACGTCTTCTGCAAATAACTCAGGTGGTATAGGGAAAATACATTCTGCTATCTCCCGTTTAAATGACCAGACCCATCTTGGTGGACTTTTTAAATTAGACAAAACATATTGATAATCCTTGAACAAAATATTTTTTTCGAAAGTATAAGTTCCGATTACGTTATTATTCCCATCTATAAGTGAAGCATTGTGGCAATGTGCTGAAAAATTGTCCATAACCTCTAATTCATCGAAATATGAACTTAATAAAGTGTCATCCGCATCAATACATTTAATTATGTCTCCTTTTGATTGAGTATAACCATAGTTCAAAGCATTAATTCTACCTTTTATTGGAGATAATAAGAGTATTATTTTTTTATTGTTATTGAAATTGTTATTGAATTTTTCATACACTTTCTTATCGGTGAAATCATACACAATAATAATTTCATAATCACAGTTGAAAGTTAATGTATAATTGTAAATCGCCTCGAATAAACATTCATCTAATTCTTTTGCTGGAATAATTAGTGATAACACAGCTATTTACCTAGTTAGAATCATGCTTATTTTAATGGAACCAGATGGTTGGCGTTCATGGATGATTCAATATAATTTTGTTTAATATTTGCAAAAATAACACTAAGTAAAGTTGCTACAGGGAGTAAATTTCTTGTAATTAGAAAATGTTCAGTGATCACACTTAGAATTAAGTAAATAAATATAAGCAGAGTAAATACCTTATGTAGACCATAAGATTTGCCAATGATAGACCTTCTTTTTGATCTTGTAAGAATCATATAAATGTATATTATCAATGAGAGCAAGCCAAGAACTCCACCATGTGCCAACAGAATAGATATACCGCCATCATACCATTTCATTGATGCTCCTGTGGGACCATTACCAATTAATAGATAATTTGGAGATATTTCGTTTAATGCTCTTATACCCTTTTGCAATCGCCCATTAATACTATCTCCCTTAACATTATATGTTGTAGCACGATTGTATAAATATAAATAATTGAAAGGGTCATTGTCATTGTCCTTAGGTGTATTAATTAGTAATAAAATTGTAATTACAAATGTTATTGTTGTAATTATCTTTAAATTCTTTTTACTTAAATTTTTAATAAAACGTATACAAATAATAATAAAATATAATGATATAATTAATAAACCTGTTTTACTTCCAGTTAAAATTAATGCTCCAACTGCTAGTATTAAAATAATATATGAGTGAATACTCTTATGACCCAACGTTTTTTTGATATATTCGTGATATGCAACAAATGTAAATGATAGATATGATGAATACACATGAGCATCTGACATGTGATAATTTGAAAAAGGATAACTCACTCTTGGGTTGCCATTGATAATACCTTCTAATCTCAATATATAGTAGATGTATACCCAAATAATTAGAGTAAAAAATATATAATATAGTATAGAGACTATCCTTATTAAGCGTTTTTTACTATTAACTACGTCTATAACGATCAATGGTATGAGGAAAATTAAAGAATATTTGTAATAAAATGCTAACCCAGTATAGCTGATGTTATTATTATTTATAATCGAGATTAGAGATGATAAGAGCAGGATTCCGAAAAATGTTGAGAAAATCGTTAAATCAATAGATTTTATAGAAAGATTACTCACGGTGTATATAATAAACGATATTATAAATAATATATCTGAGAATCTGATTATATTAAAGAATGAAACATTTACCGGAATCGTGAGTATGGATAAACAAAGAAATAAATATACAAATTTTTTAATTGTTTTATCTTTACTTATTCTTGACATGGTATTTATTTTAATGTTTCTAAGAAAAACTTTTCATACATGTAGTGATCTAGTGAAAAATAGTTACCGATAGCATAAACGGATAACACAAATGAAATATCGTCAATTAGGGAATACAGACTTAAATATTTCGGAAATATCAATAGGTTGTTCTGGTTTTTGGGGTAATCGCCATTTTTCAGAAAAAAAAGCTTCCGCAGTAATTAATGAGGCATTTGAGCGCGGAATCAATTTCTTTGATACAGGCCATAACTATAGCAGTTTCAATGCAGAGCCCCGATTAGGGCGAATTATAAAAGAAATACTGACAAAAAATAAAAGGTCTAGTCTTATTATTTCTACTAAAGCAGGTACTACTATTCCTTCAACTCCCATATTTCCTACTAGGAAGGTTAGTTTTACTGATTTCTCACCAGACTATATTGAGCACTCATGCATGAAATCAATTATTAACTTGAACTGCGACTACTTAGATATATTTCAGCTACATGGAATAAACAAATCGCAAATAACTGAGAGGCTGATTGAAAGATTATTAATTATGAAAGAGAATGGAATGTTTCGTTATCTTGGTATTAACACTCACAATGAAGATGTAATGAAATTTATATCCATGAGACCTGAATTGTTCGATATGGTTTTAATCGATTACAACGTGCTACAACTTGATCGTGAGCCGATAATATGCAAACTGTATGAGGCAGGAATCGGTGTTGTAGCAGGAACTGTTCTTGCTCAAGGTCATTTAGTACATGGGAAAATTGGGTCAATTAAAACTACTGCTGATGTTTGGTATTTTGCACGAGCACTACTTAAATCAACAGGTCGTATATTATCTAGGAACTCAATAGAAATGAGGCAAACATTGAATATGTTAATTGGAATGACTGCTGCTCAAGCTGCATTTGCATATGTTTTAGGCAATGCTAAAATTTCAAGTTGTGTATTTGGCACCACTAATCTTTCAAACTTGCATGAAATTATCGACTCATCTGATCTAGTACTCAGGGAAAGTAATAAGCTTTTGATACAAGAAACATTTAATGCACTTAAGGAAAAAATAAGTGTATAAGCATTGCATGGAAGTTAATCCTTGCATGCGAAATACATTCAGAAATCAAAAATAATGCATCTTTTCCTTGCTTATCTTTTTGATGCCAGTGATTTGAGACATTATAGTTTGCAGGAAAAAAAGATAACTCACTAATTTAGATATAACGAAGCAGATCTTTGAGTCGACTCGGTGATGAAGCAGAAACTAAAATGATACTGTTCGGGGCTTGCATTGTTGCATCAAGAAGTAGTTGGTTTGCAGGTTTAGTTGTTTTAGAATAATTACTCTCAGTTGCATAACGAATTACTCCGTGGAAAATATTTGTTTGTTTGCCTGAATAATTTACAATTCTGTCTCCTGGCCAACCTGACTGCCAAATTGATCCAAATAAATAACAAGAATCTTCGTAAGCATCTATACCAACACCGTATGCTGAAATGGTCTTATTTTTTAATAAATTTTGGAATAATAGCTCTGTTTCATGAGTTAAATCTGAATTACACGGTTCATGAGCAAGCAACACATCTACGGAATCTCTCTTAAGACGTTTTAGACTTTCTTCAATGGAATTACTAATTGTTTTTTCAGAGAAATCGTGTCTGCATCTGGTTTTACCTATGGTCTTTTTCATAATGGAAACGTAGGAACGTCTGGCATAATTTTTGAGTGAGGGAACGTAATCAAGAAATGATTTATAGGCAGTTCGCAGAAAATTATTTCTAGCTGAATAATGTGGACGTTGAATCCCAACCTTAGTAGCAATGACAACTTCTTTTGAATCACCTGTAACATGGCCGAGAACTTCCTCAGCGGTGCCCATACCATAACTCGGGGCGACGTCAAAGTATCTAATTCCCAGGTCGAGTGCAGTTTCAACTATCCTAGCTGACTGGATTAGGGTTGAACGACCAACTAAACGACCACAACCCAAACCGATTTGTGAAATTTTTCTTCCGATTGGTAGAAAATCAATTTGGTTCATGGTTACTTGTTAGATGGTCAACCAGGCGAGTAGCAAACGCCAGTGCAGTAAATACTGAATTTGCACCGCTCCCAGTTCTAAATGTCGACGAACCCGCAACATAAAGATTTTCTGTCCCAAAAACCTTGAGATTTTGATTAACAACACCGTTACGATCTGATGTCCCCATTAAAGCACCTCCTGATTGGTGATATGTATCATGAAGACTCTGCATAAAACTAGGCGCGTCTTCGTACAAATCATCAATTATTTTAAGCTTTGCTAATCCAGCTTTACGTAAAGCACGATCAGCGCAGACTGTAAATTGCTTAATCGCTAACAAGTCTTCCTCGAAGAACTGCCAGTTGAGTATGACACGAGGTAACCCATTTTCGTCAATAACACTCGGGTCAATTGTTATTCGACTTTCTTTACGAGGGGTCTGTTCTGCTTGAATCATGAAGGAAATTCTAGATTTACTTGGAACAAAAATGCGGTGATCGTAAACATATTTCCAAATCAACGGTAATAAGTATTTACCACAAGCGAAAAGGTTACTTGGTAAATATCTTAAGCCAGAGATATTTCTTCTGTAAATGGCAGCCTTTACGAATTGTTTTAAATAAGTTAGATTTTCAGAGACGGAACTCTCAAACGTAAACATTCCATGGATACTCAGGAGTCGATCAGCTTTAATAATTTCATTATTCAGGCGAATCTTAGGCTGAAATTTGTGGTTTTTAAATACAATTGTACAAAAATATTTAAAAAAATTTTTAGTATTGTACGGGTACACATAGGCAACTCGTCCTCCTAAATGATCATGGAACCGAGCGCCAATGTTTTTATTGTGGCCCCACGGACATGCCCAATTAGTTTCAGATGCACTATGCAGTAACAGCCTTGCTGTCTCAATAGTGCCAGCGGCAACAACAATGATGTCCCCATTGATTTTATGAACTTGTCTTTTATGATCTGAAACCTTCACCGCGGTAATTTGCTCACCAATGCTATCAAAACCGACGACGGTGTGATTAATCAAGACTTGAAATTTTGGGTTTCCTGAAATTTGCTTTCTGTAGTATTCAGCGAAATTCGGAATCTTTAGCCACCGAGTGAGAAAAAATTCAATGCCCTCACTAAATTTCGGTTTCTCACCCAAAACAGATTTACAAACCTTATCATCATTCTGATATTCATGTTCAATACCTAGGTTTTCATATGTAAGCCGATAATATGGTGCTATTTCATTAAAAAGTACAGGCCATGCAGATTCAGGCATCCAATCTCGCCCTGAAAAATCAATTGGTTGAAATTCAGCAAGTTGCCCCCCCCAAAGATTTGTCGTACCACCTAGTGTTCTGCTTCGACCATTTTTAATTCCATCATGCTTCATTCCAATAGATGAGTATGATGTGGATGGAAAGCCACCAAGATTAGTCCCACCAGACTCGATTACTAGCACGTGTTTACCACGTTTAACCAGTTCATTAGCAGTATAAAGACCAATTGCACCAGAGCCGATAACAATTGTTCTACCACCTTTTTTCAAAAGACCTTTGAGTTGATTTAAATCCTCCACTAGCATTAATTTACCTGGACTTGTAAGAACTTAATCGTACAGAAATGATTTGCATCTTTGAGCTAATATCACTAGTAGTAATTAATCCACAAAAGAAAAGGTCCTCTTGTCGCATAGACTTTTTATTGCCCAAGGTTAGAAGCAGTGCCGAATCAAACCGCAACTCATTGTCGGCATTGCAATCTTCATATTCAAAGGCGATTTGATTTACACTTGAACGAAAATGAGAATATCCTTATTGCATATTATTCAAAGCAGACTGAAGTCTACTGTATAGAGATTTTATACTCCTCAGAGTTTCATGCAAAAGGAGATCACAATAAACGATTTACAGAAGAAATGAAGAAAAACAATCCTGGCAATCCAAAATCAGTGTTAGAGTTCAACATGTGTCTGGTTTTATTACCAATGCAATGAGCAGCGCAAACTATTCATTTGATAAATTGGTATGCAGATAATAGAAACTGTCTTTGATTTGGAGTCCTCTTCAAACAACTCAAAATAAAGGCTGAGCTCTACACAATTTTACAGGTTTTGAGTCTGACTCTATTTGAAATATTATCATTAGAACATTTATTTGGAAATAAACACTACATGACACATATTCACGAAAATGCTATCCAACTGATTTTATTCGATAACTTAACCGGACACTAGTGTTTAAATGTTCCCATATATAAGTTGATATATCATCTTATATAATTTTCACTTTCATATACGCGTGCGTCAAAAGGAAGAATATTGTTTTTTTCTTTTTCGGTATTTAGAATATCTATATATCTTTTATTTTTAGTTATAAAAAAAAATGATTTATTGGGATGAAACTCGTCATCAATAGGAAATTTTACATTTTTCCCTGGGCAAATTGCTTTAAAAGTAACAAGCTCATATCCTGTATCATCTAATAAATAACGTAGCGACATCTGATTCCAATATGTATTATGTCCTTTCCATGACATATACCCTATTTTATTTTCCCCTTCATATATATCCGATCCATTAAAGAAATCACTTGTCCCACATATTACACCGTCTTTCCCAACTGATTCTAAGAGATTAATTATTTGTAACCTAGGTTTATTAAAATGTTCAATTACCTCACAAGCGATTATAGCATCTGCATTTAAATTTGAATTTAAACTACTAAATGCTTTAAACCCCTTTTTATGCCAGTAATTCCGAGTTTGTTTAGAAACATCACATATAGAAACACTGATATTAAGAAGTTTTAGTTGAATAGGGGCAAGTGTAACTCCGGCACCAAAAATAACAATTTGTTCAGAATTAAAATTTGTACTTGCATATTTGGATAAATAATGATCAAAAAAACCACCTGAAGGTTCACCATCTATCATACCATACCTACCCATTCCAATATCTTGTATAAAATATGGTAAATCACGACACACTACCAAATTACAAACTTCACACTCTAAAAATAGTCTATTGTATGCATTCCTTATTTTATAACTTTTATTATGACAAATATCACAACTTGGTTTGAAATAATAAATTTGAAACCTCCAACATATTTCAAATAATAATTTCAAAATATATTTTACATATTTCATAATTATTTTCACTTAGCTTATATTATGATTAACAAAATATGCTAATTATAAATACTCAATAGTCAATGTGATTCGCCTAATAATTTTGTTTTCAGGCTTATATAATTGAATATTTATTAGCTTTAACAACTATCACATGACCATTGGTAGAAAAGAACGATAACATATCTTGATAAGCCGCATTAATTAAAAATGGAATAGTCCTTTTAGTCGAAACCGATAATGTCAAAGATTAAGCTAAATAGCATATTTCGCTAAATTTTTTTAATCTTATAAATATAACTGGCAACTATTGTTGTTTAGAATAAATTTTTTAAGGAATTTATGTTCTGAATTTTTTGATGATTTTTAGTGGCAACAGAATACTAATAAACAATTTTAATTTATGCATTCCAAAAGGAAGTTTTAGAAAATAGTTAAATGCGGTTAAAATGTCACGTTTCATCAAAAACAACATTCCTTTCAAATAAATTATTTGATTTTGTAATATTTGAAATCCTTTTTTATCTGAAATTTCAGGATATTCCTTCATTTCTTTGCTCCATCTTTCCATTTCTTTTATACTCAATTCCTTGTTAGAGATTGATTCATTACCACCATGCCATCTATAAGTAGCAAGCGTTTGTTGAAGGCATGCAACTTTCCATTTAGCTGAAATTCTAATTGCCATATCATAATCACCCATAATATGTAATCGTGAGTCAAAAATTTCACCCTGTCCATCAATAAGTCCTCTGTTTAATAAGACTGTAAGCAATCCCATAAAATTTTTTTTCAGCAATTTATCGACTATCATGCCTTCAGGCAATTTTTTAATTTTAAATTCTTTGTAAGTATTCTTGATTTCATTTTTGAAAGAATAATTACTATAGACAATCGCAACTTCAGGATTTTTTGAGAAAACAAGCATTTGTTTTTCTAGTTTAGTTAAATCCCAATAATCATCTACATCAAGAAAAGCAAGGTATCCACCTTGAGATTTTTCTATTGCTAAATTTCTGGCCTCATAAAGTAGCGTATGTTTTTTAGAATAAAAGTATTTGATTCTATTATCATTATATGAATGAATTATATTCACGCTTTTATCTGTTGATTGATTATCCCAAAAAATCAACTCCCAATTTTTATACGTTTGATTAATAACACTATCTAGTGCTTCTTGCAGATACTTTTCACCATTGTAGCAATTCATTATTATACTGATAAGAGGGTTGTCAGTCATTGTTATTTGCAAACCATTCGATTGATTTTTTAAGTCCTTTGTCTAAGTTTGTTGTCGATTGCCAATTCAATATTCTTTTAGCTTTGGATATGTTGGCATATAATGACATGTTTTCACCATTTCGGTACGAAACTTCACCGAATTGTGGATTACCTGAACCAGTGATATTACGGACTTTCTCAACCATTTCACGAATAGAAACTGGTACTCCGGAGGCAACATTAAAAACACCTCCTTCAACTTCTGAGTGAGTCAAAGCTTTTAAAATCGCCTGAACTGAATCATCAACATAACAAAAATCACGGAGTTGTTCCCCTGCTGAGGCCGGAAAAGTTGCATCGTCCAAACAACCACGTATTATTTGGGGAAGGAAACGACTGATATCCTGTCCAGGACCGTATGTAAGGAAAAGTCGGAGGGTAACGGCAGGAAAGTTCTCTGAGCGATTCAACATTTGTAAAAAATGAGTACAGGCAACTTTAGCCATCGAATACGGTGAAATGGATTGTTCCCTTTGATCTTCATGCTGCGGTGCTGTAGCGTTACCATATTCGTCGCTACTTCCAATTTGCACAAAACGCTTTAACCTGCGACGGGGCAGAATTTTAACCAAATTTTGTAGGGCGTTAAAGTGTGTTTC
>Ga0187833_10006505_pt1 | contig 10777 bp, 5 predicted proteins | sample ETNtaG_37_FD_167968 | JGI IMG/M metagenome (GOLD analysis project Ga0187833, IMG submission 167968) | Marine microbial and viral communities from oxygen minimum zone, Eastern Pacific Ocean - ETNP2014_SV_400_PacBio MetaG (Illumina Assembly) | ecosystem: Environmental > Aquatic > Marine > Hypoxic... | reverse complement strand
GTACGAGACGGGCTGAAACCAGTGCACCGCAGGATCCTTTACGGTATGAGTGAGCTGGGTTCCAGTTGGAATCGCCCCTATAAAAAATCTGCTCGAATCGTTGGTGATGTTCTAGGTAAATATCATCCCCACGGGGATAGTTCTGTTTATGATGCGCTGGTACGCATGGCTCAGAATTTTTCCATGCGCTATGAATTGGTAGACGGTCAGGGAAATTTTGGATCCATTGATGGCGACAATGCAGCAGCCATGCGCTATACCGAATCGCGAATGACAAAATTATCTGGCGAAATGATAAAAGACCTGGAAAAGGATACAGTGGACTGGGCTCTCAATTTTGATGAAACACTGAAGGAGCCAACTGTTTTACCATCAACCGTGCCTACGCTTTTGGTGAATGGGTCCGAGGGGATCGCGGTGGGGATGGCGACTAAAATACCTCCCCATAATTTGGTAGAAATTATAAATGGACTGGTAGCCATGATTGATAATGAAAGGATTACCACAGATGAATTGATGGAACACATTAAAGGACCCGATTTTCCCACTGCAGGTCTCATTATGGGCATGGACGGACTTAGGTTAGCCTATGAAACAGGCCGGGGTAAAATCAAGATGCGAGCCCGCGCCCATATAGAAACAAACAAAAGCGGCAAAGACAGCATAGTGATCACGGAGGTTACTTACCAAACGAACAAGGCAAATCTGGTAGAGAAAATTGCTGATCTGGTTCGAGATAAAAAAGTAGTGGGCATTACAGATCTTCGGGATGAATCGGACAAAGACGGCATACGCGTTGTGATCGAAACAAAACGGGACGCCGTTCCAGAAGTTATTTTGAACCAGCTTTACAAACATACCCAACTTCAAGATACGTTTGGCCTCATTCTGCTGGCGCTTGTGAATGGAGTTCCAAAGATTATGCCTCTGAAAGAGGTGCTAACTCATTTTGTGGATTTTCGCCATGAGGTTGTTGTTCGCCGAACTGAATTTGAACTAAGGGAAGCAGAAGCAAGGGCCCATTTATTAGAGGGCTTGAAAATTGCCCTGGATAATATTGACGAAGTAATCAAAATAATTCGTGGAAGCAAAAATCCAATCCAGGCAAAAGAAGGGCTGATGGACGGTTTTAATCTTTCAGAGATTCAAGCCCAGGCCATTTTGGATATGAGACTCCAAAAACTTACCGGAATGGAAGTTGAAAAGGTTGTAACAGAATATAAGGAAGTGATCAAAACGATCGCCCACTTAAAGGGAATCCTAGAGAGTAAAAAACAAAGAATGGACATCATTAAAGCAGAATTACTGGAAATTCGCGACCTTTATGGAGATGAAAGAAGAACAGAAGTCGTCCCTGTAGACACCGATTTTTCTATGGAAGACATGATTGCCGAGGAAGAAGTTGTTCTAACAATTACTCACCAGGGCTATATCAAGCGGACTGCATTAAATACGTATCGTACACAAAGAAGAGGCGGCCGCGGCATACAAGGAGCCATGAGCAAAGATGAAGATTTTGTAGAACACTTATTTATTGCCAACACCCACAATTACATGCTTTTTTTCACAGACAGGGGTAAATGTCACTGGTTGAAAGTCTATGATATTCCCCAGGGCGGACGAGCTACCCGCGGACGGGCCATTGTCAATCTGATCGGCTGTGAGCCCGGGGAAAAAGTGGAAGCCTTTGTCAGTGTGAAGGATTTTGATGATATTCATTATATCGTTATGGCAACTCAGAAGGGCATCGTTAAAAAGACAGTACTGTCTGCCTATGGTAAACCTCGAAAAGGAGGCATCTACGCCATTGAGATCCGAGAAGGGGATAAGCTCATCGAAGCCAGGATCACAAATGGAGAACATGACATACTTCTTGGAACTTATGAGGGTAAATCCATCCGATTCTCTGAAAACAATATTCGTCCCAGCGGCAGGAAAACCATGGGCGTAAAAGGAATAAAGCTTGGTTCAAAAGATGATTACGTTGTTGGAATGCTGGTTGTACGTCGAGAGGGCACAATCCTGGTTGCTACCGAAAAAGGAATGGGCAAACGAACAGATGTTATCCAGTACCGTACCCAGACTCGCGGCGGAAAAGGTGTTATGACCATGCGCTGTACAGAGAAAACAGGTAACATGGTTAATATTATGGAGGTGGTTGATTCGGACGACCTGATCATTATCACTGACTCAGGCGTCCTCATGAGACAGGCCGTAGCGGATATAAGAACTATCGGCCGGGTCACACAGGGGGTGAAACTGGTCAAGCTTGACGAGGGCGCTAGCATTTCTTCCATTACCCGGGTCATCAGTGAAGATGCGGCGGCAAAAGAACCGGAGCCCGAAGACAGACAATTAATGATCGAGGACACCGATCAGCAAAACGAGGAGGAATGAGTCTTAAAAACAAACTGGACTCAATTCAGAAAAGAATTGGATTTGCGCAAAAACGGGGTGGCTTTGACCACCCCGTTCAGCTTGTAGCTGTTACAAAGACCCGGCCCTTTACAACTATACAGGATTGTTATCGTTCTCAGATTACCGCCATCGGAGAGAATCGCATCCAGGAAGCGGCGGAAAAATTCCGATCCTTTGCAGATATGCCGGGGCTTGTGCGGCGCTTTATCGGACACCTGCAGTCCAACAAGGTCAACAAATGCCTGGAATTGTTTGAAACGGTAGATTCCGTGGACAGTGTTAAGCTGGCTCGCAGGATATCCAATCGGGCAGCCGTGCTGGGTAAAACTGTGCCAATACTTCTGGAAGTAAACACTAGCGGAGAACCGCAGAAAGGCGGTTTTGGTCCCGACCAGGAGGAAGATATGTTTACCTGTATGAGAGAGAGCAATATACAGGTGGAGGGCCTTATGACCATCGGACCCTACACTCAAGATCAAAAGGCCATAAGAAAATCGTTTAGCGCCCTGCGCCTGCTTTCACAGTCGCTGAATACGCAGGCTGGGGAAAAAATATTGAAAGAACTGTCCATGGGGATGAGTAGTGATTATGAGCTGGCGGCTGAAGAGGGCTCAACTATGGTGCGCTTGGGAACCGCTTTGTTCGGGCCCAGGGAATAATTCTTTTTACCTTGTTTTTTATGAGCCAGGGCCCTTTATAGGCAGCGGCTCCTTTCCTCTGCTCACTGCCCGTATTTGTTGATGTCATTTCTGTATAGATAATAGCGCCCGGGAAAAAGAACAATAAGAAAAAAAAGACAGTTATTCTGTTATTTGAAATTTTGGTTTTAGTATCTGACATGATTAACATCGTCTAAGTTTCAGGGGGAAACAACCATGTTTAACCGAGCCTTATTTACTGTTTGTTTTATAAACTGCCTGATCGCCCAGCAGCCCTTTGGCAAAATATCCCTGCCCCTGGGCAAGGTGCAGGTCCAGGCCAATGGGAACTGGTCCCGAGCCAAGCCTAACCAGCCGGTCTTTGAAGGCAACCACATCCGCACCCAGGCCAAATCACGCTGTGAGATCACTCTCGCCGGCGGAGGCAAGGTGCGCATTGGCGAGAATGCAGAACTGGAGCTGAATGAAGCGGATGTGAAACCAATGATGAAAAACTTCAATGCCAACCTGAAAAAGGGCAATGTATGGGTATCGGCCAAGGCCGCATTCGGAGAGAAGAAAAACGTTACTGTACGCACCCCCACTGCCGTGGCGGCCATACGGGGCACCGTTTTCAAGGCCAAAGCCGGGGAAGATGAAAGCTCAGTGCAGGTCTATGATGGTAATGTGGATGTAAATCAGGTGGAAAAGTTTCTTGAGGAACGCCGGAAACGGCGAAAGGACCTGAGTCCAAAGGGAAAAGACGGGAAACTGAAATTCAAGCTGGGCCCAGTGAAAGAGATCGCAGCGCCAACTCAGGTCTCCGGGCCTTACGAGATCACCCTGGAGGAATGGGTCAGCCTGGCGAAAGGTATGCAGATCAATGTCCGTGCTGATGGGAAATACCACATGTTTGAATTTGACCAGGAAAAAGACGGGAAAGACGACTTTGTAAAATGGAATAAAGAATTGGATTCTGAAAATTAATTCTGGTTACGCCTCAGCAATGACCGATCGACAAAAACGCATGATTGTGGGACTGGCTCTTGGTGTGCTCATTTCCCTTTTTATTCACCTGGGCACCCGCAGAGAGGGAACGGTCCTGACAAATCTGCTGGACCGTTATGAATATCAGTCTTATGATGCCCGCATGCGCGCCAGGTCGGGCAATGCGGAAGAGGCCTCCATCGATGATGTGGTGATTATTGATATTGAGCAGAATTCTGTGGTCACCTTGGGTAATTATCACCAGTGGCCCCACGCTTACCACGGCCAGCTGATCGATGTTGTTTCCTCGGGAAACCCCAAAGCGCTCATTTTTGATATTATTTTTGATCCCAAGACCAGTGATACTTATAATCTGGTGGAGTCCCTTTCCTGGAACCAAGCCAACTCCCTTCCTGAGGTTAAGACAGCGGCGGATCAATTTCTTGTAAGTCATGATCCCGGCCGGTTCATCTGGAGCACTTCCCAGAGCGCGGTAACCCACCATGCCCTGGTCTTTGAGGCGGAAGATTCACTTAATTTTCTCTATGCCATGGATGCTGTTCCACCAGGCTATGATGCTGCCAAACACACCATCAAAGTTTCTAGTGAAACTGCAAACCAGCTGCCGGAAGCGGCCCGGCTTGGAAACACCTATCTGGAACTGCTGAACAATACTGCCGGGGCTGGCTCGGCCAATTTTCCTCTGGATGAGGACGGCATCATTCGTCGCGCGCCCACTGCGGTCCACTTCAAAGGATCCGGGGAAGTTTTTCTATCCTTGACCCTGTCTGCGGTAAAAGATATCCTGGGCATTGCTACTGATGGTTTTGACTATGATTTTGATGAGGGTCTGCTGCGTCTTACGGACACCAGTGGGGTAGTGGTGCGGGAAATTCCCATTGATAACGAGGGCCGGATATATGTCAATTATTTTGGTCCCTTTAAAACATATTACTACATTCCCTATATGTACTGCTTTGACCCGGAAATGCTGGACCCATCCTACTGGGCCGGGAAAGTGGCCCTGGTAGGCTCATCACTGCCAGGGTTAATGGACCTGCGCAACACCCCAGTGCAGGAATCGTTTCCAGGTATGGAGGTCCACGCCAATGTGATCCACAGTATTTTACAGAACCAGTTTATCGTTCCCAAGAATTCCGCTTCTATACTGCTGGGCATGATTTTTATGGCGGTCCTGGTGGGGTCCCTGGCAGGATACCCCCAGAAACCATTCTGGGGGTTTTTGGTCCTGTCCGGCGGCGTGGCGGCGTGGATCATTTTCAGCTATGGTCAGTTCCTGGAAGAACGTATCGTATGGGATGTGATCCGACCCACGCTGGCCATGACACTGACCCAGTTGAGTGTTTTTTCTTATACGTTTCTAATTCTGGACAAGGACAAGCGTTTCTTAAAACAGACCTTTGGTACCTATATCTCTCCAAAACTCATTGAACAAATGATCGAAGAAAAAACGGAACCACAGCTGGGGGGCAGGGAAGATATACACACAGCCTTTTTTTCTGATATAGAAAATTTTACCGGCATTGCAGAACAAATGACCGCCAGCAAACTGGTCCTGCTCTTAAATGAATACCTTACCGAAATGACCACCACTCTGCTGGAGAACCAGGGTACGCTGGACAAATACATCGGTGATGCCATTGTTGCTTTTTACAGCGCCCCTATTCCAGTTAAGGACCATGAGTATAAAGCCTGCGTTACTGCACTGGCCATGCAGAAACAAATTGGTGAACTGCGCGGAAAATGGCAAAAGGAAGGAAATAAGTGGCCTGTTGCTGCCCACCAAATGCAGGTCAGGATAGGGTTGCACACAGGTCCCATGGTCACCGGGAATATGGGCTCAGAGCAACGCATGAACTATACCATGATGGGCGACACAGTGAATCTAGCCGCCCGGCTGGAGGCTTCCGCCAAGCAGTACGGGATTTACACCCAGATATCCGAGGACACCTATGAGCCCGTGAAGGAAAGAGCTGTTGTCAGGGAACTGGACTTTGTGCAGGTAGTGGGCAAGACACTGCCGGTAAAAACATATGAACTCATTTCTCTAAGCGGCGAGGAGCCGGAAACATATAAAACACTTATTCCGGAGTTTCAGGGCGCCCTGCAGACCTACCGGGAACAAAAGTTTAAAAAAGCAAAAAAAATGTTTAAAGAACTGGAAAAAATTGAAGAAGAGTACCCTGGAAGAATAAAAAACCCTTCTCAGATTTATGCCGCAAGGTGTGAATATTTGATTAATTCGCCACCGGAGGAGAGCTGGGACGGGGTCTGGGCCTTGACTGAAAAAAAATAAGATTTACTGTTTTCTGTAAGGATTTTGTAAGGTTTACCGAAAGGTTTATTTTGTAAATTAAAGCCATGGAGATGCTAGCTCTAAATCCTATGTCTCCGTACGCGTTCCCACATCGGCCGCGTTTTCCTGACAGGGATGAATCCTTAGCGGTCTTTATAACAGATATTCTTATGCGGCAGAAAAGGGGCATCTCAGCCAATATAGCAGGCCTTGTCGGAACAAGAACAAAAAAGGACACTCCTCTCCTCTTAATGTTGAATATAAGACCTAACATAATGTACATTTGGGGAAATGATCTGCATTGCAGTCATTTATTGTGCTTTGAAAAATAATATTTGTATTGAAAAAGGAGGCATAATATGAAGAAGATAGTTACTATTATTTTATTTTTACTGGGCATGGCCGTCGCCCAGGATGATGCTGCTACAGGCGAAGCAGAAGGCGCTGTGGAAAAAACAGCAGTTCAGGATGAAGCAACTGTAGCCACAAAAAGGGGTGGCGCTAAAAAAACAGTAGCGGTGTTCGATTTTGACTTTCAGGGCATTGGTGAAAGCGAGGCCCTTACTTTCTCAGAGCGTTTTCGGACTGAGATAGGCAATACCGGTTCTATCCGGCTGATCGAAAGAAAAGCACTGGAAAAAATAATGGAAGAACAAGGCCTGCAGCAATCCGGTTGCACGACGGACGAGTGCGCTGCGGAAGTAGGCCAGCTTTTAGGCGCCCAAAATATGATCAACGGCTCCATCGGTCGGATTGGAAATTCTTATACCGTTGATATAAAAATGTTTTCGGTGGAAACCGGTGAAACAGAACGCACCGCCAATGCCACCTACGAGGGTGAAATAGACGGCCTGCTGGTTGAGATCCAGATCCTGGCCTGGGAAATTGTGGGCCGGGAAGCGCCCACAAAACTGAAACTGCAGCGCGAAGGCGAAACAGCTCTATCCACCCTGGCGGTAATGGATTTTGAGGGCCGGGGTATAACAATGGGCGAAGCTGAAACGCTGACCGACAGGCTGATCACAGAACTGAGCCGTACCAAGAAAGTGATCCTGGTGGAAAGAGGCACCATGAATGATGTGCTTAATGAACAGGGCTATGAGACAGCAGGGTGTACCAGCGACGAATGTGCCGCGGAAGTGGGGGCACTGCTGGGTGTGGACCTGATGATCAGCGGCGCCATCGGCAAGATCGGTAACACATACACCATTGACGCCAAGATGTTCAAGGTATCCACCGGCGCGGCGGAAAATATGAAAAACATTACCTACCAGGGTGAGGTGGACGGCCTGATCATTGAGATCGAAATCCTTGCCTGGCAGATCCTGGGCCTGAACCCGCCCAAGAGCCTGATCACGAAAAAACGCAGAGGCATGTCAGCCCTGGCGTCCAACACTCCTCTGCCCAAGACCAAAGGCGGAGCGATCATGAGGTCCATGTTTGTCCCCGGCCTGGGGCAGCTCTACGGCAATCATGGCAAATCGGGCTGGGCCTACCTGGGTTCTGAAACATTGTTTATCGGCCTGGCGGTCATGGGTATGAATAATTACAATACTGCCAGCGCAGACTATGACGCAGCCCTGGTCGCCTATAGGGATGCAACAGATATAGACGAAATAGCGCTCCACAAAACCGCAACCAACGAGGCCATTTCCCGCATGGACAAGGCCAATAGTATGAGTCTTACTTTTTCTGTCCTGGCCGGTGTGATCTGGGGCGCAAGTGTGATACACTCGGCGATGGTGGCGCCGGATGAATTGGCCTATAACAAAACGACGCCTTTACAGCTGGCCTATAATCCGGTCACCAAAAATACGGAGCTGACCTTCAATTTTTCCCTATGAAAAGATTCCTGATCATTTTCGCTTTTTTTTTCTTCTCGTGCAGTAATGAGGTGCCCAACCCTGCTTCAGAGGATATTTTTAACAACCCTCTGGATGAGGAAGAAGTAGAATACGATCTGCCGGCGCTGACATTTTATCCTGTGGAAGTGGATGTCGCTGCCGGCACCAGCTTCGGCGTGGATGTATTTGCCCTGGGGTTTGAGAACCTGGCGGGCATCAATATCCGCATTACATTTGATGAAAACCGTATTACTTCCGTTTCTGTCATCCCGGGCACTATTTTTGAGGATGCACAGAACGACCCCATCTTTTTTTCCGAAGTTAACGCGGAAGACGGCTGGATCAACCTTACCGCGTCATTTTTAGGCAGCGACTCCGCCGCAGTGAGCACCACCGGCAGTGTGGCCCAGCTTACCTTTACGGCCGTAGCTACGGGAGATAGTAAAATTCAATTCGGGGCCGAGTGTGAAATGGTGGATCCCGATGATGTGTTCTTGGAGATCAAGGGCTTTGGCGAGACTAATATCACAGCTAATTAATCAATGAAAGATATATTAAAAATAATCATACCAGAACTGGAGCAAGATATGAAACATATTGCTAAAACAGTAACCGTTCTAATGCTATTTCTGTTAAGTACAGCATGGGGACAAACCTTCAGCGTCAGCGGGTCGGTAACCCTGGAAGGCCAAACGAACCACTCCGGGATAAAGGTCAGGTTCATGGATATAGCTGGCAACACCTCAACGCCGGAAGACTCCACCACCAGCGCATCCACAGGGGCCTACTCCATCAACATTGCTGCTGGATACTACCTGGTGGAATGGACCAAGACCGGCTATGTACCAGAGGAACTGGGCGGCCTGGTTTTAACGGCAAATACAGCACTGGACGATGTAACCTTGATACCGGGCTCCATACAGGAAGTTTCCGGGACGGTGAATACCGTCACCTGGACCACCAGCAATGTGTTCTATGTGACCGGCAACTGTACAATACCATCGGGACAGACGCTGACCATTAACGCCGGCGTGCGGGTCAAATTCTCCAGCGGGAAAGGCATGGAAGTGAACGGGACGCTCATTGCCAACGGCACCTCAAGCAGCCGCATTGTATTTACGTCCCGGGAATCCGTCCCAGCGGCAGGAGACTGGGACCAAATCTACCTGAAAGGCACCAACAGCCAACTGAGCTATTTTGATTACCTCTATGCCGCTAACCCCTTGCGGTCTGATGGTGGAGATGCCGTTACCAACACCACCATTGATAATGGCTACTTTAATAACCTGGGAAATCCATCATCAGGAATATATCTTTATGATGGCGGAGGAGAGACCATCACAAACAACAACATAACCCCCAGTGGTGATTACTACGGAATATATATCAGATATAACGAAGATGGCGGCGGGGTAACAGTGACCGGGAACACAATCACAGGCGGGTATGGAATATATGTGTATGATAGCGATGGTTCAGAGATAAGCAGCAATACAATTGTGGCAACACATTATGGAATTTATACCAGTAATAACGATTCTATAAAGATCTCACAGAATAATATTACCGGACAGATAAGGAACTATGCTTTGTATGTTGAGGATGGGGGCGACAACAATGGCGTTGGATATAATGGCAATAACAGCACAACAGACCCAAACGATTATGATGTGGTAATTACCAATAATTATATAAAAAGGACAGACAATAGTTACAGCTGCTGTCCCGGCAGCTATGGTATAGGCAAATGGAATGGTAACTATGGTACGCTGATAAAAGGCAACACCGTAATCTATGATGATTCAACAGCCACAAATTGGGATTACACAAACGAGATGCAAGGGATAAGCGCTTACCGTTCCCTGATTGATTCCAATTACGTAGAAATAAACGGTAGCCCCCATAGTTGCGGTAATATTCGCGTTATTTATGGAGATAACTCTGATATAACAAGAAATACAATAAAAGGAACCACGGGAGACGGCAATTGCGATTGGGACAGATATGTTCTTTACGCACGGAACTGTGATGGGGGAGACACTGTGTTCGTTCAAAGCAACACTATCAGCTCCATATATGGGGGGGGAGAACAGTGGCATGATATTTTACGAACAGATTGTGGAAGCAAGTTTAAAATAATTGACAACACCATAACCGCAGCAGGAATCACACTTGGCCAGGGAATGTTTCGGTTTGATAGTGGCCTGCTTGACTACTACAATAATGATCTGAAGGTTGTTTCCCCAGGTCATAATGATGGAAGAACCCTAATCTCGTACGGTGGAGGTTCAGGAGATACAATTACGTTTAGGTCCAATACCTTTGACATCACAAACAATACGAACCTGAGCGCCGGCAGCTGGAAGTTTTTGGAGCACAACTCCGGCCCGATTTTTTACTTTTATAAAAACACGGTCAACTTAACAGGGTTAATCAGAGGTATCATGCTGGAAAATGTAAATGGTTCTATTTACAACAACACAATGGTAACAACGACCGGAGACTACGGGCTGCTCCTGACCGGTTCTGATATTAAAATCAAGAACAATAATTTGGTGGGTTTTACAACGTCC
>Ga0187833_10006502_pt1 | contig 10779 bp, 12 predicted proteins | sample ETNtaG_37_FD_167968 | JGI IMG/M metagenome (GOLD analysis project Ga0187833, IMG submission 167968) | Marine microbial and viral communities from oxygen minimum zone, Eastern Pacific Ocean - ETNP2014_SV_400_PacBio MetaG (Illumina Assembly) | ecosystem: Environmental > Aquatic > Marine > Hypoxic... | reverse complement strand
ATTGAAATCGAGCCGATGCGCCAGTTCAGGTCTAGCCCGTCGATGATAGCCTCTGCTAGGGTTGGCAGCAGCGATTCTTGCAGAGCCCTAGGCTGCTCGAATATTTCCTTGAGCATGTAGTGCGCATAGCCCCCCCGCTCGGAGTCCTCAAACGACCAGTCGAGTTCCTCTATTTCGGGCTCACGTATGTTTCCGGCCATGTCACTAATTTCGACGCTGTCGGCGGTAAGGCATACCAGTTCACCGTTACGGACGTATGCAACGCGCTGCGTATACTTCACGATTGCCGGCGCGTCGCTTGCTAGAAAATTCCCCCCTTCGCCGAAGCCGATTACAAGCGGAGATTCGTTGCGCGCCGCCACGATTTCGCCGGGATGCGCCGCGTGCAGCACCGCAATCGCGTAAGCACCCGTCACATCTCCGAGCGCCGTCCGCACGGCCGTGAGCAAGTCGCCGTCATAATGACGCCCAATCAGGTGTGGCAGCACTTCGGTATCGGTCCCGGAGTTGAACTTGATTCCTGCCGCTTCCATTCCAGAGCGCAGGTCGGCATAGTTCTCTAGCGTGCCATTGTGTATGACAGCAATGTCGCCGCTGGAATCGACTTGCGGATGCGCGTTTGCGTCGGACGGTTCACCGTGCGTCGCCCATCGGGTATGGCCGATACCAACCGTTGCCGCCAGTTTGGGCAGCACCTCTTCCATCACCGTGATGCGCCCTTGTTTCTTGTGGATAGTAAGTCCGTTTTTTTCGTGGAGCGCGATTCCAGATGAATCGTAACCGCGGTATTCAAGCCGCTTAAGTGCTTCAACCAGTATTTGCGGTGCATTCCCACTCCCGGCGTAGCCTACGATACCGCACATCAGTTTTCCCTCGCTGGGAACTCGCCGCTCACGGTCTCACCGTCGCCAACAATGGCGTTGCGCCAGAGCACGCAGCCGCCCTGTAGCACCACCCGGTCACCAATGTGGCATCCATCGCCAACCATCGCCCCACGGTCGATGACCGAGTGCTGTGATTGCAGGTAGGTAGCTTCATCTGGGCCGGGAAGTGCGATGACGTGCGCTCCGAGGTCGCTCCCCTCACCGATTATGCATGCCTGCAAGTGGGTGTAGCTGTCGATAGCGACTGAATCCATGATGAGGGTGTCGGCGATTTCACAATGCGTGCCGATTTCGACTCCGTCACCAATCGTCGTCGATGGACCCAGCACACTGCCAGGACCGATGTGACAGCCGCTGCCAATTGAGAGCGGCCCCTGTAAGTAGCAGCCAGCGGCGATGCGTGTTCCGTTGCCGATGGCCACAGCTCCCCGAATCGTGACGCCAGCCTCGCAGGTGCCCGCCAGTTCCTGTTGTAGGTAGCGCAGTGCGATTTGGTTGCCGCCGACTAGGTCCCAGGGATAGACGATGTTGTGCCATGCCTCAGCCATTGCAACCGCCGGCGGCGCAGCGCCAGAGGCGAGCAGTGTTTGCAGTGCCTGCCCTAGATGGCGAGCCTTCATGCTAGTTAGAGCGGTAATGGTTTTTGGAGTCAGCCGTGCGATGCCGGTGAAGTGCAAGCGCCCCACTGCTTCAGGTGCTTCATAGTTGATGCGTACTGCGTCGCCCTCCAGCTCGAGCCCACCCCATTTGGACCAACGCAGCGCCTCACTCGCGAGCAACGTCTCGCCATCTTGCTCGAGTAGCGCTGCAAAGCCCTGCGACGTAACGAAATTATCGCCCGGTACGACCAGAAGTTCCTCGTCTGGGGCAGTCGCAGCCCCAAGTCGCAACGCGTCGAGTGTGCCCGTCAGCTTCTCCTGCCGGGCGTATGTGACCGCGACGTCGTAGCGTCCGCCGTCTCCGAACAGGCTCATCACGCTCTCGGCGCCGTGGCCGACGACCATGGTCACTTGGCGCACGCCCGCCTGTCGCAGTCCTTCGACCAGATGCTCTAGGATGGTGCGGTTGGCTAGCGGCAGCATCCCTTTGGGGCGGCCGACGGTCCAGCCCCGCAAGCGTGCGGCTTCGCCGGCTGTCAGGATTACAGCACGCATGCCCCGCCGCACTCCGGGGGGTATATCATCCTTACGATTTGGCAAACTGCTTAACTCACCGCTACCGTCAGGGTTTGTGGACGGGGAATGGGACGCGGTAATCATCGGTGGTGGGCCGGCTGGCGCGACTGTCGCGCGCTACGCGGCTGAAGGCAGTGCCCGTGTGCTCATCGTTGACCGCCGCTCCGCAATCGGTGAGCCGCTACAGTGCGGCGAGCTGGTGCCAACCAATGCGGAGATGGCACGTCTCTGTCCGAACGTGCCGAATCTGGACGACCTGCTGTGCACCCCGCAGGCAGCGATTTCTCGACTCACCGACAAACTATGCATAGTCCCCCCTTCAGGTCGTTCGCTGAAATTCGAGTTCGGAGGCCAGATACTTGACCGCGTTGCGCATGACCAAGCGCTCGAGCAGGCGGCACGTGAAGCTGGCGCAGAATTCCGGCTCGGGACAGGCGTTGCTTCGGTAGAGGACCATACTGTACGCCTGACTGACGGGACCACCGTGCGGGGACAAGTCATCGTTGGTGCAGGTGGACCGCACGATCCTCTGCGCCGCGCCCGCTGGCGTGAGCAGAGCCTTCATGTCGCCGTCAGTTTCGTTATCATGGAAGGCGATTTCCCTGACTGGGTCGAGCTGCACTTCGGGTCTGTCGCACCGGGCGGCTACGCGTGGATGATTCCCAAGCGAGATGGAGCCAATATCGGACTTGGCGTCCAGCCACGGTTTGCGCGTGGCCGACCCCTGCGCGAATTTCTCGCAGAATTTCTGGCACGCTATGACGGCCGCATCACCTATCGCGGCGGCGGGCTGCTGCCAATGTCCGGCGCCATTCGGAGACTAGTCAAGCCGCCACACTTGCTCGTCGGTGATTCCGCAGGCATGGTTTTCCCCTCTAACGGTGCCGGCATCATCCCGGCGATGGTCGCCGGCCGCATCGCTGGGCAGGTCATCGCCGAGCATGTTCGCGACGGGACGCCTCTGACAGAATACGAACGAATCTGGAACGAGCAGATGGGGCGTGAGATGCAAGCATCACAGCGTGCGGCATGGCTCGGCTCGATACTATTCCGGATGCCTGATTCACTTGTAAATATTGCGCTCAGCCAGATGTCGCGGCCGTTCGTCTGGCGCGCAATTACCTGCCGACCGATGTTCGGGTTGTTTTAGCTGCTGGGAGGGTGCGCTTCATATTTACCTAGCCACTAGCAGGCTGTGTTTGTTCTCGACAGCGTCGCCTTCTTGACCCGCCGCCACCCGCAGGGTGAGCTGCTGACGGTATCGGGCGTCGAGCCAGAACTTGTTAACCGACGCAGCCGTGAATACCACGAGCAGATGGTTGCGACTGGGATGCAGGTTGCCATGGCCAGTGAGACTACGCGGCAACAGGTGGAAACCACAGCGCAGGAGACGGGTGACGCTGGCGTGCTCTCACTAGTCGATGCGGAGCTGCTGGCGCTGGCGCTTGAGCGCAACGCAACGCTGATCACCGATGATTTTGCGATGCAAAACGTCGCCGCTACCCTGAAGATTGCATGGCTGCCAGTCGAGACCGCCGGTATTGCACGCGAGCTGCGGTGGCGCTGGACCTGCGTTGGCTGTCGCCAGCACTGGGATGAGCCTCACGGCGAGTGCCCGACTTGCGGTAGCGAGTTGCGGCGGACGCGGCGCTAATCCTTTGCTGTAATGAAACCGTCGCCGTCCAGCAGAGGCACCACGTCGAGTGAATCGAATGCCAGGCAGAGGTCGAAATCACGTTCGAGCCCTGCGGTCAGTAGCGCGTCGTAGCTAGGTGAGCCGCGGCAGCGTTCACGGATTTCATCTTTTGAGAGCTCGAAATCACTGTTGTTATCGAGCAGGTGTGCCAGCCAGGTAGCGCCAAGCCAGTCTTCTATGACCGGTTCTCCGAGTCGGCCGGAGCAGACCAATGAGACGTTGTCGCCCCGCTCCCGCAGGAAGCGCGCGACGGCGGAGCTGTTGCAGAAGCCCGCCATCACTACGACAGGCGCGCTGGAAGCGGCAACGACCATGCGCGAGCCATTGGTCGTTGACGAGAGCAGTGTCTTGCCGCTCAGGTCGGCGTCTGCCATTTCGGTCGGTGAAGATCCTAAGTCGTAGCCGTCGATGCGGCGACATTCGCGCTCGCCCGACTGCAGCGCCTCGGGATAGCGCTGGCGCACCTCATCCAGGTGGGTACGACTGGCGCAGGGCACAATGCGTTCCGCGTCGCTAGAGAGTGCAGTAGCATAGGTGGTCGAGGCGCGGATAACATCGATGATGACCGTCGCGTCGCCCCGCGCAGCGGCCGCCTCGGCGCCGGGCAGCCCCTGCTCAATGGTTATGCGCACTGTAGCCTTACCTCCCGCCGCGTTTAGCAAGGTGGCGCTCGCCGATGACGAAGTAGAAGTCCTCGACCGTATCGCCGCGCAGTCCTCGCCGCAACGTCTCGACCGAAATCACGTCGGTCGGTGCAATATTACCCAAGCTTGTTTCAGGTCCGAACTCGCGCAAGAAGAATATTTGCTGAGACTTGCGTGGCGCCTCGAAGATTACTCGGTCGGTGTCGACTCCGGCCAGTGCAGCCTGCATGCGTTCCAGCTGGACATCGCCCCTGTCATCCATCAGCCCTACGCTGGCGCCTGATTCACGTGCCTCAACGATGACCTTCTCCGCTCCTGCTTCGAGGAACTGCTTCAGTTGTGCGTTGTATTCACTCGCTTCGAGGTCGCGTTTGGAGAGTTTTCGTCCTACTTCGCAGTAGGGTACTAGCCCTGATTCGCGCGCCTCGACAATCAGTTCGCAGATGCGCTGTGGTTCAATGTCAAGGCTACCGCTGGAGAGTTCGGTCGCGTCTGCCCCCATCTCGCGTAGCTCGGCGAAAAGCTCACTTGCCTTCTTCTGGTGCTCAGAAAGCTCCAGAAGCGTGCCGCCGTTGCAGACCGAGATGTTGTGCGACCGCAGTAATCCCACCTTACGTCGCACCACATCAAGTGGTTGCAGCTGTGTTGTTGCCCACCCTAACTTCCACAGGTCGATGTAGTCAGCACAGATTTCGAGTAAATCTTCCGTGTAGCGGTAGCCGAGCCCGGTGTCGATAACCATCGTCAGCCCTGTGCTGCGCGGCTTCCCGCTGCGCTCCGGCATCGGCAGGAATTCGAACGCGTTTTCGCTCACAACTCGTACTCCTCTTCCTCCTGCAGTATCGCTCCCAGTCCGCCTTTATTGCCCATGTGAAGGTGTCGCGACTGGCTCGAGCTACTTAAAATCTTCAGAAGTCGCCCAGTGTTGCTTGCTGGCCCGTGGGTGGAGCGGGTTGCGCGAACTTCTCCAGTGCGCCGCTGACCCTTGATCGCGAGAAGCCATGGCGGTCGCAGAGCAGTTCCATGACACGGCCGCGCCGTGACTCGCCCCACGTTGGTTCGAACTCGACCGACGGATGTTCCAGAAAGAGTTGTCGCAGCTCGTCAAGGTTATCGATCTTGTGCCCTAGATTCTCGAGCGCCGCCTCGGCACTACCGAGTTCGCGCAGCAGTTTCAGTCCTTTCTTCGGGCCGATACCATGGATGCCGGGGTTGAAGTCGGTCCCCATCAGGATTGCCATGTCGACCAGCTGCTCACGAGTGAGCTGTGTCGCTTCCAGGGCCCCAGCAAGTGTCAACTCCTCTGGTGTGACGTCGACCCACTCCTGACGGCCAGGGAGCTTGCGCCGTCCAGAGACGGTCAGGTTGCGCAGCAGCCGCGGCGCCCCGAAAAGCAGTGTGTCGAAGTCCTGCGAAACGGCCGCGTCAACCACCCCCGCTTCCAGCATCGCTGCCGCCTGCGCTTCACCCTCCGAAGGCGCAGCGACCCATGGCAGTCCGAGCGCGTCGAGCAGCATCTGTGCTTCGGCGACCATTTCTGGTGTTAGCCGCGAAGTTTGCTGTGCCTTGGTGCGCGCTTTTACCAGGTCGCCGGCGGCGAGTGCTGCTTCCCACTCGGTCTGCGCCTTGTTTTTGCGGTCGCGGCGTTCATCTAGAATGCGCTTCTTGAGTGGATGCGGCTTCCCATCGAAAATTAGGCACAACTTCAGCCCTTCCGAGGCGAGTGCCGAGAGCCGGAACAGCAGTCCCGAAAGATGAGAAGTTGTGTTTCCCTGTGCGTCGGTGAGAGGCATCCCGTCGCGCTGCCGAATGCTTGCTAGGAACTGGTATAGCAGATTGTGGCCGTCGACCGCTAGCTTCTGCCCGCTTAGCTGCACAATCTCGATGGGGTGCGCCGGGACAATTGAGCCCAGTTTGATTCCCATGTCACCCCTTTACAACGCCGAGCGGCCGCATGCGCGCTACCTTGCGCGCCAGCCCTGCCTGGTGGCACACTTCAACCACTTGTGCGACATCCTTGTAGGCTCCCGGTGCCTCTTCTGACACAACGCGCGGAGAGCGGGCGCGGACATAGACCCGCTGCTTCTGCCATAGGTCCTTTAGCAGCCGCTTCGAGTCGAACTTGCGCGCCGCCGCCTTGCGCCCCATCGCACGGCCTGCGCCGTGGCATGCAGACCCAAAGGTATCTTGCATTGCTCCATCAGCGCCAGCTAGTACCCATGACGCGCTGCCCATGTCGCCTGGTACCAGCACCGGTTGCCCCACGTCGCGATATTGTGCTGGAATCTCGTCCGAACCAGGCGCAAAGGCGCGCGTGGCGCCCTTGCGGTGGACGCAGACTTCGCGGCCACCGTGCTGTTCAAACTTGGCAATGTTGTGTGCGACGTCGTAGACCGTTTCTAGCCCCAACGCCTCGGCTTCGGTGCCGAAAACGCTAGTGAATGCCTGGCGGGTGAAATGTGTGATCATTGAGCGGTTAGCCCAAGCATAGTTGGCAGCAGCTGACATCGCACCGATATAGTCGCGCGCAACCTGTGATTCGAGAGGTGCACATGCCAGCTGTCGGTCGGCAAGCTCGATGCCGGCACGTTTCGATTCAGTCATGACGCACTCAAGCTGGTCCTGGCACACTTGGTGGCCACAGCCGCGCGAACCGGTGTGCATCATCACCGCTACCTGACCTTCGCGCAGCCCGAACGCCTTTGCCGCCGCGGCGTCGAAGATTTCCTCGACAACCTGCAATTCCAGAAAGTGGTTGCCGCTGCCGAGCGACCCTACTTGCTTGCGGCCGCGTTTGCGTGCGAAGTCGGATACCTTCTCCGGCTGAGCTACGTCAAGCGCCCCCCGTTCCTCGAGCACCTCGACGTCGCGCTCCCAGAGATAGCCCTCCTCGGCGGCCCATTGCGCGCCACGCTCGAGGACGGAGTCCAGTTCGCGGTTCGAGAGCGCCAGGGTGCTTTTCGAGCCCAGACCGGCCGGAACGCGCTTGAAAAGTTCGTCAACCAGCTCCTTCTGCCGCGGCTGGACGTCACCTATCTCAAGATTGGTGCGCAGCAGCCGCACACCGCAGTTGATGTCGAAGCCGACCCCGCCTGGCGAAACTACGCCGCCCTCGTTGGCGTCGAAGGCGGCGACGCCCCCGATGGGAAAGCCGTAGCCCCAGTGGATGTCCGGCATCGCCAGGCTCGCGTCAACGATTCCCGGCAGCGTTGCGACATTGGCGACCTGCTGTAGTGCCGAGTCCATCCCCGGGTGTGCCAGTAGTTCAGGCGTTGAATAGATGCGGCCGGGGACTCGCATGTCGCCCTGCTGTGGCAGCTCGAAGACGCCTTCGCCGGCGGGACGCAGTTGTTCCATCATGCTTCGGCCGGCTCGTATTTCGAAGGGCACCCCATTTGGATGAGTTCAGCGCGCAGCACAAGCTCGCCCCCGATCTCGACCAGCGTGCCGGCAATTGTGGCGCCTTTATCTTCGGCAAAGGTGTCGGGAATGGCTGCCCCAGTCAGATCGACTCGCAGCGTGTAGTCGCCCTCGACCAGTTCGCAGTCTTCGCGAGTCTGGTTCAAGACCACACCGTGGACTTGGACGCGTTCGCCCGCACTGTAGCTGCCGCTGACTGCAGTTTCCACGGAAACGTAATCGACCTGCTCGTCAACGCTGTAGAACGCGACCACGCCAGTCGCCACCAGAATCGTGAGCGCCAGCAGCCCCTTGGCCCATGTTGGCAGCGGCTGCCGCGTGCGACGTTCAATCTCCATCCTGTCCTTCATCGGGAGCGGCAGCAATATGGCTTTCCAGCTGTCGCCGTAATTCAGCCTGCCGCCGGTGCAGCCAGACCGCGTAACCAGCGATGCCAAGCCAGAGCACAGTCATCCCGCCCCAGAGCCATAGCAGGTCGCTGGGGGGTGGGACGCTGACGTCAATCAATACAGTCATATTGTCCACTACGCTACCGTCGTGGACTAGCTGTAGCTCGAGCGGAACGTTGAACGCCTCATCGTGGAAGGTCGCGCCGGGGAACGAGAAGCTGACGCTGCCATCGGTCGGCAGTGCTTTGGAGCGCGACTCGCCGTTGGCGAACTCCGCTTTGACCGCGTAGCCGTCGCCGCCCGTAACCTCAAGGTCGATGAACCACGTTTCGCCGGCGTGGAAGACCGGATCGTAGCCCACCGTGACACTGGCGTTTCCATCGGTAAGCGTCACTTCCTCAGCGGTCGTGGTCGGCAGCAGCAGCAGCGCCAGCAGCAGCGCCGCTGCCACGCGTGAGCCGTTCACGCCGCACCTTCCAGCCGCGCCGTAAGCAGCTCTTCCTGCATCCGCTCAAGCTCGAGCCGTGTGCGCAGCATAGCGATGAAGAGCAGCAGGAAGCCCATAAGACCGGCGTATAGCACCAGACGCATCTCAGGCGCTAGTGCTTCCTGGTCGTCGGTTCCGACTATGACAGGATGGTTGGAGCGCAGGAAACGCGACGAGAGATACGACAGCGGCACTGAAATCACTCCGAGCATCCCAACGATAGCGGCGCCACGGCGTACCGCTTCGGAGTCGGGCTGTCGTCGCCACGTGATGTAAGCGACGAGTAGCAGCCACATTGCGAGTGTGGTAGCCAGTCTCATGTCGCTGAAGAAACGCATCACAATGTCGTCTCCCCACTCAGCACGCATCCAGAATGTTCCCGACGCGAGTGACATTGCGCCGAAAACGACACCCAGCTCGGCGGCACAGCGCGCCAGCCGGTCGCCGCGCTGATCGCGCTGCCAGAGCCACCAGGCGCTGCCAGCTACAACGAGCATGAATGCTAGGTAAGCCATGATTCCCGATGGGACATGCAGGTAGAAGAGCCGCTGCGCGTTGGGCGCGGTGAAGAAGCGCGCCGGTGGCAGCACCAGCAGTCCTTCCCACAGCGTCAGCAATACGAGCGCGAAGCCTGCGCCGCCAAAGGCGCTGGTGAGAGCCTGTGACTTCATCACGCGGTGCGACCTTGCACCGCTAATTAAGCTATTATTGGCCGTTTGCACTGGTTAATTTCCTGTTTGTATCGTCGTGAAACGGTAATGCTTAACAGTAATGATTATCACTAATTATGATTGCCGATAGGTATTTGCGGAAGGCAGAGATAAGGGCTCGCTACCGGGTCGGAGCTCATTGGTCACCAACTATTGATTTCTGCCCGGTGGCAACCTGAATCTCTATTCTGCCCGGAACATCACCGTCCACCGCTGTGAGTCGAAGTCGAAAAGCCACACCGCAACCACACCATCTACTTGGGTCAGCGGCCCCAACGCCTCACGAGGGACCGTCGTGACCCATGAGCCACCTGACCGTCGCACGCTGCGAGGTGCATCAAGGGACTTCACTTTGCTGCCTCCTCTGCTGCTAAACAGGCCCGTAGCACGGCCTGCTGGTCTGCCGAAAGTCGGTCGAATATTTCTTGCGTGATGACTATTCTCTTCTCTTCAGTCACTTATGACCTCCTTGCCGGCTGGTCGGCTTGGTCGGCTTTCCTCCGTTAAAAAATTAGGATAGTGCATTATTTTCTTTCTTGCCCCCTCCTTTTTCAATTGAAACCAGCTCCCCGTATCGCATGGAAGAGGGGTGCCTCCCTGCAGAGAGAGGCCGTCTATTCATCATCGAAAAGTCCTCCCAGGTAGGCAGTATGCTGAATCTTGTGTAGACGTCCGAATTTCAGAGGACCCCATGGTTTGCTTCCCTGCAGATGAATAAACCACTCTCCATGTATACGGCAGTCCGGGTGGTGACACCTGACGACGGAGAACAGCTCATGGCCCTGGGGGCAAGTCTTAGGAGCGTTTGCCAGGGGCATTAACTTCGCTACTATTTCCTCCAGCTCTTCAATTCTCTGCTTCAGGTCATCAATATCAGCCCGGTCAGCCGGCTTCTTCGGAGGGCTCCATGCCCTGGCCGGTCCCGCATATTTCCTTACCGTGGGCATTGAAACGCCGACTTTCTTTGCTATTTCAGTATGGGTATAGCCTTCCGCTGCCATACTTACTATAGTATCCCTGGCGGCCTTACTTGCCCTTCCACTCATATTTCCTCCAACTTGGTATTATTCTTCCTTCAAAGGGCAGCCATGTTACGATTGTGTTACCCTGATTTTTAAAAACGTTTCCATTTATTTCAGCCATTTTATCCTTATTTTTCAGTTGCAAGATATGTGTTGCAGCCATCATACATTCATTTTCTGTAAGACTAGGCCTATTCATCCTTCGACCGCCGTTCATCACAGAGTGCTGATTATACGCGCTCGTCATTCATTACCTTCCAGCTCTTCCAGGATGGCGGGGTCGGGTTCGACGCCGTAGTCTATGCAAAACCAGTAGGCGATGAGGTTGCGCTCGAGCTCGGGCAGCTTGCGC
>Ga0187833_10006498_pt1 | contig 10784 bp, 14 predicted proteins | sample ETNtaG_37_FD_167968 | JGI IMG/M metagenome (GOLD analysis project Ga0187833, IMG submission 167968) | Marine microbial and viral communities from oxygen minimum zone, Eastern Pacific Ocean - ETNP2014_SV_400_PacBio MetaG (Illumina Assembly) | ecosystem: Environmental > Aquatic > Marine > Hypoxic... | reverse complement strand
GATTGGTGGACAGAAATAAAGTACAATAGTAAGAGAGACCAATTGAGTTTTAATTATTGTGCTTGGAAGAATGGATTGAAATTTAATTATATGGACGGTGATTCTAGAGACAATGAATATTTTTACAGAGATACTGATGCACATATAGGCAAGAAATGAAAAATATAGTTTTTATACCTTATATAAAGAGAGAAAAAGATTTAACTGGTAAATCTAGTATTGGGCACTCTAACAGACATCAGGGGTATGAATATGGAATTAAGTCTTGGAAATATTGGTGCGATAAGAATAGTTGTGAATTGTATGTTATGTCTGATTTACTTTGTCCAGAATCAGAAATGCTAATAACTTGGCAAAGGTGGAAGGTTCTTGATATATTGGAGTATAATAATGTAGAATACGATCAAGTTTTATGTGTCGATGCTGATTCAATGGTACATCCCAACTGTCCTAATTTTTTTGAAATGACAGATTATAAATTTAGTAGTGTTCTTACTGATGGAGATTATGAATGGGTAAATAGGGCTATAAATGGTTATTCTAAATTATTTTTTGATAAAGAGTTTTGTATACCAACCTTTGAATTTTTCCAAACCGGTTTTGTGATAATCAATAAGAAACATAAAGATTTTTTTGATAAAGTTTTTGATTTCTATGATAAAAATAAGGGAGATATTATTAGATCTTACGATGTGTTACTTACTGGCAGTGATATATCTATAATGAACTGTTTACGAAAAGAATTTGGAGTTGAATTAAATTTATTACCAAAAGAATTTGGTATAATGGATATGGCTAGAAAGAATCTCTTTTATTTAACAAGAAATTGTTGGTGGAAGGATGATTTGACAAATCTCTATAATTCAGGATGGGTGTATCAGTTTAATGCTATTCCACAAAATGAACTTGGAAGAGACAGAGCTTATTGGATGAAAAGAATTTATGAGGAGCTATACGAAAAATGAGGATATTATTAACGGGCTTTAAAGGATTTATTGGAAAGAATGTACATAAAACTTTATTAGAAAAATATGATAATATAATTTCACTTTGTTGTATAGAAAAGGATTATGTAACGGATCAGTTTTGGATAACTTGTTTAAGGAGGGCTGTAATAGATTGTGATGTTGTTATTCATATAGGTGCTATATCAGATACAATGTTGAAAGATTGTAATGAGATGTTGAAATATAATTATGAATTTAGTAGAAAGTTATTTGATTACGCAGAATCTTTTGATAAAAAAGTTGTATATTCTTCGTCTGCTGCTAATACAGGAGATAATGGAATGCCATCTAACATTTATGGTTGGTCAAAATATGTTACAGAGAATTATGGGATGGCAAAAGTTAGTAATTTTGTTGCTCTTAGATATTTTAATGTTTATGGGCCAGGGGAAGAACATAAAGGTAAAATGGCTTCAGTTGCTTATCAAGCATATCAAAAAGGTGAATTTAAATTATTTCCAAAAAAACCAAAAAGAGATTTTGTTTATATCGATGATGTTGTAGATGCTACACTTTATGCTGTGTTTAATAATATTAAGAAAGGAGTTTATGAAGTAGGAACATCGAAAAAACGTACATTTGAAGATATGTTAAATCTAATGAATATAAAATATGAATATAGAGATGAGGTTGATATCCCTAAAGGATACCAGTTTTATACAGAAGCTAATAAGAAAAATTTTATGAGTGGTTGGAAGCCAAAATATAGTTTGGAAGACGGCATTGAAAAATATAAGAGTTATTTAGATGAAAACTTGTAAACATTTTAAAGGAGATAGACCTTGTAAATATTATTGGATAGATAGGTCTTGGAATTGTTCTATATGTGAACATCATAACCCATTTGATGAGAGGATTCTTTTAATAAAATTAGATGCTTTGGGAGATGTGGTTAGAGCAATACCATTAGCAGAAGGAATAAAAAAACAATATCCTAATTCTCAGTTAACTTGGTTGACTACAAGTGCTGCGAAATATTTTGTGGATGGAAATTTATTTGTAGATAGGACATTAGAGTATAATTCAGAAGTAGTTAGGAGATTACAGTTTGAACGATTTGATATTATTATAAATTTGGATAAAGATCCTAAAGCAACTTCAATGATGATGTTATTTAATTCTGATGATAAGAGGGGTTACGGCTTACATCCAGAGGGTCATGTTATACCTTTGAATGATGATGCAAAGTATCATTATAATATGTGCTTAGATAATTGGGGAGCTAAAACTGAAAATAAATTAAATTATCAAGAAATAATATTTTCTATAGCTGGGATTAAATATGGCAATGAAAAATTAATTATAAACTTAGATAAAGATGATTCTGATAAATTTAAAGAAGAATTTTATAAGAAATATGATATTCAAAATGAAGATAATGTAATAGTTTTGAACACTGGCTGCGGTCCAGTTTATCCACATAAAAAATGGACTTACGATGGATTTAAAAAATTGATAGAATATTTATTAGAAGAAACAAATAACAAAGTAATATTAGCTGGATCGGATCCAGAACTTTTGAGAAATAATAATCTTTGGAAGGAGTTTAATTCTTTAAATGTAATTGATACGACTAGTAAATATGATATAGAACAATTTTGTTATTTAATAGATTTATCTGATGTGGTGGTTACTGGTGATACAGTTGCTTTACATATTGCTATAGCATTAGAAAAGAAGATAGTAAGTTTTTTTGGTCCAACGCCACATCAAGAAGTAAATCTTTTTGGACTTGGAAAAAAGTTAGTGCGTGAAGAATTAGATTGTTTGAACTGTTACGACCAGTTTCCATGTCCATATGAGGATTCTAATCATGATGGTAAATGTATGAATTTGATATCGGCCGATGAAGTACATAAAAATATAAAGGAGTTATTGTGAGTTTAGAAATAATTTTCGCAGAGTTTGGTGATAGGTCAGCAGCAAATCAAAAGTGGGTTGGTGATATAGGAAGATTAGATCCAACATATTCTCAAGTCAAAAAATATTTTCCAGAAGCTAAGATAATTTGTTATAGTGATGATCCATCTATAGATGATGGATATGATATAGAGGTTAGAGTGGTTGATTCTGATGATACACCTTTTGATAAATCTTATAGAGAAGGAAGTGGAAAATTAAAGTGGGGCTATCATTGTTGTGATTATTACCAAGCTCAGGGATTACTTAATTCTGAAGCAGATATTGCAATATCAATGGATTCTGATTTAATGTTTGTATCTGATGAAGTACGAACTTTATTACCTATAATAGATAAGTTTGGAATTTGCTGTCCACAAAATGAAAGACAAATGGTAAGAGTTGATGGTATTTATACTCGTGGAAACGATGGTGATTATCATATAGGTGAGGATGAAACTAATGGAAACTTGTTAACTTATGATTTATGGTGGATAGGACTTCGTACAAATGATGAGAGAGGTAGAGTGTGGCTAGAAGAATTTCAAAGACTAATGGAAACAAATCCTAAAAGAGGACCATTACAATTAAGTAGAGCTGCTTGGAATACTGGTGTTTATCCATATGCTTCTCCAAAACAGTTTGGTGTTGGTAGTGGTCATATAGGATGTGGAAATGAAATAATTTTGCATGTCGGCCATGACAATGTTCAAGATTATTATTTAGAACGGAGAATATAATGAAAATATATTGTATACTATTTGATACTTTTCCAAGACATCCTAAAATGGAAGAATTATTTAAATCAAAAAATTTACATTATTCTGATTATTTAACACACTCTTCTACTGTTTTAACTTATGTTTCAATGTTCACGGGAACAACGCCGACTGGGATGCGTAATCCCGGTGGTATAGGACATTCTCATACTTACGCATTATTATCGAAGGATAAACAAGAGGAATGGAATAAAAAAATTATTTTGAAAGATTTGCCTGATGATTGGAACATACATTTGCATTCAATGCCAAAAACTAGAGGAGATGATAATTCTATTCCGAATTGTTATCCTATGTATACTGATCCAAATACTTCACCTGGTTTAAGAGATTGCAAACTTTTACCAGATACTATTTGTGGTAGAGTTAAAGATTTTAAATTTTATGATTACAAAGAAGGCGATGATGAGATGAATTTTATTCAAAAAATGCAAAATTTATCTAATACGGAAAATCATTTCATATGTTTGAAATATAATCATTATCATGATATGGAAAGAGGAAAACACGAAGATGTATTTGGAATTTTTGAAGATATTATTAAAAAAATTGACTTTGAAGAAGAGAATTCTTTGTTTTGGTTATTTGCTGATCATGGAGAACCTGAAGGAGTTGATGAATTACAATCACCGCCGGATTCTTGGTTGTCTTGGTGTAGTGTTACAGATAATATTACTAATAAAAAAGTAACTAAAAAGATAATAGGATGTGATGACTTTAAGAATACAGTTTTGAATAGAGTTTTTAGTGACGTTCCTGGATCTTTACCGAATGATGTTTTGGATGAAGTAGATATGGAAAGAATTTATGTTAGTGAAGATGGTAGAGGAACAATAGATGAGCATAATTGCACTACTGTTTCAGCAATAAAGTATTTGGGTGGGGATAGATATATTCAATATGCAATACACAATCCTCAAGCTCTAAGTAAAAAATATGGTAATATCATAGAAAGGACAATTATATATGATACAAGCAAAAAAGGCACGGATGGATATATGGGAATAACTAATAGGACATTTGAACTTGTAGAAATAAATGATGAATTAAAAAATTATTTAAAAAATGGCATTTGGAGATGGTATTTTACTAATGAATAGAATAGTTTATGCTGGAATGTGTGCTGATTTAATTCATCACGGACACCTTAACATAATAAAAAATGCAAAGAAATATGGTGAGGTTATAGTAGGGTTACTTACTGATTCTGCTATAGCTAGTTATAAAAGACTTCCTGCTTTAAGTTATGAAGAAAGAAAAATAGTTGTAGAAAATATAGTTGGAGTTGGTAGAGTTGTGCCACAAAAAACATTAGATTACATACCTAATTTAGAAAAATATAAACCTGATTTTGTAGTTCACGGAGATGATTGGAAAGAGGGAGTTCAAAAGCAAGTTAGGCAAGGAGTCATTGATAAATTAAAAGAGTGGGGTGGTATGGTTATTGATGTTCCATATACAAAAGGAGTATCATCTACGAAATTACATAATCACTTAAAAGAAATCGGAACTACGCCCGATGTAAGAAGAAAGATGTTGAAGAGATTAATAGAGTCTAAACCAATAGTAAAAGTTTTAGAAGCTCACAGTGGTTTGACTGGTTTAATCGTAGAAAAGACAGAGGTTGGAAATGATGAGTTTGATGCTATGTGGTTAAGTAGCTTAACTCACTCAGCTTCTAAGGGAAAACCAGATAATCAGTATGTAGATATAACCACAGTTAGTCAGACATTAAGTGAGATATTTGATGTAACAACAAAGCCGATGATTGTTGATTTGGACAATGGTGGAATGGTTGAACATTTTAAGTTCACAGTCAGAACTTTAGAAAGGATGGGAGTATCTGCAGTAATTATAGAGGATAAGATTGGCTTTAAAAGAAACTCTCTTTTTGAGGACACATCAAATCAAACCCAAGATAAACAGAGTGTATTTGCAAATAAAATATTGGAGGGTAAAAGGTCTTTAATTACAAAAGAGTTTATGATTATAGCTAGAATAGAAAGTTTTATTTTAGGTAAGGGTGTAGTTGATGCTATCGATAGAGCCTACAGTTATATAGATAGTGGGGCTGATGGGATTATGATACATAGTAAGAGTGAAGATGTTGATGAGATAGTATCTTTTTGTGAACATTACAAAAAGTTTAAGAAAAAAGTTCCTTTGGTAGCTGTACCTTCTACTTATAACAGAGTGACAGAACAAGAATTAATTGATGTAGGTGTTGATATTGTTATTTATGCTAATCATTTACTAAGAAGTTCATACCCAGCTATGATTAATACGGCTAAATCTATATTGGAGAACAAAAGGTCTTATAATGCTACCAAAAATTGTTTACCGATAAAAGAGGTTTTGGAGTTAATACCAAATGATTAGTCTAAAAGATGTTTCTGAGGCTTATGATTTTTATACAGGTGTGCCAGATAGTGGATTAAAATCTTTTATAAGAGAAATAGAAGATTCAGGATTCAAACACATACCAGCTGTGAATGAAGGACAAGCCATTGGAATTGCAGTTGGTGCTGAGTTGGTTGGTATGAAAAGTTGCGTTTATTTACAGAATTCGGGACTTGGTAATTGTATAAATGCTTTAACAAGTTTATGTATTCCACACGGTATACATCCATTATTAGTTATTGGACACAGGCACACTTTGCCACAACATGAAGTTATGGGTAGAGTAGATAAGAAAATGTTAGATTTAATTGGTTATATGGATTATATAATTGTAGATGGTGATAATAATGAACAGTAGGGAAGAAGTTATAAGAAATATATTTGATCGGCATTCAGATGCTGTATTTATAACAAATACAGGTTATATTTCGAGAGCGGTGTATGATATGTATCCAGATAAGAAAAATATATTTTATATGCAAGGTAGTATGGGATTGGCTCCGTGTATTGGATTGGGAATGGCTGCTAATACAGATAAGGATATAGTTATATTGAGTGGAGATGCTTCATTATTGATGCACTTAGGGGTAACTCATACTATATCAGATCAAATGTTAAATAATATTTGGTTTTATGTTTTAGCAAATGGCTGTCACGAGTCAGTCGGCGGTTTCAAATGTTCAAATATTAAATATTCTGTATTAAGAGGGGTTGATACAGTTTATGAAATAAGTAACGATGGTAAAAGGGGAAGAGTAGAATTAGATTGTAAATTGAACACTAAACAAATTAAGGAGTTATTTTGAGTTCACTTTTGGTATGTTCTAATTCTACAAAGAATTATTTGAACGGATTTGATAGAGTTAGAGTAGTTACTTCAGCTCCTGATATTGGTATATTAGGTGAAGTGGGAACTGAAGAATCAATTGTAGCTATAGGTGGGGGCGCTGTAATAGATACTGCTAAGATATTATGTAAGAATCCTATTGATTGTTATCCAACAACAGCAGCTGGTTCGTCTGCTACTTCTTGGTCTGTTTATTGGAATGGAACTGAAAAATGTAGTTTCAAAGCACAGAAACCTAATGTAGTAACATTTAATAGAGGATTTATAGAAACTTTACCAAATGATATGATTATTGAAACTACATATGATGTTGTTAGTCATTGTTTAGATAGTTTACATTCTAATAAGGCAACAGATAAAAGTAAAGAATATTGTAATACAGCATTGGAGTGGTTAAGAAAGTATAAAGATGACAATTTGTATTTGGTGAAGGCTGGCCATGAGGCTGGAAATGCAATTGAAATAGCAGGTACTAATTTATTACATTCGTTATCTTATCCTTTAACAGGACATTATGGTATTTCACACGGATTGGCTCTTGGTTATTTTTTATCTAGAATTTCAAAATTTCTTGATTATGATGTTAGTGATATAATCGAAGATTTTTCTTTTACGAGACCACATTGGAGTTTGTTTAATATTGATATTGATTTTGTTATAGACGAAGCATTGAAATATGATAAGATATATGAATCAAAGATGTTGATATCTAAAGAGATATTACAAGAGGTTTTAATATGAGTACACAAATTGAAATTATAAATCCAGTCGATGGTAGTCGAATGGTGTGGCTTAAAAACGAATTTACAGAAGTTAATTATGATGATATGAATCACCAAAGTGTACAGAAAGCAGTAAGTTTAGAACTTGTTTTAGAAATGGGTAAAGGTTATTTGGATGCAGGTGCGAATTTAGGGGATTTTGGAATCCCTATGGCACTTGCATTAAAAAACATTGGGCGTTCTGATATAAAAGTTTATTGCATAGATCCAGATTTGAATAAATGTGAATTTATGAAAGAGATTGTCAAATTGAATAATTTAGATGATGCTTCAATTCAAATAATAAATGTGGGGTTATCCGATAAAGTTGGTAACTTTTCGTTGAATCCTTATGTGGTTGTAGATTGTGGTGACTATACTGGTGCTTGGCAATACATGGAAGATGAAGATGGTATGGAATTTACTACTCTTGATAAGTTATGGAAATCTGGGATAATTGGACCGATTGGATTATTTAATTTAGATGCTCAATGGGCAGAAGAAAGAATACTTACAGGGGGAACAGAATTTCTTACTACATATAAGCCACTAATTCTAATGGAGTATTGGGTGGTAACAGGACGATTTGCAGACGGGAGTGTTCATACAGCAATTCCAGGGTATGCAGACACTCGTGGAAGAAATTCAACATTTGATGAACGAAGTTTTCAACTGATGAATGATGATGAGTTCAAAAAAATATTTGATATTTTGGATATATCAGTATCAAAGAGAAAATATAACACGGAAAAAATTACTAAGTTCGGAGAACATCCCTGGAAAGAATGGGATATTTTACTTGAATTTAACAAAAAGGATTAAATTATGAATACATTAGAAGAGTTAACAATAAAATATGATGTGGATGCATTAGATTGTTTTTTAAGAACAAATATAGATCATTTATATTTCAGAGATTATGGTATTTTAGTTAGTAAGATAAAGGAAAAATAAAATGAGAACATTAGTTACAGGAGGTGCCGGTTTTATTGGTACTAACTTAATAAAAAGATTATTAAAAGATGGACACGAAGTAGTATCGGTAGATAACTATTCTACTGGTAAAAAGGAAAACCATCAAGAAGGGTGTAGGTATTGGGACTTTGATCTATCGGAGAGTCGAAATGCAGTATTAGAAAGGAATGAATATGATATTATATATCATATAGGGGCATTGGCTAGAATTCAACCATCAATAAAAGAACCATTAATACATATAAAAAATAATTTTGTATCAACGTTAAATGTACTTGAACAGGCTAGATTGAGTAATATTCCAGTAGTATACGCTGGTTCAAGTTCACTTCATCATGGATTATATACGAGTCCATATGCCTGGTCAAAATGGAGTGGAGAAGAATTATGTAAGTTATATAGCACAGTATATGATTTGAATACTTCTATATGTAGATTTTATAATGTATATGGTCCACATCAAATAGAAGATGGGACTTATGCAACAGTTTTAGGTATATTTGAAAAACAGTATAGAGAAGGAAAACCATTGACAATTACGGCAGATGGCCATCAAAGACGAGATTTTACTCATGTGGGAGATATTGTTGATGGGTTGGTTAAATGTTCAGAACATGAGTTTAAGGCTCAGTTTTTTGAGTTAGGAAGTGGTGTTAATTTTTCTCTTAACGAAGTTGCAGATATGTTTGGAAAGGATTATTCAAGAGAATATATACCTGAACGTAAGGGAGAATATGATAGAACTCTATGTGACTATTCTGTGGCAGAATTGAAACTTGGATGGAAACCTAAACATAGTTTAGAGAATTATATGAAGGAGTTGATGAGTAAATGATAAAATTACATTTGGGTTGTGGTAGAAATTCAACATTTACTGAACGCAGCTCTCATCTGATGAATGATATCCAATTCAAAAAAATATTTGACAGTTTGGGTATATCAGTATCAAAAAGAAAATTTAACACAGAAAAAATTACTAAGTTTGGAGAGCATCCTTGGAAAGAATGGGATATTTTACTTGAATTCAATAAAATAGGATAAAATTATGAACACAATAGAAGAGCTAACAATAAAATATGATGTAGATGCATTGGAGTTAGGATATACTAATCATTATCATTCTTCATTTGATGGTATCAGAAATGATGTTACAAAGGTTTTAGAAATTGGCGTAGAAACTGGTAGATCACATAGGTTGTGGTTGGAGTATTTTCCAAATGCAACTATATATGGATTTGATATTATGAATGAAGATGATAGATCTGGATATGTAGAAGAGTTTAATGAATTACAAAAAGGAAATCCATATTTGGATAGGTCAGTCATATTCAAGGGTAATCAAGAAAGTGTTGATGATTTAGAAGAATTTTTATCAGTACATGGTGAAGATTTTGATATCATAATTGACGATGGTGGTCATACAATGAGACAACAACAAATTTCATTAGGGGTGTTGTTCGATGCAGTTAAATCCGGTGGACATTATATAATAGAAGATTTACACACTTGTAGTGGCGAATGGCCATCATTATATGGATACCAAACAATAAATGATGGAGACACATTAACCACCGATTTATTAAAAAGTATAATAAATAAAGATGATTATGTAAGAGAAACTAATTATTTAACTAGAGATTTATTAGATTATATCAGAGATAATACAAAAAGTTGTAGAATAGAAATTGGGAAAGAAAGATATGTAAATCCAAAGGGATATGCATATCAATGGCCAACTATGTTATCATTTATGGAGAAGATTTAATATGAGCAAGGTAGCAGTCATAGTTGAAACAAGAAAACACCGTGCATTACCATTTGTGTTAAATAATGTGATGTCAAATTTACCAGAGGAATGGTCATTGCAGATTTTTCATGGTAATAATAATTTAGAATATATTAAAGATATTATAGATAGTGATGATTTTTTATCTAAAATTAAAAATAAAATAATATTTAATAATTTGAATATAGATGGTATAACACAAGAAGAAACAAATCTTGGTATAATGCTTACAGAGGAACTTTGGAATAATATTGTTGGGGAAACTGTATTATATTTTGAAACTGATTCAATGTTATGTCCAAATTCTAAATTTAAGGTTAGTGATTTTGT
>Ga0187833_10006497_pt1 | contig 10784 bp, 9 predicted proteins | sample ETNtaG_37_FD_167968 | JGI IMG/M metagenome (GOLD analysis project Ga0187833, IMG submission 167968) | Marine microbial and viral communities from oxygen minimum zone, Eastern Pacific Ocean - ETNP2014_SV_400_PacBio MetaG (Illumina Assembly) | ecosystem: Environmental > Aquatic > Marine > Hypoxic... | reverse complement strand
TTTTTTTGCAATTTTTAATAACGGGTCCATATCAATTGGTAAACCATATATATGTGGAGCAATAATAGCTCTTGTTTTAGAAGTAATTTTTTTCTCAATTTTATTTACATCCATGTTCCATGTAACCGGATCACTATCTATTAATATTGGAATTGCTCCACTTCTAATAATAGGCAATATGCATGAAATTATAGTAAAAGAAGGGAGTATTACTTCTTCTTTTTTTTTTATATTTAACGACTCAAATGCCAACTGCAATGCGGCAGTACCATTACTTACTGATATGGCAAATTTTCTATTTACTCTTTTAGCAAATTTTTTTTCAAATTCTCTAACAAAATGACCAGAAGAAGAAATAATACCATCATTTAAACATTTTAGTAAATATTTTTTTTCTTTTCCCAAAAGATAGGGTTCATTAACAGGAACTGTATATTTGTTCATTTTAAAATTTAAGTTATATTATTATTTAATATCTATTTGTAAATAGTTCGTATTTTATTTTATTTGATCAAAAATCTTTTTTAAAAATATTTAAATTTTTAAAAAATCTTAATTTTTTTCCGAAATAATAAAAATTCAGTTTTTTTTGATAAAAAGATCCTGCATCTTTGCTATAAGTTTCTACAGTAATACCCTCAAAATTATAATTTTTTTCTAGATTATTTAAAATCTGCAAAATAAACTCACCCCCGATACCTTGAGTTTGATAATTTTTTTTAACTGCTAAAAGGTGTAAATTCAAATTATCATGAATAAATTTTTTTTTATCTTTCGATAGTAAAAGTAGATCAATTTTACTTACGGATAAAAAAATATTCATTATAGCTTTAAGTTTAAAACCAAATATTAAATCAATTAAAATTGAATATTTCAAAGTTTTGAATTCTGTGATCAAAAAAGAAGGTTTTTTTGATAAAATTGCATAACCAACAGTTTCATTTTTATATTCACATAAATACAAAAATATATTTTCAGATTTTATCAAAATTTGAAAATACTTATCTATTAAATCTTTACTCAGGGAAACCAATATCGCATCTGGATTTTCCTCTTTCAAAATATTATTTAAAAAAATATAATTCTCAGAATTTAGTGAACTTTTGATTTCTTTAATGTTTAAGCCTTCTAACATGATCATTAATTATCAATCACCATTATTCAGATACCAAACAAAATTTTTATTTTTTTTTAATTTAGTCTTTCTAGAAGGAAAAGAAAATAAATCAAATTTTATTAAAAATAATATTGGCAATGACGAAAAAAATATTTTTAAAAAATTTCTTCTAAGCATCTTCATTTGGTAATATGCACAATGTAAAATAAATTCAAATCTACTAATTTAATCTTGAATGGAAGAAAATTTTCTTTTATTTGATTTTTAAAATTATATCTTATTAGTGAAATTAAATTAAAAATCGAATTTATGTGTTCGGTAGCAAGTAAATAGTCATACTCATTGCTAGAAATTTTGTATGTTCTTTTTGCAGTATAATATTTGGTAAATATTTTACCTAACCTCCATAAAAATCCAGGATCTGTTGGTAAAGATATTGAAAGCACTCCACCATTTCTTAATTTGTTCATTACTTCGAATAAAAATTTTTCAGGCTCATTTATATGTTCTAAACATTGAGATATAATTATTCTATCAAAAAAATTATCTTTAAATGGCAAATTTACTCCATCGTAAGAATGAGCTTTTATATTTTTCCTTTCTCTGCAAGACTCTATTGCATAACTTGAGGTTTCTGCTACGAAATATTCATCATATTCATGTTCTAAGTAATCTAAATGAGGGGCATCGCCAGCTCCAATTTCTAGTACTTTGGAATATTTTTTTTCTCTGTTGAAATTTTCAAGTTGTCTATGACAATATCTCATGGCATACCCATACAACCCGGTATATAAATGAATGTTATATTTGCTAGCTAAATTTTTAAATACTTCTTTTTTATGCATAAGAGCTTAATTATATTAATCCAAATAATTGTAAAGTTATTTAATAATAATAGCATGGTAAAAAAAATATTTCAGAGTCAATACTTATATTTTATCTATGGCAAAAGTATTATTAATTAATCCCTCTTATAGCCCCAGCTACGGAGGAACCAAAGTTTCAATAGTAAATCCCATTTATCCTACGCTGGGTCTTGCTACAATTGCTGCCACTGCATTGCGGAAAGAACACAAAGTTGAAATACTAGATCTATCCTGGCGACCATATGAATTTGAATTAATCCGTAATCGTATACTTCAAACAAAACCCGATATTGTCGGCATTACTGCGACAACTCCTTTGATGAATCAGTTACGTGATATAAGTGTTTTGACAAAAGACATATCTAAAAACATTCTTGTTATTGGTGGAGGGCCTCATCCAAGCGCATTGCCAGAAGAAACTCTTCAAGAAACTTTGCTTGACGCTGTCCTTGTTGGCGAAGCAGATTACTCATTCTCTGATATTTGTGATAACTATTCATTAGCTAGTGTTCGGGGTATTTTTTATCGAGATAATGACGAAATTTTTTCTACAGGTACGCGTCCACTCATAACAAATCTTGATGAATTACCAATGCCAGCATGGCATCTTTATAACGTTAAAGATTACCACAAAATATCACATCTTCTTTGCAAAAGACTTCCGATGACTACAGCAGAATTTTCTCGTGGTTGTGTATATCGTTGTGATTTTTGTGCAAGTAAAATTTCGTTAGGTCTTGGTTATCGTAAAAAATCACCAAAACGTTGTGTTGAAGAAGTCAAACATTTACATGATCTTGGTTTCAAAGAATTTATGTTAGCCGATGATATTTTCACTTCAGATCAAAAATGGGCAAAAAAAGTTTGTGATGCTATTTCTTCTTCTGGTGTTGATATGGTCTGGACTTGTACTAACGGTATTCGTGTTGAAAGCGCTGACAGTAATCTTTTTAAATCTATGCGAAAGTCAGGATGTTATCGCGTTTCATTTGGATTTGAGTCTGGAAATGACAATGTATTGAAGACTTTTGGTAAAGGCGGTCGCGCTACTATTGAGCAGGCTCGAAAGGCAGTTAAAATAGCTAGGAAAGCTGGCATTGACAGTAATGGTTATTTTATGATTGGACTTTCAGCCGATACAGAAAAAACTATGCAAGAAACAATCGAATTTGCCCGTAAAATTCCTGTAGACATGATAAAGGCCAGTATCTGCATTGCTTTTCCCGGTACCAAAATGTTTAATGATTACGTTGACAAAGGGCTTATTCGTTCATTCGATTGGGATGAATATATGATCTATACCGCTAAAGATTTATTTGCTCATGAAAATCTTACCTTTGATGTTATTCAAAATTATATGAAAAAATTTTTCTTTCATTGCATACTTTTTAATCCTGGTTTTATAATACGTCGTATTATTAGAGGAATTCGTACTGGAGAATTTTTTTGGGATGCATATTACGCGCTAAGATTTTACCTTCTACCAACAACAGGAAATGTAAGTAAATCGAAATATTACGCCAAAGAACGTTGGCCGAAATATGATTTCAAAAATTGTTCTCCTAAACCTGCATATTATCAGATAGCAAGAAAAAACCATTCCCCAGAGGAAAAAAGTTAAATGAGAGGATGCAAAGATAAAGAAAAATCCGATAAAATATGAGTTCTTACTTACGCTAAGATTTATATATTTTAAAGTATTTTAAGAGCCATCCTAATCTAAAATAATACTCTTTATAAGATTTTTTAACTAGATTTTTCAAATTTTCGGTACTAAGGTTTTTATGTTTAAACACTAATTGCCACTGCGTAAAATCCTCAAATTTTTTTGTTAAAATTTTATTTTTATATTCTGTGTCATAGATTGGAGTTCCAGGATATGGTGTAAAAATACTGAACTGAGAATAGGTTGCATTAATCCGTTTTGAAAAATTAAGAGTATCTAAACAACTTTTATAATTATCCAATGGCAATCCATAAATGAACATGGTTTTTACTTTAAGGCCAATTTTCTCAATTGTTTTTACTAAATCTATTTCTCTTTCTTTTTTAATTGAAAATCTTTTACAATCTTTTAACACTTCATCTGAAGAAGACTCGATACCTACTTCTACATATCTCAAACCCGCAGAATATAATTTTTTAGCAATTTGTACATTTAAATTATTAAGATGGGTTTCAATTCCAAATTTTATTTTTAAATCTTCTTTTATTAATTCATTACAAAACTGTTCTGTTTGTGGATTATTAATAGAGAAAACTGGGTCTCTAAATAAAAAACTATTAATATTGTATTTTTCTTTCCACAATTTTATTTCTGAAATTATATTTTTTACCGATCTCCTTCTAACCACTCTTCCTTGTTGAGTGGGATATGTACAATAATTAAAGCAGGAGTAGGGACAACCTCTTGAAGCTAAAATAGGAATTGTTTTCCCAAACTTATTTATAAAAAAAGCTTTTGGTCCTCCAGAGTTAAAAAATACTTCCCAAGCAGGAAAAGGTAATTTGTCAAGGTTTTTGTCTAAAACACTTTTCAATATCCCTCTTTTTTTTTCTTTAATTAAAATATTAATATCTTCTTTTAATAAAAAAAATTCAGGTTCTCCGGAAATGACAAAATCAGATTCTTTTATGTATAAATCTGGTACTGCCGTACAGAAAGATCCGATCACCCCAGTATAAATTTCTCTTTTTTTTAATTTTTTTAAAACTTCCAATTCAGTTTCGTGACAAACAATAGATGATGTTACTAAACACAAATCGACATTATTTACCAAATCTACATCATTTTCATAAGTTACATCGTAACCTTTTTTTTTCAGAACTGATATTGAGTATGCTACATATAAAGGTGGGTATTGAATAAGTTTTTTAACAAAATATGATAAAATTAAATTAAAAAAATTATCACCAAACTCATTCGAGGTGCCATAACCTCCCGCCTGATCTTTATTTATTTTTGAGTTGCTTTTTTTATATGGGTCTAAAATAATTATTTTCATTATAATTTAAAGTCAGTTTGAATTATATCATAATTATTTTTGTTAATATGATTTAAAAAATCTGAATCTTCAAATTTCTGAAGATAATAAGATTTATAAAAAAAATTCTTAACGAATGAAGGAAACAGTTTAAAATATTTTGAGGGCATTGATACTATAATTTTTTTTTTGTTTTTATTATTTATTTCATCCACAATTTCATAAAAAGAAATTTTTTTATTTCCACAAACTATTATTTTTTTCTTATTTTCTATTTTATCTAAAGAAATTAATAAAATTTTTTCTGCTAGAGATGAACAATTAATCGGATAAAAATAATTACCTGGATTAAAAACCGGCACAATAGGTATTTTGCTAGACAAAATATTTTCAAGGTCATTGTATGCCCCCTTGGTCTTATCCAGAATTATATCTGGGTAAATTGAAATAACCTTTCCTTTGTTAAGCATAATTTTTTCAGAATCTTTTTTTGATAAACTGTATTTATCTGTTGAATTTTTAAATATTCTTGTAGAACTAATATTTATAAAAGCACTATGTTTATTTAGCTTAAATGAAGATTCTTGAAATAAAATAGGAAAGTAACTATTAAAATAAAATTCTTTGTAGTTGTTAGGCTTCAAAGAAGCGGCACAATTAATTATTATGTCAACATGCTTATTTAAAAATAAAAATTCATTTATATGTTCAGAATAAAAGTTTTTCAAATTTATGTCTGCTTTGGTAGGTCTTGGAATTTTAAATTCAATGAATTTAATTTTTCTTTTTTCAAACAACTTAATTAACTCGCTTCCCAAATGCCCTGAGGAACCTGTGATACAAAACAACTTTTGATTTGGTTGATAATTCATGTTTTATAATTAATATACTAAATTACTACATTAATACGTTTCAATGTTATTTTGTGATTTACATAATAAATAAATGATAAAAAACAATAAATATAAAATATATATTTCTTTCATACTGATCAGCCTAACTTTAACTTTCATTTTATTCGGGCCAGAAAATATTAAATTCACAAATTTTAACTGGATATCAGCTTATGATATGTTGGCCCACCAGGTAGCTTGGAAATTTTTTTCTAACGATATTTGGCATTTTCCATTGGGAAAAAATCCAAATTATGGAATAGACATTGGAAGCGCAATTGTTTTTACAGAGGCTGTTCCACTACTTGCGGTTATATTTAAAATTTTTAAAAATTTTTTACCAAATAATTTTCAATTTTTTTCTTTTTGGATTTGTTTGTGTTTCTTTTTTCAACTTCTTTTCTCATATTTAATAATTTATCACTACACTCAAAATAAAAAATACTCATTTATTTCAAGCTTTATTTTTCTTTTCTCACCAGCTTTATTTTATAGAATTCCAATTCATATTGCATTAGTTGGGCAATGGATAATTCTTGCATCTTTTTTTGCCGAAACAATTAAAAAAGAAAAAATCAGATTTTATTATTGGATTTCAATATTAGCTATATCATCCTTAATACATTTTTATTTCACTATAATGTTATCCCTAATTTACACTATATTTATATTTGACAAATTTTTAATTAACAAAAAGTTTTTAAAATCATTAAAGGAAATATTTATACCTTTTTCTTTTTTATTATTTGTAATGTATTTATTTGGTTATTTTGAAATACCATTGACAGATTCTCTACGTTATGGATATGGAATTTATAAAGCTAATATTTTAAGTTTTTTTAATCCTACAGCATCATTATTTGGCAGTGATTTTTCTTGGTCAAATTTTCTTCCAAATATTCCTATCGACAGATTGGAGTACGAAGGCTTTAGTTATTTGGGATTGGGGGGAATAATATTTTTTATTTTATTATTTTTTTTCTTTGTTAGGAGAGATCCTTTGTTAAGTTTCAAAAAAAATAGACCGTATTATTTATTAATTATTATTTTTTTTATTATAGCAATTTCTAATAAAATTAATTTTGGAAGTTTTGTATTACTAGATATTTCATTACCTAAATTTTTGTATGGTCCTTTAAGTGTTGCAAGAGTATCAGGTCGATTTCTTTGGCCAATTTATTACTTAATTTTTATAGCTGGTTTAGTCTTGATTTATAAAAAAATTGAAAAGAAAAAAAATGCACTATTAATTCTAATTATTATTTTATTTATTCAAATTATAGATATTTCTTCTGGCTTAAAAAATTATGTAAATTCGAATATATTTCTAAATAATAAAAAACATGCTCTTAATGATCCAATATGGAATTTAATTTCAAAAGACTTTCAAATTTTGAGAATTACTTTTCTCAAAAACTCTCCGAACATTCTTTATCAAACAGCAGGTATATTATTAAATGAAAATTTTAAAAAAACTGATATTTTCGCCATGGGAGGAATTAACAGGAATAAAGCTTCAATACATAGAAATAAAACTTATGAGCATTTTAGAAATAAGAAATTAGAAAAAAATACTGTTTTTGTTATCAACGATAAAAATCATTTAAGAAATCTGAAATTTTTATTTAAGAAATCCAATAATGGTTTCCTTTTTAGGGACAATTTGTGGATTTTAGTTCCAAATTATAAAAATAAAATGAGTAAAAACGACTGGAATGAATTTAATAAAATTGATTTTGTTGAAATTTTTCCTGAAGAAGAAAAGAAATTACATATAAGTGATGAAAATAGTGTTATTGGCTTAGGTTGGACACACAACCTTGGAGATCTAGGAGTATGGACTGAAGGAAATGAGGCAAACATAATATTTAAATTTAAAAACTATGAACCGAGAGATTATACATTAAGATTTAAAATTAAATCAGTTATGACAAACAATGCTGATAAACTAAATATAAAAATAAAAGTTAATGATGAATTAGTAAAAAAATTGAATTTTGACCGTTTTACCAATCAAGATAATCAATTTATTAATATCACCATGAAAAAAGAAAATTTAAATAATGAACTTCATAAAGTTGATTTTGTAATTAAAAATCCGATATCACCTGTTAGTTTATTAGAAAGTGCTGATGGTAGACATCTTGGAATTTTAGTTGAGAGTATTGAGATTAATTAATATCAGAAAAATTTATTAGATTAATTTTTTTATGAATTAAAAAATCTCTAAATTTATCACTTAATAGTAAATTTTTTTCAATAATTCTATTTTCACTTTTTTGGAAATTTCTTTGGTTTATGTTTTTTTTGATATTAATCTGATCTACTAATTTATTTGCTGGATGGACACAAAGTTCTACTGTTACATCAGTATTCAAACAATCTAAATATGAAAAAAGTTCATCCGTTTTTATTTTGCCTGAATTTAATATACCAAAAAAATAATCTGGTGATGAAAAATTATTTTTTATTGTCTTATTACAAATATTAATTATGAAATGTTTAAAGTAATTTAAAGATTTTAATTTATAGTAAATATTCTTAAAGTAATTTCTTATTATAATTTTTTCATTAACAAATCTTATTTTATTAATTTTAAATTCCTTTCCTAAATCATTAATTATTTTAAAAATCCAAGGTGAATGATGAATGTATTCATGACTATCAAAATGAGATAACTTAATTCCATCCTTTAACACCTTATTGATTTGAGATTTAAATTCATTGTATACTGCACTTTTAAATGTTTTGTTTAATTTAAGAAAATTTAATAAAAAATATTTTTGAGACGAAATTTTAAATTTATTACTTTCATCCGAAAGTATATTAATGCTACCCTTATTTAGGGCCTTGCCCTCAGTCAGATTAAGGTGTAATCCGTAAAATTTAATCACATCTTGATTAACAACACTTTTAAGTGCATGTTCATAAAATTCTCCATTAGCAATTATTGAAGAGGAAGTTGCCACTCTTTTTTCAAGACAGTCTTGTATCCCCAAATTTACCTCTTCTGATATACCTAAATCATCGCAAGAAATTATTAGTTTTTTCATTCAATAATTTGTAATTCATACATATTTTAATTAACTCTATTAATGTTTCATAATTTTTTTTTAAATTAAAAAAATTTATATTTGATTTCTCATCCGGAACAAAATAAACTGTTTGTAGCGAAAAAATCTTTTTTTTTGAAAAGTAAAATAACAAAATTAGTTCTAAATCAAAAAAAAATCTTTTTGAAGTAAATTTAATTTTTGAAAAATTTTTGGGCTTAACAAAACCTTTTAGACCAGCTTGAGTGTCTCTGATATCTATATTAAACCATATCCTTATAAAATTATTGATTGAATAACCTAAAAGAGCCCTCATTAATTGATAAAAATTTAGCTTGTAACTTTTTAATTTACTTCCACGTTTCCTTCTATTTACTATAACCATATCATTTGTTTTTAAATATTTAATTATACTATAGATTGATTTGAAGTAAGGAAGATCGCAATCAATAAATACCACATGTTTGTATTTGCTTGCTCTTGTGCCTTTTATTAACGAAAAAGATTTTCCAAAATTTTTTGTATTTTTTAAGATCTTTAATTTAGGTATATTATTTTTCAATTTATTTAAATTAAGGAATGTTTTGTCAGTACTATAATCGTCAATTAATATGATTTCATAATTGATTTGCAAACTTTTCAATTTTTTATAAAGTTTGTAAATATTGTTTTGAATGTACCCTTCACAATTATAACAAGGTATAACAAAAGAAATATTCATTTTTAGTTTTTTTATTTCAATTTATGTTTATTAAGAAAAATATTAAATCCAAATTTTTTTTTTGCCTTTATATTATCAAATCCACCCGCACAAGGCGTCTTTGTTGCCCAACACCCATCAATATTTTTTGGAATATAAACATTTATACCTTCATTTAAATTAATTAATTCAGCATCTCCTTGGGGAATATAAAAAAATGGAAAACTACTAGAATTATATATCTTTATTTCTTTGTCTATCCTTTTTATATTCCTTGCATTAAAAATTAACAAAGAAGTTATTGCTAATGTAGTAATTATTTTTTTTTTTGTTTTTTTATTAACAGGAGAATTAGACAAAAACAGGGATGTTGGTAAAAATACTAAAGATGCCAACAAGCTATAACCTCCGTATCGAAGTGTTGGGTGTTTGTAAAACCACTCGCTAAATAAAATTAATATAACAAATAAAACTTTATATATATTTTTGTCAAAATTTTCAGGAAACTTTTTTTTATTTCGATAAAAAATTATCATAAATAAAACCGATAAAAATAAAATTGATAACAAGTTTTCAAGACCTTTATTAAAAAAATAAATATCAGTCCAACCCTTGAGCCAGTTAAATCCTTTTATATATTCTTTTGGGTTTTCAACCCTATGATGAGGACTCGCCCCACCTTTTGACCATTGTTCAAACCATATCTTCATTTTTTGAACCTCTTTTTGACTAAGTGACCAGGGAATTTTTTGTGACAAACATGTTTCTTTTAAAGGATAAACTACACAACCTGTATAAGATAAATTAACCAATGAAAATAATATAAGTGTAAAAGCTGCAATAATAGTTATTCTGCTAAGGAAGAATAATTTAATAAAGTAATTTTTCTTATAAAATAGTATTAAAAATAAAAATAAAAACAGAGAATATACCACAAAGTATGGTTTAACTGTTATCACATAACATATTAATAAAATTAATAATTGAGTATTACTTTTAAATTCAAATTTATGCAAATTTTTTTTAATTGTAATTAAAACCAGGGGAATTAAAACTAAAACAATTAATTGTGCAGCAATATCAGTACCATACTCTCCAATTCTATAAAATTTTACATTAATGTATGCAAAAACTAATAAATAAAAAATATATACATGATCAAAACTTTTAA
>Ga0187833_10006496_pt1 | contig 10785 bp, 12 predicted proteins | sample ETNtaG_37_FD_167968 | JGI IMG/M metagenome (GOLD analysis project Ga0187833, IMG submission 167968) | Marine microbial and viral communities from oxygen minimum zone, Eastern Pacific Ocean - ETNP2014_SV_400_PacBio MetaG (Illumina Assembly) | ecosystem: Environmental > Aquatic > Marine > Hypoxic... | reverse complement strand
GAGAGAGCAAGGCATTTAACGACACAAGCAAAAAGTGACACTTTTGAATATGATCATGATGAGATTGGTTATAATTATCGTCTTACTAATATTCAAGCGGCAATGGGTGTAGCACAAATGGAAAAACTGGATGAGTTCGTATCAGTAAAAAGGAAAAATGCTTTATTGTATAGAGAGCTATTGTCTGATTTAGAAGAAATTGAATTTGTTTGGGAAGAGCAATGGTCGAAAAGCAATTTCTGGTTTTATACTATAAAAGTTCCAAAAGATGATAAAAATCCTCTATTGGATTATCTTTTGTCAAAGAATATTCAGGTAAGACCGATCTGGAAATTAATACACACCTTGTCGATGTATAGAGACTGTCAATCTTATTACATAGATGTAGCAATAGAAGCTTATGAAAGATGTATAAATCTTCCATGCAGTGTTAATATAAGAGAAAGCGAAATAAAGACTGTGGTGGAAGAAATTAGAAATTGTTTTGGCATGAAATAATTCCATATCTTCTTCCTGAAGTTTAACAACAGATGCAGAAAATTATAATCCTTGGTGGTGGTGGGCATGCAAAGGTTTTAATAGACCTTATTAAGATAAAGGGCGATTTTGAGATTGTGGGTATCTTAGATATAGCGTTAGAGAAAGGAACAAAAGTCTTGGGTATTCCGGTATTAGGTGAAGATAACATACTTACTGATATATTTAATAATGGTGTAAGTACCGCTTGTATTGGAATGGGCGGTGTAAAAGATAATAATATACGTAGTCGTTTATTTGATACCGCTAAGGACGTGGGCCTTGAGATTCCATATTTAATTCATCCCAATTCCTTTATATCCAGGGAGTCAACGGTTGCTGAAGGCGTTCAAGTTATGGCTGGAGCTGTTATTCAAACAAATACCTTCATTGACGAAAACTCTATTATCAATACAGGTACTATAATTGATCATGATTGTGTTGTTGGCAAGAATACGCATATATGTCCGGGTGTAGTAATCGGAGGCGGGGTTACCATAAGAGACACTTCATTTATAGGTGCAGGGGCTACAATTATTCAAGGTGTTAAAATAGGTAATAATGCTATCGTGGGCGCAGGGGCAGTTGTTATTAATAACGTGCCTGAGGACGTCACGGTTAAAGGTGTTCCGGCGAAGATCAAATAAGAGTATTAGATAATAGAATATTTTAGTAGATGAAGGTTTGAGGCTGAAAAATTATAAATATTTAAAGAAATTGAAGAATGGCTAAAGTATTTATCATTGCAGAAGCAGGAGTAAACCATAATGGGTCATTAGAGATTGCAAAAAAACTGGTTGATGTTGCTGTTAATGCCGGCGCTGATGCTGTTAAGTTTCAAACATTTATGGCAGATAGACTTGTTACTGCTGTAGCTTCAAGAGCAGAATATCAGATTGTAAATACTGGAACAAATGAATCACAGCTTGAAATGTTGGAAAAGCTTGAATTGTCACCAGAAATGCATAGAGAGCTGTTTTCATATTGTAAAAGAAGTAAAATAATTTTCATGTCTACCCCTTTTGATGAACCAAGCGTTGATTTACTAGATAATTTAGGTATGCAGATTTTTAAAATATCCTCGGGTGAAATTACTAATAAACCGTTGCTCCAGCATATTGCCAGTAAAAAAAAACCAATAATACTTTCTACGGGAATGTCTTTTATAGGAGAGGTGGAGAAAGCAATTGGATGGATTAATGAAATATGGAATAAATTAAATATAAATCCTAAGCTTACACTTCTTCATTGTGTGTCAGACTATCCTGCTAATGTTGAAGATTCTAATTTGGCGGCAATGAAAACCATGGAAGTTGCATTTAGACTAACTGTTGGTTACTCAGACCATTCATGCGGCTTAGAGATTCCTATAGCAGCAATAGCGTTAGGAGCCAAAGTTATAGAGAAGCATATTACGCTTGATAGAAATATGCAGGGGCCGGACCATATGGCTTCCGTTGAACCTTACGAGTTAGAATCAATGGTTAATGCAATTAGAAATGTTGAAAAAGCTATTGGATGTGGCATAAAAAGGCCAACCATAAGTGAAGTAGTTACAAGGGATATAGTCAGAAAAAGTATTGTTGCTGCAAAGGATATAAAAAAGGGAGAAACTATTGACTTGAACTCTATTGTTGTAAAAAGACCGGGTACAGGTATAGCCCCTGAGTTTATTGATAAAATAATAATCCGCACAGCTATGAATCATATAGACAAGGATGCTATCATTAGCTGGAATGATATTTAAATAAGCATTGACAAGTTTGTTTTATATCTAAAATCAAAAATGGTGTATGGTGATTAATATTGATGATAAGACTAAGGATTTTCTAGGCTATAAGGAAAAGAACACTAATTTATCTATACGAATTAATACTCACAAAAAGTTCTCTAGTTTTAGTCTAGAAGATTTTATGGAAGAGCATCTACAGATTATGCATGGTAATGTTATTCTCGATATAGGTTGTGGCAACGGCAACCTTTTTCCTTTGTATTCCAGGAAAATAGGAGAAAGCGGGGTAATTGTTGGAGTTGATCAGTCAAATGAGCTTCTTATAGAGGGGAGAAAAAGAGATTTGCCAACGCCCAGAGTCCTCCTCCAATGGGATATGAATAATCGATTTCCTTTCATTGAGGAATGCTTTGATTCTGTTGTCTCATCGTTTGCTATTTATTATGTCAGTAATGTAGTTGCTACTGTTGAAGATATCAAAAGAATGTTAAAAACCTCTGGAAAACTTCTACTTATTGGTCCCACTCATAATAATGCAAAAGAACTTTATGGATTTAATAAAAAAGTTTTCGGTATTGGCATGGATAAAAACACAACAAAAAGAACAAGCCGGCTTGAGAAAGAGTTTTATCCTGTTATTAAAGAGGAGTTTGTAAACGTTTCGCTAGGCAAGATTCCCAGTAAGTTGGTTTTTCCTGATAAAGCAGAATTTATAAAGTATTACATGGCAACCCTGCTTTTTGAGGAGTCTGTGAGGAAGACAGGACTGAAGCCCCATACTAAGAAATTGATGGATATAGATCTTGACAATGTTGAAATATCGAAAGAAATGGTTGTTCTGCAGGGTGACAAGTTGTGAGTATCAGAAATATTGCTGTTTTTACCGGCAGTAGATCTGAGTATGGGCTGTTAAGTCAGGTTGTAAAATCGATATTTCTAGAACCATCTTTAGAGGTAAGTCTAATTGTTTCGGGTAGTCATCTTCTTGATGAATATGGAAAGACTGTGTGGGAGATAGATAAATCTTGTGTTAATAGAATAAAAAAAATTGCTTTTAATGCAAACATTAATGATAAAGAGATAGAAACGCTTTTGTTTTTCTCTAATCTTGTAAGCCGTGGGGCCAACGTCCTCACTGAACTTCGTCCAGATATTATTGTTTTAGCCGGAGACCGCTATGAGACATTTGCAATGGCGACAACTGCATTTTACTTAAATATTCCCATTGCTCATATATTTGGAGGAGATCTAACTTTAGGGGGACATTTTGACGACTCTGTGCGTCACAGTATAACAAAGCTTTCTCATCTTCATTTTGCTACGAACGATGATTCGTACAAACGTATTCTCTCTCTTGGTGAAGAACCATGGCGTGTTTTTAATGTAGGTTCAACGGCAATTGACAATATTTTAAGTAGTGACTGTTTAGCACCGAAAGAAATAGCTAATGAATTCAATGTAGATCTTGCAAAGCCGATAATTGTTTTTACACAACACCCTATTACTACTGAAGCTGATTTGTCTTATAGTCAGACAAAAGAAAGCCTCGAGGCGTTAAATGAATTATCCTATCAGACTATTATTACATACCCATCTAATGATTCCGGGAGTGATGGTGTTATAAAAGCAATAGAAGAGTTCTCCAATAATCCCAATTTCAGGATACGAAAGAGTCTTGGGTGGAAAAGCCATCTTGGCTTGTTGAAGGTTGTGTCAGTTGTAGTAGGAAATTCCAGCAGCGGGATAATAGAAACACCCATATTAAAACTCCCTTGCGTGGATATCGGGACAAGACAACTAGGTAGGCTTCGTTCCGAAAATGTTATTGATACTCCTAATAAGAAGGAAGAAATAAAAAAAGCAATAAAAAAGGCTATAAACGATAAAAAATTCGTAGAGAGAGTTAAGAATTGTTCTAATCCTTATGGAGAAGGAGGGGCTTCTAAACAAATCACAAATATTTTGAAGTCCATTTCATTAAACAAATCTTTATTACAAAAGAAAATGACTTTTTGAGTATAGGGTCTTGAAAATGAAGAAAATAATAGTTATATCTCCACATCCAGATGACGAAACTTTAGGATGTGGAGGTACTATTTTAAAGCACAATGAAGACGGTGATAGTGTTTATTGGTTAATTATGACTAACACTTTAATTGAAGAGGGATACGATGAATTAGCGGTCAAGACCAGGCAGAAGGAGGTTGAAAATATTGCAAGTAATTATCAGTTTAAAAATATTTTCAGATTAGATTTTCCTGCAACTAAACTTGATGTATGCCTAAGGGGCAACTGGTTAAAGCCGTTAGCAATGTGATTGATAAGGTTGTTCCCGAAATGGTCTAACTTCCAAATAGAAACGATGTGCATTCTGACCATAAAATCACCTTTGACACTGTAATTAGTTTAGCAAAGACATTCCGTTGTCCGTTCATAAAAAGGTTTTTAGCCTATGAAGTTGTTTCTGAAACAGAGTTTTCACCACCTTTCCAGAATAGTGTTTTCATTCCTAATAGTTTTTCAGATATATCAGAGTATTTGGAAAGAAAGATTTCTATTAGGAGGATGTATAAAGGGGAGATGAAAGAACATCCGTTCCCTAGAAGCGAAAATAATTTGAGAGCATTGGCTACTTTTAGGGGAGCGGCTGCGGGAGTAAAATATACAGAGGCTTTTATGGTTTTGAAAGAAATATGGTAAATAAATGAACAAAACAAAACTGAACAAACTTTTGATCTCTTCAGATACAACCCTGAAGGAGTCTATGCAAAAACTAAATGAAACCGCTCAAAAAATTCTTTTTGTGGCAGACGAGAATAATATGCTCCTTGGTACTGTTACCGATGGAGATATAAGGAGAGGCCTTACAAATGGGCTTACATTTAGTGAAAAAATTGAAAAGGTAATGTTTCGGCAGTTTGTCTCTTTCTTTAATAGCGAACCTGATAAAAAGGAAAAGGCTAAAAAAATAATGCTAAGGGAAGAGATTGAACAAATTCCCATATTGGGTGAAAACAAGCAAATTGTAGATGTGATGTTATGGACAGATGTATTTGGTAATAAGGAATCTACAAAACTAAAACAGTTTTCTTTAAATAATATCGTAATTATGGCAGGAGGAAAAGGGGTACGTCTCGACCCTTTTACTAGGATACTTCCAAAACCATTAATTCCTATTGGTGGAAAACCAATAATAGAAATAATAATGGAGAGATTTTACAAGCAGGGTTTTCAAAACTTTATATTCACTCTTAATTACAAAAAAGAATATATAAAGATATTTTTCAAGGAAAACAGCTTTCCTTTTAATATAGATTGGGTCGAAGAGGATGACTATTGTGGGACGGCCGGAAGCCTTTCCCTGTTAAAGGGTAAAGTTAAGGATACATTTTTTGTCTTAAACTGTGATACGATTTTGAGTGCGGACTATATGGACATTCTGAAATGGCACAAGGAAAATAATAATCTTATGACTTTAGTTGGATGTCATAAGGAAATTCAAGTGCCTTACGGTATTCTGGAGTTAGATCACGGGGTTTTAAAGAATTTAATAGAAAAGCCTAATTATGATGTGATTATCAATACAGGTATTTATGTTCTGGAGCCGGAGATTTTCCACATGATACCCGGTAATCAATGTATGGATATGAATACATTGATTGAGAATGTTTCAAAAAAAGGTAAAGTTTCTGTATATCCAATACATGATGGATGGGTTGATATTGGCCAGTGGGAAGAGTACAAGAAGAATTTGGAAGAGATTGAGAATATGTAAGGTGAATACACTATTTTGCAGGTTTTCTTGTAAGAGAATTATCAATAGAATCATAACCGTTTTCTGACGCAAAAAACATATTTTATAAAAATATTAATTATAGATCAACCGATAGGACTCACAGACAAGGCCAGACGCAGTGCTTATTATGGATGGCAGTGTGGCAATGTTCGTTCCTACACTTCTACTGTAGAATACAAGATAGATGTAGTATGTGTATGGAGGGTAAGGTGATAGTGGTGAAAGATTATAGTTGCAAAAAGCTGGTTGAAGATGTGGATGCCGAGAACCTATTTGATAAATTGCATGAGTCACTAAGTTATGCGGGGATTAATTTAGTATGATAAAGGTTACCAATGTTTGATCGCAAGGCGTTAAGTATAAAATCGTTGTCACACAGGAAAAACGGTATAGATATCTCTGTTGTGAGTAATTTGGATGCTAATAAAGGTATAAGAATTGATGAAAGGCTTAAAAAAGTTGCTGGTTATATTAAGACTGCTAAAGTAAATAACGGTGCAGTCATATTATTCATAGGTGGACATGTAATTCGTTCTGGTGTCCAGAAGTATATAGTAGATTTGATGGAAAAGGGGTATATATCGTGCCTGGCGATGAGCGGAGCAGGAATTATTCATGATTATGAACTTGCATTAATAGGAGCGACCACAGAAAGCGTCGCTTATTACATAAGAAAAGGCCAATTTGGTTTATGGGAAGAGACAGGAAGACTAAATGATATTATCAATCAGGCTTATTTAAAAGAAAGTACAGTCGGTATGGGAGAAACTATAGGCCGGACAATCGAGCATGGAGCTTTTCCTCATAAAAGCTTAAGCTTACTGGCTGCGGGGTATAGGATGCAGGTACCTGTTACGATTCATATTGGTATAGGTTACGACATTATACATGAGCATCCTAATTGCGATGGAGCAGCAACGGGGGCACTCTCATACAATGATTTTTTAAAGCTTGCCTCAGTGATTCAGCGGCTTGAAGGTGGGGTTGTAATGAATTTTGGCAGTGCCGTGATGGCTCCTGAAGTCTTTTTGAAGGCGTTAAGTATGGCAAGGAATGTTGCTTCTCAAAAGGGGCAGGATATTAAACGTTTTACGACTTTAGTTTGTGATCTGCATAATCTACCCAATGATTTTAGTAAAGAACCTTCTAAAGATAGTTCTGCCTATTATTTCAGGCCATGGAAGACCATGCTTGTTAGAACAGTTGCTGACGGAGGAAAGAGTTATTATGTACAAGGAAAACATTCAGATACCATTCCGGTACTTTGGACCGCAATAAATGATGCTGAGGACAGATTGAAGGATTAATTTGGACGCAGATTCTAGGAATTTCAAGAAATAAATCTTTTCTTATCTGTGGTTGTCAGTGTAAACCTGTGTCCTATTAAAAACCTTTCCAATGAAAATTCGTGATCTAGACAAACTATCTCAAAAACTCAATGATCTGAGATCCAATGGGAAAAAGATTGTCCATTGCCATGGATGTTTTGACCTGATGCATCCGGGACATATCAAGTATTTTCAGGCAGCAAAGGGTATGGGTGATGTACTGGTTGTGACAGTAACACCTGACGTATTTGTTGACAAGGGACCGGACAGGCCTGTTTTTAATCAAGGCTTAAGGGTAGATTCCATAGCGGCTTTAGAATGTGTTGACTATGTTGCTATAAATAAATGGCCAACCGCAGAGGAGGCACTAAGGTTGTTGAGGCCTGATATCTATGTTAAGGGACAGGAATTTGAAAATTTAGAAGACAAAACAGGTAAAATACAAAAGGAATGTGAGGTTGTAAAAGAGATTGGTGCTGTATTGAGGTTTACGCATGAAATAGTATTTTCTTCAACTGAATTGCTGAATGGACATTTTAAGTGACAAGCTACAAATAGTCACACTGTTTTATAGATTACTCAATCAAAAGCAATCAGTTTGAATTGGTGGCAATGTGTAATCTGGAGGTGGAAAAGAAAATTAAGAACAAAAGATTATTGTTAGATGAGCTTATTGAAAGGGTTGAAGACCTTAAACAATCAGGAAAGGTAGTTGTTCAGAGTCACGGGATTTTCGACCTTATTCATCCGGGCGTCTTAAAGCACCTAAAGGAGGCGAAGGCGCGGGGGGATGTACTAATTGTTACTGTAATAAAAGACAAGGATGTGAGAAAGGGACCTGAAAGACCTATCTTCCCAGAAGATTTAAGATTGGAAAATGTTTCGTCATTGGAACAGGTTGACTATTGCAGTCTTGTGGATGATTATACTCCCTTTGAATGTGTCAAAAGGATAAAACCTGATTACTTTGCTAAAGGTCGCAAATATGCGGAACGTGACCGTTCAATTCATAATAAGATTTTTGAGAAAGAAAGAGAGTTGGTTTTTGGCAAGAGCATAATCTATGAGACGGAGGGTTTTTCATTCAGTTCTTCCCACATAATTAATAATCTTTTGGATATATACTCTGAAGAAACCAAAGACTTTTTGAAATCTTTTTCCAAGAAATACAGTTTTCGTGATGTCATCAAGGAATTGGACAGTTTAAAAGGATTAAATGTTTTGCTTATAGGAGACGGAATTATAGATGAATATTACTATTGTGCGTCTATGGGCAAGTCTCCAAAGGCGCAGCTGATTGTAAGCAAATATGTTACTCATGAGGTATTTGCCGGAGGCGCCTTTGCGATCGCGAACCATGTGGCGGGGTTATGTGATAAAGTTCAGCTGGTAACTTTGTTAGGAAGGGAGGATTCGAGAGAAGATTTTGTCTCAGATAATCTTAAATCAAACGTTAGTGTAAAATTCTTTTACAGGGATGATAGTCCATCCATTATAAAAAGGAGATATATTAATCAACACGAGGAACAAAAGATGTTCGAAATTAATTATATAAATGATAGCAATATCTCTGAAGAATTTGAGACAGAGGTTATTGATTACTTAGGGTCAGTGATACACGAATATGACCTGATATTAGTTTCTGATTTTGGACATGGATTTATTACTAATAATTTAATACAGAAAATTGAGGAGTTTCCAACAAAATTGGCGGTAAACGCACAAACTAATGGAGCCAACGCCGGATACAACCTGATAACAAAATACAATAAAACAAACTTTATATGTTTAGATGCTCCAGAGGCAAGGTTGGCTACCCAAGAGAAACATGCCGAGATAGAGCATGTTGCGAGAAAACTCCTGAATAACATAGACACGGATTATCTTATTATAACAGTAGGCGGTGACGGCTCATTATGCATTAATAGAAAAGGTGAAATAAATCGGACGCCGTCCTTTGCCACGAAGGTAGTAGATGTTATAGGTGCCGGAGATGCCTTTTTCTCACTTTCATCACTCTGTTTTGCTATGGGAATGCCTATGGATTTGGTTTCATTTATTGGAAATGTCGTAGGGGCTGTGGCGGTTCAAATCGTGGGCAATAAGAGGTCAGTAGAAGGGCATGAAATCAAGGAATTTATTCATGCTGTTTTGAAGCAGGGGTAACGATGAACGAATATGCAAAGAACTATTATAATCATCTTGCAAATTTAATAAACGCTGTCAAGTTTATCAATAAGGAAGGAAACGATATTGATTTCTATGAAGGTATAGAAAAAGTTAGTAAACTGATTTTATTACAGGCAAATTCTGGTCATAAACTTATGTTTATCGGTAACGGTGCAAGCGCTGCAATCTCCAGTCATATGTCCACTGATTTCTGGAAAACCTGTGGGATAAGAGCCGTTGCGTTTAACGACAGCTCACTGTTAACGTGCCTCGGGAATGATTTTGGCTATGAATATATATTTGAAAAATCAATAGAAATGTTTGCAGACCGTGGAGACGTCTTAGTCGCCATAAGCAGTTCCGGTAAGTCGGAGAATATTGTAAGGGGTGTAAATTCGGCAAAAACAAAAGAGTGTAGTGTAATAACACTTTCCGGTTTCAAAGATGATAATCTTCTATCTTCAGCAGGGGATTTTAATTTTTATGTTCCGGCACAGGAATATGGTCCAGTTGAAGTAATTCATCACTCTATATGCCATTGCATTTTAGATATTATTAGTAACCATAAAGACGGACACAGATAAGTAATGTATGTCCACTGATTCGACCGATTATTCATATCAAAAAAATGCTTCCTATAATCTGCGGATAATAAATGGACAAATATAGAATAGACAGTCATAAATTGATTTACCATATTCCAAGGGTATATGATTGGTTAAAAGGGAAAAACATCTACCCTGTATACATGGAGGTGAGCCCTTCAGGGGCTTGTAACCACAGGTGCTTGTACTGTGGACTGGATTTCATGGGTTATAAGCCGAATTATCTAAAAGCGGATATCTTAAAAGAGCGGCTATCGGAATTAGGAAATTTAGGTCTGAAAAGTATTATGTATGCGGGTGAAGGTGAACCTCTTTTACATCCGGAAATGGTATCCATAATTGAACATACTAAAGAATCCGGAATTGATGTTGCTTTAACAACAAATGGTGTATTGCTGAGAAAAGAGATAGTTGAAAGGGTTTTGATTAATACTGAGTGGATTAAGGTAAGTATCAATGGAGGAACAAGAGAAACTTATGCGAAAATACATCAATCTAAACCTGACGATTTCGATAGGGTGATTGATAATTTGAGTTTTGCATCTGAGATTAAGAAAGAGAAAGGTTATAAATGTGCTTTAGGGATGCAGTTGGTGCTATTGCCAGAAAACCATCTCGAAGTGGTACCTCTGGCTAAAT